>ERZ869909.946-NODE-946-length-27002-cov-4.096453_pt1 | contig 27002 bp, 20 predicted proteins | sample MGYA00520892_ERZ869909 | MGnify/ENA primary metagenome ERZ869909 (study PRJEB32215, sample SAMEA104723947) | bioreactor metagenome | biome: bioreactor; feature: anaerobic bioreactor; material: water | place: China | collected 2015-03-12 ... | reverse complement strand
TTGGTAGACACAAGGGATTTAAAATCCCTCGACTTAACGGTCGTGCCGGTTCGAGTCCGGCCCCGGGCACCATTTCTTTATCGCTTCTGTTTCTCTACCGTTTCAACCACATGACGCATCCAGTTCACTAATGCAACAATGGCCATTTCACGTTGGCTCTCACGTCGCACTGAAATATGCAAACCATGTTTACCGTCTAAGCTAAAACCAGGCACTTCCACCAAGTCACCTTCAGTTGCTGCTTTGGCATAGCACTCAGGTAACAGCATTAAACGTCCGGTGAACTGCGCGAGCTCAACCGCCATACTCGTGTTATTTACAAACTGCACGTTCTCATTGTTAATCTTGCTTTCATAAGCGCGATTCCAACGGTCCCAGTCCTTGTTCGTATTAACGGCTACAAACTTGTATTCATTCAAGTTGTCTTTCGTTGGCTCAGGAACGGCAGCAGGGCGGATTAAAATTAAACGCGGCTCCGTTAGTCGCCAATTCACCACAGCCTTCTGGGCCGGCGCACTGAACGTGAGCAGGGCATCGAGCTCACCATGGAGAATTTCGTGGGTTAGCGGGCCTTCGTTCTGACGACTGAGGTATTCTGGCACCTGCACGCATTGCAGTTCCAAATGCGGGTAGAGCTGATTGAACTCAGTTAGCAAAGGACCTAACCACCAGCGCAATAATTCACTACTAATACCGAGTGTGATAGTCCGGCGTGCATGGTCGCCATTTTTCATAGTGCGCTTAACCAGGCGCTCGATTTGCCGGAATACGCGAGAAAGGTCAGGTGCTAGCGCGTCACCCGCTGGCGTTAGCGCGTGTACGCGATTGTCGCGTTGTACAAGACGCACACCGAGCTGCTCTTCGAGCGTGGTCATTTGGCGACTAATGGCAGATTGCGTGACACCAAGTTCAGCGGCTGCAGCTTTGAAACTACCGAGACGCGCGACGCTTTCAAATACGCGCAATGCATTTAAAGAGGGAAGAGAATTTGGATTCATATTTATTACACCGTATTGAGTTAAAATCATCTTAGATGAATCTTATTTAAGAAGCAAATAAGTTGTTCACAGCCTGTGGAATAAACCTTAGAATGGATTAACTCTCTTTTAATCAGTGACTTTAGGTATGTTTGACGAATTATTCTCTAATCGCTATGCCGCCGAATTTATCGCCATGGCCATTGCTCATGCGTTTGCAGTTGCCAGCCCAGGCCCTGACTTTGCTGTGGTAAGCCGCTACAGTATTCGGCATGGCACCCGCGTGGCAGTATGGGTCAGTTTCGGCATTGCACTAGGCATTTTGGTGCACGTGACCTATTCCATTCTCGGTTTGGCTTTAGTCATTCATCAAACGCCTTGGCTGTACCAGCTGTTAATGTTAGTCGCCGCAAGTTATTTCTTTTGGCTCGGTTGGCAAGCGATGCGCTCACAGCCACCCACAGAAACGAACGAGATTGAAGTGACTGGCTTTGAAGCGGAAGTATCAGCCCGCAGAGCTGTAGTGATAGGTTTCTTCACTAACGGTTTGAATGTGAAAGCCACGATGTTCTTTCTGGCATTGTTTACTTCGATTATTGCGACGACGACACCAGTCACTGTTAAAGCGGGCTATGGTATTTACTTAGCCTGTGCCACCTTTGCGTGGTTCGCCACGCTCAGCTATTTATTGGGGCGTAGTCGCGTTCGGCAAACTTTACTCAAAAAAGGCTATTGGTTTGACCGCATCATGGGCGGAATTCTATGGTTATTAGCAATGAATCTCGTTTGGATGTGGCTGCAGGGGCTTTGATTGCGCTATAATCGGCGGTTCTACTAATTTATTCTTGTCGTAATGAGTCATAGGCGATTGCATGCAGCTGTTTGTTAAAGATTTAACCGTTATCGATTTCTCATATCTGTGCCCACAACGTGGGATAGTTGGGGAAAGCTGGATCGTCGATATTTTGCTAGACGGCTCCTTAAATGACCAGTCAATGGTCTTGGATTTCGGTCGGGTTAAAAAACAAATAAAAGCAATTATTGACCAGTCGGTTGACCACAAACTTCTTGTGCCGAGTGAGCACCCTTATACGTTGGTAACCAAGCACGAGAATGAAACGCATTATTGGGTTGATTTTGTGCGGCCACAAAACTCGATCCACTTGTTTTGTCCAGCCGATGCTTATGCGTTTATTGACGCCCCAGAAATCGATATGGCGGCTACGGTCGCGTATTTGCATGCGGTGATTAAAAAAGAACTCCCGACCAATGTAAAAGGGCTTGAGCTCAACTTGCGGGCGGAAGAAATACCAAGCTTTTATTATCATTACACCCATGGTTTAAAAAAGCACGATGGCAACTGCCAACGCATCGCGCATGGTCACCGCTCGGCGATTCAAATCTTTCTCGATGGCATGCGCAGCCCAGCTTGGGAGCAACGCTGGTCGCGGCGCTGGCAGGACATCTATATTGGCACTGCAGAAGACGTGGTTGCGAAAGAACACATGACCTTGAGTACAGCCGCCCAAGACCTAATCGATTCACAACATGTCTGCTACTCGTATTTGGCCGAACAGGGCGTGTTCGAACTTGCATTGCCTAAAGCGGAAAACGAAGTGATGACGGCTGATTCCACGGTTGAATGTATTGCAGAATACATTGCTAAAGAAATTAAAAACCAAGAACCTTCTCATGACATTAAAGTCATAGCGTTCGAAGGGGTTGGTAAAGGAGCGATAGGCTATGCATAAACTTGGGAATTGGGTTACAAGCCTTTTCAGTGTGCTTGTTCTTTGTTGCGCACTCACAATTGGACAGGCATTCGCAGCAGAGCCAAAACTACGCGGCGATTTTGTGCAAGGCGCTATGATTGTTGGCAAAACCAGCGCTGGTAGTGAAGTACGTTTGAATGGTAATCCGTTGAAAGTAAGCCCTGAGGGCTATTTCGTGTTCGGTATTGGTCGTGACGATGTTGAGCCACTCGTACTAGCAGTGGTCAGCAAAGGTGGTGAGCGCTGGCGACAAACGTTTACCATTACCACGCGCAAGTTTGATATTCAGCGTGTTGATGGATTGCCGCAACAAACGGTGACACCGGATCCAGACACGCAAGCGCGAATTGCTGAAGATAACCGCAAAATTGGTGCTGCTCGCAGTCAGGTCAGTTCTCGCACTGATTTTAATGGCGAATGGATTTGGCCAGCAGAAGGGCGCATTACCGGTGTTTACGGCAGCCAGCGAATTCTCAACGGTGAGCCTCGTGCGCCGCACTGGGGCTTAGATATTGCCAATGTCACCGGAACGCCAGTGTATGCACCTGCCGCAGGCGTGGTCCGCTTGGCTGAACCGGACTTGGTGCTGTCGGGTGGTACGCTGATTGTGGACCATGGCCACGATATTTTTTCGAGCTTTCTGCACCTGCATGCGCTGCATGTTAATGTGGGGGATGAGATTCAAGCCGGAGATCTGATTGGTGAGATTGGTGCGACCGGTCGCGCAACCGGCCCACACCTTGATTGGCGTATGAATTGGGGTGGTGTGCGCATTGACCCTGAACTACTACTTCCGCCGCGTCAATAGACGCGGCTCTTGCTAACAGGCGTTCTTCAGTCTAATTTTAACCAGCGTTTCGCTAGGCTTTTGTCCTGCAAGGTAAGTTTGTAGCCATCCGCAGGTGGGGCTTGCCAAACTAAGGTGAGTTCGCGCAAGCGATCGTGAGTGAAGACATGCAGGCGCACGCTGTCGCCAGGACTTGCGCGCCGCATGGCGTATTGAACGTTCGTAGACTTCGCCTCAAGGCCATCAATGGCCACTAGTCGATCTTTGACGCTTAGTCCCGCTTGCGCTGCCGCACTCCCTTCAAAAATCCGAGCCACCTCGTAACGTCCTCCTTGCTCCTGCATCACGGCACCGAAACTCACAGGTAACCGCGGCTCTCGCTGGCTAGTTTGCGGTTGCAGCGTGAGTGGATCGGCCGTGGCTGGTTCCACTTGAATCCCAAAGGCAGAAAACCATTCAGTAAGCTCAGGCGGCTGTTTTGCCTGTAACCAATGTTGTAGCGTTGCGGCAAAATCGGCGTTGGTAAACTTCTCAAAACCGGCGATTAAGTCCTTTGGGCTGGTACCGGTGGCGACGTGCCGATGATACAAATAGTTCATAACATCAGCTAAGCTGTGACGATCCGCACTTATTGTACGAATGGCTAAATCTGCAAGTAAGGCAATGACTGCGCCTTTGGTGTAATAACTAACAATCGCATTCTGGCTATTTTCATTTTGTTGGTAAAAGGTCGTCCAAGTCGTTTGACTAGACTCTGTCAACGATTGCCTTAAAGGCCCTAAACCACGTAAAGCGCGAGTTAAGGTTTCACTCGTGCGATTGAGAAATTGCTCGGCAGTCATGATACCGGCTTGATGCACGAAAAAGTCGTCCAAATAGGACGTAACGCCTTCGTAGAACCATAACTGCTCAGTGTATTGTTCACTTTGTAAATGATACGGGTGGAACCGTCGTGGACGCAGTTGCTTCACGTTCCAACTATGAAAATACTCGTGACTGCATAAACTTAAGAACGTGAAGTAGTCATTCGCCGCACTAGCCTGGGCTGCTGCGCCTTTGGGCGCCTCAAGGCTGTGGCGCGAGGTTAATAGGGCGGTTGAGTTGCGATGTTCGAGTCCGCCAAACCCATCGCCGACAACCATGGTGAGAAATTTATAGTGTTGAAAGGGGACATGCCCTTGGAAAAAATCAATTTGGCTTTGGCAAATCGCTGTGAGGTCTTTTGCTAGTTGTTCACGGTCGGCATAATGGCGACCAGCAAGCACGAGTTCATGTTCAATGTTGTTGACCTGAAATGGAATCACATCAAGTTGGCCGATCAAAAATGGGTGATCGATTAAACTTGCGTAATTGTCAGCGCAAAATCGCTGTTGCTGCGGTGTTAACCTCGTAACACGTGCTAAACCGGTACTTATTAACCAATCACGGTCAGGCGGCAAAACTAAGTCGACTTCCAGCGGTCCTTCCCAATTTAAACACTCTAAACAGACGGCACTGGGATTAAAGAAGCCAAATTCGTCATTGAGCCAGGCGGTGCGAACTGACAAGTCGAAGGCGTAGACCTTGTATTCAATGGTGACTTGCTCATCGGGGTGGCGAATCTCCCACGTGTTTTTATCCGGACGAATGTAATCGAGCGCACCGCTTGTTCCAACTGCCGAAAAAGCCACGATGTGTTTGGCAAAATCTCGTATCATATAGCTGCCGGGTAACCACGCTGGGAGCCGCAGTCGTAAGGGGGCTGCAACGTTGCTCAGCTGCATGCGAACACAGAAATAGTGTTGGTTAGGATCACAAGAAATTTCATAGCGAACAGATTGTTGCATACACAAGCACTCATACATCTCGAATGGGAAGTCAGTGTAGCACAGGGACAGTTAGCAAATGAATGCCTGAGAACTGCGACTAACGAACTGTTCTACCCGATTAATTACCGTTACTTCCTGAAGAATTCCGCTAACATAGCGATCGGAATGTATAAAAATTGTTAATTTTGCTAAGGATAGAGTTTGAACTGGCGCTCATTACTCGAAGATCGAAATAAACTGTTCTGGCTCATGCAGATTGCTGGGTGGCTAGGCTATGCCCTCGTGCAGTACATGGGGTCGCTCATGCATGAGATGCGCGAAATCTGGATCGCCATCGTTTTGCTTGGTGCGTATGCAGGGTTTTTATTGACCGTTCCAATGCGTTATATCTATCGCTCAATCTGGTCATGGCACCCGGCCTTGCAGTTAATTGTCGTTTTAGCTTGTTCCTACGTGGCCGCAGCGACTTGGGCTGTCATTGACAATTTAACCAATTGGGAAATCTACAAGTTTGGTTATCGACCAACGAACTTGTTGTTCTATTTCCAACACTCCATCGCCAAGTTTTACATTATGCTGACTTGGAGTGGCCTGTACTTTGTTATTAAATATTACCAGCTCTTGCAAGACGCTCGCCAAAAAGCACTGACAGCAGCGTCCATGGCTCATCAGTCGCAACTAAAAATGTTGCGTTATCAGCTTAACCCACATTTTCTGTTTAATACCTTGAATGCGATTTCCACCTTGATCTTGGTAAATGACACCAAGAATGCGAATCAAATGATGAGTAAGCTGAGTCGCTTTTTACGCTTTTCGCTCGACAATGAACCGATTAAACGGATTACGCTCGAGAAAGAAATGAAAGCCTTAATGTTGTATCTCGATATTGAGAAAGTGCGCTTTGCTGAGCGGCTTGATGTTCGGGTCGACATCCAAGAAAAGGCGTTATCTGCGTTAGTTCCAAGCTTAATCCTCCAGCCATTGATTGAAAATGCGATCAAGTATGCGATTGCAAAAACAGAAGATACTGGACGTATCGAAATACGTGCTTGGGTCGAGCATGGTGATTTGTGTATTACAATTGCGGATAACGGGCCGCAGCGCTTTGACGCGGAAAATGTGCAAGTCAAAGGCTCTGGCGTCGGCTTGGAAAATACACGTGAACGCCTCAAGGCCTTGTATGGAAAACAATTCTCATTTAATCTGTCTGCTAATGAGCCAACCGGTTGTCTGGTTAGCCTGCGTTTTCCATTTCAGTTAGCTGAATAAACTAACCGCCTTCGAGTAGAGAGCATGAGCCAACAGAAAATTCGCGCCATTATTGTCGACGACGAACCACTAGCACGCCAGGGCTTGCGGATTCGTCTGCAAGAATTTGACTTTTTAGAAGTCATTGACGAAGCAAATAATGGCCGTGAGGCGGTTGAGAAAATCCTTGCTACGAAGCCTGATCTGGTGTTTCTCGACATTCAAATGCCGGGTACAAATGGCTTTGACGTTCTGAAAAAGCTGAAAGCAGAATATGACCAAACCGGCACACAAATGCCAGCGGTTGTGTTTGTCACCGCTTACGATCACTATGCAATTCGTGCGTTTGAAGTGCGGGCGATTGATTATCTGCTGAAACCCGTCGACGAAGAGCGCCTAGCTGAATCGCTCGAGAGAATTCGAGCAGAAGTGCTCGTTGATCAATCACGCTTGCACCAACAGAGGTTGGTCGAATTGGTGGCCGATATTACCGGTGAAGACGTGGAAGAAATTTTACGTCTTCTGGCTGAAGGTAAAGCGCCGTCACTGGACCACTATCCAGAGCATATCGCTATTAAGGACAGCGGTGAGATTACCCGTGTTGCAATTAATTCAATTGAATGGATCGATGCGGCAGGCGACTATATGTGTATTCATGCAGGCAACCAAACTCACATTCTCCGTCGCACCATGAAAGAGCTTGAGCAAGAGTTAAACCCGCGTCTGTTTCAACGTATTCATCGGTCTGCGATTGTTAATCTTGGCCAAGTAGAAAAACTCTGTAGTCGGCAGAATGGCGAGTACCATTTAATTTTGCAAAATGGCCAAGAACTCAAAGTCAGTCGGAGTTACAAAGACCGCATTAAACAATTAGTGCTCGGGCTTGCCTAAAAGCGCGTTCATACAGCCATTCAAAGCGACTATTAACTCACTCTGTGATCGCAGTTGGCAGCCAGCACGTAAGCGTAATCAATCATAATTTGTTGGAGCGTTTATGTCTTTTCGCGGTCTTGCGTTGGTTTTGTTGGCGCTTATTTTTCTGAGTAGTTGTTCAAGTCGACAACTTGGCTACCGGTATGCGGAAAACCTCGTCGCCTGGCAATTGCATCAATCGATTTCTCTCGAACGTCAACAACGTCGCGAATTACGTGCCGAGCTCGATCGTTTTCTCCAGTGGCACGCCGAAACGCAAATGCCAGCCTATTACGCTTTACTAAAGCAGGTGCAGGTCGACATTGAAAACAGTCGATTCAGCGATGAGTTACTTGCACAGTACAGTGAGCAGGTCATGCAATTTTGGTATGACTTCCGCCTTGAGTTACTCCCCTATGCAGAGCGCTTTCTCGCAGATCTTTCTGAAGAACAACAACGCAATTTGCTGGTTTCATTGCAAGAACGCTTGCAAGAGGACGACAAACCTAAGCGTCGCAGCTCAAAAGATCCGCAACAAGAACAAATCACACAAATGGAAGACCGTGTTGCCAGCGCCTTTGGGCGGTTACAGCAGAGCCAAAAAGACTATATTCAAGTGTGGGCAGAGCAACATATTGATAGTGAAGAGCTTTGGCGTGAGTACCAATTGGCGTGGTTAGACAGTTTCACGAATGTCATGATGTTGCCAGCGGGCACTGAAGGGCGGCAAGACTTATTGCAACGTTTGTTTTTAACACCAGAGGAATGGCGGGGCGAGAACCTTATAACCACGTTAGCGCATAATGAGCAAGTCGGTACGCAACTCATTCTGCAGTTACTCAGCAGTATCGATGTTCGTCAACAACGCCACGTCATTCGAGAAATTGAACGCTTACGGCGCGACTTGCGGGGGATGATGCGGCAACGTGATGTGGCCGTTTAGCCAACACCACGTTGAGCCCGATCACTTGATACGAGACCTAGACTTGTAAAATCTTACTCGTATTGGTTTTACCGATAGTTTCCATCACGTCACCATGGGTAATGATGACCATGTCACCTTTCTCTAACAGTCCGCGGGCACGAATTAATTCGATTGCATCGCGCAGGACGTTTTGCGGCTCAGACTGGGTTGAGTCGAAGTAAGTTGGATAAACGCCCCGATATAAATTCGCTCGGTTCAGTGAGTGCTGATGCCGTGAAAGGGCGAATATCGGTAAATCTGTGTGAATCCGCGACATTAATTTAGCCGTATGGCCTGACTCAGTTAAGGCGATGATTGCTTTCACGCCAGCCAAGTGATTTGCGGTATACATTGCTGCAAGGGCAGTGGCCTGAGCGACAGATGTCACTGGCTCTGCAACCGTATCGCGGGTTAACCGCAAGGCCGGATACTCTTCTGCACCACGGCAAATTTCAGCCATTGCTTTTACCGTTTCGACTGGGTACTTACCAGCAGCAGTTTCAGCACTTAACATCACCGCGTCAGTGCCATCTAGCACGGCGTTAGCTACGTCCATGACTTCGGCGCGCGTCGGCATCGAGTTGTCGATCATCGATTCCATCATTTGCGTAGCGGTAATAACGACTTTGTTTAGTTCACGAGCACGCTTAATAATGCGCTTTTGTTTACCCACAAGCTGAGCGTCACCGATTTCAACACCTAGATCGCCACGGGCGACCATGACAACGTCAGAATGTTCGATTAGGTCGTCTAATGCAGAGTCTGTTGCAACCGTCTCCGCCCGCTCAATTTTTGCACAAATAGCGCCGTCACAACCTGCTTTATTCAGCAGGGCACGGGCGAGTTGTAAATCGGCTCCGCTGCGTGGGAAAGACACCGCGAGAATGTCGACATCAATTTCCGCTGCCACTTCGATGTCACGGTAATCTTTGTCCGTCAGTGCAGCGGCCGACAAACCACCACCGAGGCGGTTAATTCCTTTATTATTTGATAATTTACCACCGACAGTCACAACGGTATGAATGCGACTACCTTCAACACGCTCAACGGTTAAACGCATGCGACCGTCATCGAGAAGCAGCACATCGCCGGCAATTAAATCTTTCGGTAAATCTTTATAATCGAGGCCTACTTGATGTTCATCACCGGCGTCGCTTGGCAGTGACGCATCAAGAATAAAAGGAGCGCCGTCTTGCAGTTCAACTGCGCCATTTTGAAAACGAGCGACGCGAATTTTAGGGCCTTGTAAGTCGCCAAGAATAGCGACATGTTTACCGAGGCGCGCTGCAATTTCACGTACTTGTTGTGCGCGTTCAATGTGGTCGTCCGATTTGCCATGCGAAAAATTAAGGCGTACAACGTTGGCGCCAGCGTTAATTAGCTTTTCCAAAACACCCGGCTTATCCGTAGCTGGACCAAGAGTAGTAACAATTTTTGTACGACGTAACATGTTGCAAAGCCCTAATCATTCAGCAAAAAAGTGGACTAAATGATAGCACAGTGAATATGACCAATGTATGGCTGTAATCGAGTATTTCCACTTTTTCATGATTTTCATAGAATTGAAAATGCGGAATGTTTGCCTGATAGTGGCAGCTGAGTGACATTTTCAGTACAATAGCGCCCGAATTTTATGCGTCACGCGGGTCCACTGCGAGAACGTTCCTATCATCTCATGTAAACACTGACATAGGTTTCACAATGACTGACGTGCATAACGAGACAACGTTGAAAAGTTGGGAAGAACGCCAAGAATTTGCAGAATTAATGCAGCCGTTAATTGGCCGTTTGTACCGTACCAAGGGAGTGGAGATTCTGGTTTATGGCCGGAGTTTGTTGAATGGCTCGACGATCGACATCATTAAAACGCACCGTTTAGTGCGTCAGCATGAAGGCCACAAGCTGCGTTTACGGGAAAGCTATCCATTCTTAAAAGCAATTTCCGAGATGGACATGTCGCCAGCGCGCATTGACCTCGGTAAATTGGCTTTCGGATTCCACTTTGGCGGAAAACGTCAAGGCGAAGAATCGGTTGAAGAATACCTCATTCGCGAGTTGGCTGACGTGGTTGGGAAACCCGATGATGTTGAGCCACGCGATGTTGTGCTTTATGGTTTTGGTCGCATCGGCCGTCTGCTTGCACGCTTATTAATTGAACGCAATGGTCGCAATAACAAATTGCGTTTACGTGCGATTGTCGTGCGCGGTGGTGGTGAGGGCGACCTTGAGAAGCGTGCCAGCCTATTGCGCCGCGATTCGGTGCACGGTCCATTCAATGGCTCAATTACTGTTGACCATGAGAAGAGTGCAATTAAAGCTAACGGCACTCATATTCAGGTGATTTACGCAAACTCGCCGGACCAAATCGATTATACCCAATACGGCATTGAGAACGCGATTATTGTCGATAACACAGGCGTTTGGAAAGACGAAGCAGGCCTTGGTTTACACCTGAAATCGAAGGGTGCCAGCAAAGTATTGTTAACCGCACCAGCGAAAGGCAACATTAAGAATATCGTGCATGGCGTTAACCATACAGACATTTTGCCAGAAGACTTAATTGTGTCAGCGGCAAGCTGTACAACCAACGCAATCACGCCGGTTTTAAAAGCGATTAACGATAAATTTGGTATTAAAAACGGTCATGTTGAAACTGTGCATGCCTATACTAATGACCAAAACCTTATCGACAATTACCATAAAGCCGAGCGTCGTGGCCGTTCAGCACCATTGAACATGGTTATTACCGAAACTGGTGCGGCAAAAGCGGTGGCGAAAGCACTTCCAGAATTGGCTGGTAAACTGACCGGTAACGCAATCCGCGTTCCAACACCGAACGTGTCGATGGCGATCATGAACCTGAACCTTGGCGAGACAACCGATCGCGAAGCTCTTAATGAATATCTACGTGCGACAGCATTAAATTCAGAGTTGCAAAATCAGATCGACTTTACATCGTCAACCGAGATTGTTTCGTCGGACTTAGTCGGCAGCCGATATGCGGGTATTGTCGACTCACAAGCGACCATCGTCGATGGTGATCGTGCCGTACTTTACGTTTGGTATGACAATGAATTTGGTTATAGCTGTCAGGTATTGCGAGTTGTGCAAGACATGGCTGGACTGTTAGTACCAAATTTGCCAGCTTAATAGCAAAACATGAAAAAGAAGCGCCTTGAGGCGCTTCTTTTACTTCGCATGTACGGCAAGCCGTTCGTACATGTTGGCTTGTCAACAACAGGGGACAGAAACCTATGATGATCTCAACGGCATTTGATAGCGGCAATATTGAAGTTGTCTCGGCTGATGCGCCGGATCAAATTCGTTTGCGTATTCGCAAAGATAATGAAAGTGAGTTTTTCCAGTGGTATCACTTTAAGTTATTTGCGCAAACTGATGTCAAACATACCCTGATTATCGAGAATGCGAGTGAATCAGCTTATCCGAAAGGCTGGGAACACTATTATTCGTTTGCCAGTTATGATCGCGAGCACTGGTTTCGTGTGCCGACTAGTTTTGATGGTAAGAAATTAACCATTACCCACACGCCTGAACAAGAAACTGTGTTTTACGCGTATTTCGTGCCTTACAGCTGGGAGCGCCACCTCGATTTACTGCAGTGGGCACAGCAATCAGCGTGGGTTGAACAGCGCTGCTTAGGCCTAACGCTCGATGGCCGAGAAATGAACTTGTTGGTCGTTGGTGAAGAGAGTCCGAAGAAGCGGAAAGTCTGGATTACAGCGCGTCAGCATCCTGGCGAGACCATGGCTGAATGGTTCGTGGAAGGCTTGTTAGAGCACCTTCTCAATGAAGATGAGCCGGTTTCACGTCAGCTACTTGATCAAGTGGTATTTTATATCGTCCCTAACATGAACCCAGATGGCAGTGTGCGCGGGCATTTGCGTACCAATGCTGCGGGTGTGAACCTGAATCGGGAATGGGCAGAACCAACCTTGGAGAAAAGCCCGGAAGTATTCCATGTGTTGAAGGCGATGGATGCGATTGGCGTCGATATGTATCTCGACATTCATGGTGATGAAAATCTGCCCTACAACTTTGTGGCTGGGTCCGAAGGTATTCCGTCTTATGACGAGCGTCACGCAAATTTAGAACGCTTATTTAAAGAAGCTTATTTACGTGCGACTGCTGAATTCCAAACGAAATATGGCTATGACGTCGATGCACCAGGTCAAGCTAATTTAACCGTTGCGAGCAACGCAGTGGGCGAGCGCTTTAAATGTTTAGCGTTTACGGTGGAAATGCCATTTAAAGATAATGATGATCTGCCAGAACCTTATCAGCAATGGTCGGACATTCGTTCACGTTTGCTTGGGCGTGACACGTTAAAAGCTATTCTCGATGTAGCGAACGATTTGCGTTAATCAGTTGTGGCACGAGTATAGAAAAGGGCGCTGTCAGATGACAGCGCCCTTTGTATTTTCAACGGCAGTATTTCTAGAACGATATTATTTCTCGACTTCTTTTTCCGCTGCACGTTGTTTGGCTAACCGTTTTTCCCAGAACTCAGCTTTTTGAATACCGAGTTTTTGTGGGTCAAAGATAATTGGTTTACCAAGCTTGTTCTGTTCTTCATAGTCACGCAAACACATAATTGCCGGTCGGGCGACAAAGAAAATCGCGAGAATACCGAGGATGTTGATCCACGCCATGAGGCCGACACCGATATCACCTAGGTTCCAAATGTAGCCGGAACTATTGACGGTGCCGTAAGCGACCATAAACATAATCACCATTTTCACTAAGAACAACGAGAAACGGTTCTTAAAGTAACGGTTTAAATAGGCAACGTTGGTCTCTGCGATATAGTAGTAGGCGAGGATAGTCGTAAATGCGAAGAAGAATATCGCGACCCCAACAAAGCCTTGGCCAAAGTTACTGAAGACGCTCGACAGCGCCAATTGCGTGAATGCTGGCGAAGCAACTTCTGTGCCTGCGGCAACGTTTTGCACAATAAGGTCACCGGTTACTTCGTTGACGATGTTGTACTGCTGAGTAATCAAAATCATCAGTGCGGTTGCTGTACACACAAAAAGGGTGTCGACGTAAACTGAAAATGCTTGAACGAGTCCTTGCTGAGCAGGGTGGTCTACTTCCGCAGCTGACGACGCATGTGGGCCAGTACCTTGACCCGCTTCGTTCGAGTAGATACCCCGTTTAACACCCCAACCAATCGCCGCACCGAAACCCGCTTGTGCAGTAAACGCGTCGGTGACAATCATGGCTAAAATGCCCGGCACTTTATTCAGGTTAAGGAAGACAATCACCAGTGCCATGATGATATAGGCCAGCGCCATAAATGGGACGACGATCTGAGTAAAGCTAGCAATCCGCTTAATACCACCAAAAATGATAAAGCCGAGGACAATTAGAATGACCGCAAGCGCAATTAATTTGTGGCTGCCAACTTCGCCGTAATCAGTGACGACCATATTGCCATCGCCAAAGACGTGGGTGACTGCATTGCCGACCGCATTAGCTTGAATGCCCGGAAGGAAAATACCGCAGGCAATGATGGCAGAGACTGCAAATAGAATCGCCAACCATTTTTGTCCGAGAGCTTTTTCGAAGTAATATGCCGGACCACCGCGATATTGGCCTTGATCTTCAACTTTGTAGATTTGACCTAAGGTTGATTCTGCATAGGCGGTACTAGCACCAAGGAATGCTACGACCCACATCCAGAACACTGCACCAGGACCACCGAAGCCGATGGCTGCGGCAACACCGGCAATATTACCGACGCCGACCCGACCCGAAAGTGTTACGGCTAATGCCTGAAAGGACGAAATGCCTTTGCTGGAGTCATTGCCACTGAACAACAAGCGCACCATTTCGCGAAAATGACGAACCTGAGCAAAACGTGTAAGGATTGAGTAAAAGAGACCTGCTGCGAGGCAGAGAAATACCAGTGCAGGGCTCCAGACTATATTATTGATGGTATTGACGATGCTCTCCATCAGCGTCTCCCGATTGTTATGGATTTGTTGTTTTTGTATTTATGCGCTACTTTGCCACAGAATTTATTCAAGCTCTATGCGCTTTATCGAGTTTTTTTGCTAGATGAGCAGGAATTACACGGTTGTTGCTCGCTTTCGGATGATCCCTTGGCAGATGGCTGATATGATTAGTGCTCGAGAGTTAATCAACACCCAAGTACGGAACGAGAGTAACGATGGCTATTATTAACTGCCCAGGTTGTATGAAAAAAGTTTCGGATCGAGCGGCGGTCTGTGAGCATTGTGGTTTTATGCTCGGCGCACATGATGCCGAGAGCCTGGCGCGCAAGGCTCGGACCGAGCGTTCAATCCGGGTGAATAAATTAGTAAGCCAGCAAATGCTTGCCATTGTATTTTTTGTTGCAGGAATTGGTGCGACTTTCTATGATTGGAGTGGCAGTCAATTTGCTGCTTGGATGCCCATTGCCGGTCCAGCATTAGCCGGCGCAAGTTTTATTTGGTACCTGATTACCCGTGCACGAATTTATTGGTTAAAGCGGCAAAAATAATATGCAGTATGATGATGTATTGAAAGCCATGACGCCTGAGATTTATGAGCGAATGGTGCAAGCAGTAGAAACTGGACGTTGGCCCGATGGCAATAAGCTCACGCCTGAGCAACTTGAAAACACCATGGAACTCGTCATGGTGTACCAAGCCCGACGGTTGAATCAAACCGACCATTTTTCAATTGGCGCAAACGGTGAATTGGTCATGAAGACCAAAGGCGATTTGCGTTCTGAATTACGGATGCGTGCCGAAGCTGATATTGCTCGGTTTGACTTAAAATCTGACCATGAACATTAATTCTCTCTGTTTGGAGCTCTAATTTCCGTGTTTTCCGCAACGACGACTGAACAGCCGGGTTCGCCGGCCTTTTATGCAAGCCTTACTCAGCAAATTACCGCGCTAGTCGATGGTGAGCCTGATTTAATCGCAAATTTGGCCAATATTAGTGCATTTCTATATGATCAACTTCCGAACCTCAATTGGTTAGGCTTCTATTTAAGCCAAGGTGATACGCTTGTGCTTGGGCCTTTTCAGGGGAAGGTTGCGTGTGTCCGCATTCCATTCGCTAAGGGCGTTTGTGGCGCCGCGGTGACGACACGAGAAATTCAGCGGATAGCCGATGTCCACGCGTTTCCCGGACATATTGCGTGCGATAGCGCGAGCAATTCAGAAATCGTCTTACCGATTATTGTTGGTGATAAAGTCGTCGCAGTACTTGATATCGACAGCCCGATACATGATCGCTTTTCAGCCGATGATGAAGCCGGGCTAGCAAGCTTGTTACCGCTGCTAGAGTCATTAAATTGGTCACAATATGAGCCAATTTGATATTCGTCCTTACTTGGTTTCAATCCACGATATGGATTATTTTGAAGATGACGCCGAGTTAGCGGCTGATCATCTCAACTTAATGCTGTATACAATTGAAGAACACACGGCAGATAACGAATTTTGGACACTAGAAAGACGTGAACAATTGGTTCTGGAAATTAGCGACATGTGGTTACGTGAACCAGGCCTCATTGAAGCTGAAGCGGATGAACTAGAAGATTACATAACTCATCTGATCCAACGCATAGAACAAGACGATCAGATCCTTGAGAACGATGAAGGTTAATTCAATGGAAAATACGGCAAAACTCTCTACCAGCAAAGAAGTCATCGCGTACTTGGCAACTAAGTTTCCAAGTTGCTTTACGTTGGAGGGAGAGGCACGGCCTCTGAAAATCGGGATTTTCGACGATTTAGCAGCACGTCTTGCAGACGACGACAACGTGAGCAAGACCCGTTTACGGGCAGCGTTGCGTCAATACACCAATAGCTGGCGCTATCTTCGTGGCGTGAAAGTGGGTGTGCAACGGGTTGATTTGGACGGCGCCGATGCGGGTGCAGTGGAAGAAGATCATCAAACACATGCGCTTGAACAGTTAAAAGAGTCGCAAGCTAAAGTTAAGGAAAAACAAGCGAAGCGTGCGGTAGAAGGCAAGTCTGTTGCGACTAAAGGGCAGAAGCCGGCGAACAAAACAGGCGATAATCAGGTCAGAGATACTAGACGTAAGAAAGTATCTGTACCTCGTCGAGCGTCGGTGAAAACCGACAATAAAGCGACAGCGACGACCGAGGCTCGCACGGTTAGTGCATCAAAGTCTCTTGAAACCGTGCAGCCGGAGCAAGTCGTGGTTGGACAGAAAATACAGATCAAACTCGGTGGTTTAGCCGTACAAGGTACTGTTGAAGCGATTGAAAAAGATGAGGTTCAAGTTCAGTTACCATCAGGCATGACCGTTCGGGTCGCGCGGACTGAGCTGTTCCGCAGCTAACAGGAGTTCGAATGATTAAGCAGGTTGTCTCTAGCGTTGTTCTGACGACAGCGTTACTACTAAGCTTTCCGGTTGCGAGCGCGCAGGGGCAAGACACAGGTGGTCTTGAAACGGAGTACACGTTAGCGAGCCTGCCGAAACTGGCCCCAGAAGGCCAACATAAGGCTGCGAGTCGGCGCATTGCTTCCTATTTTACACGCTATCATTACAGCCGCGTTGAGTTAGATGAAGCAATGGCGGAGCAAATATTCAACCGCTACTTCGAGCAGTTAGACTACAATCGGATGTTTTTCCTTGCCAGCGACGTTAACGAGTTTAATCGTCACCGTAAGAATTTCCACGAACAACTCCTGAACGGTGACCTCGAAGCCGCCTATGCAATTCACCAACGTGGCATGCAACGTCGTTTCGAACGTTTTCAGTATGCTCTCAGTGTGGTTGCGAGTGGCATCGACTTTGAAGAACAAGCTGAAGAATTTCGCTTTGATCGCAGCGAAGCAGAGTGGGCTACAAGCTCTGCAGAGTTAGACGAGATTTGGCATAACCGAGTGTTAAATGATGCACTTAATTTAATGTTGGCTGGCCGCAGCGATGAAGAAATTCGTGACAATCTGAAGCGTCGTTATCGCTCTGCTATCCATCAACTGACACAAACTCAAAGCGAAGACGCATTTCAAAATGTGATGAATGCATTTGCACGTAGTGTCGATGCGCATACAAGCTACTTGTCGCCACGCAATGCCGAGCGTTTCCAGCAGAACATGAACTTATCCCTCGAGGGTATTGGCGCAGTGCTGCAGGCTGAGTTTGACTATACCGTCATCCGCTCATTAGTGCCTGGTGGTCCGGCGGATAAATCTGGCAAATTAAGTCCCGACGACCGCATTATCGCGGTGGCCCAAGGTGATCAAGAATTCGTTGATATTATCGGTTGGCGACTCGATGACGTTGTTGAAATCATCAAAGGCCCGAAAGGTAGTGTTGTTCGCTTACAAGTTTTAAAAGGCGGTGAGGCTCCAGGCTCGTCTCCTGTTGAAGTTGAAATTGTGCGTGAAGAAGTTCGCCTTGAGGATCGCGAAGCGAAACTTAGTTTTGAAACCGCTGACGACGGCACCAAATATGCCGTTATTACAATTCCAGGCTTCTACAATAAGCTGACCGAGAAGGTACAACAGTTATTGGCGGAGGTTCGCGCAAGCGATGCCGAAGGTTTGTTAATTGACTTACGCGGCAATGGCGGTGGTGCGTTAAACGAATCAATCACATTAACTGGCTTGTTTATACCATCGGGTCCAGTGGTGCAAGTGCGTGATAGCACAGGTCGAATTGACGTGAGCGGTGATCCAGACCCACAAGTGCATTACGACGGCCCAATGGTCATTATGATTGATCGCTTTAGTGCTTCAGCATCTGAGATTTTCGCTGCTGCGCTGCAGGATTATCGCCGGGCGTTAGTGGTTGGCGAAAATAGTTTCGGAAAAGGCACCGTGCAACAGCATCGCGGCTTAGCTCGTCGCTTTGATCTTAACGCAAATCCAATGGGTAGCGTGCAATATACCATGGCTAAGTTCTATCGTATTGATGGGGGCAGCACGCAACATAAAGGTGTGGTGCCAGACATTCAATATCCAAGTCTGATTGACCCAGAAGAGTTCGGAGAAAGTCGCGCAGATAACGCATTACCTTGGGATCAAATTGAACCGGTCGATTTCCAACGCTTTGGTTATATTAATGACGAAATATTGGCCGCTTTAAATGCGAAACACGCGCAACGCGTCGCGGATGACCCTGAGTTTGCCTACATTCAAGAAGACGCTGAGCGTTTTAAAACAATGCGTAAGCGCACGCACATTAGCTTAGTGAAGGCAGAACGTGAGGCTGAGTCTGCCCGCGAGCGCGAACGGAATTTGGCGCGCGTCAATGAACGCTTAGTTCGTGCCGGTTTAGAGCCGGTTGAAAGCCTCGACGATGTTGACGATGAGCTGCGTAGCCCAGACATCTTTATGCGCGAGACATTGCGCGTCGCAAGCGACTATTTGCGTTTATTGCGGCAAGAAAATTAAAATAGACCAATTGGCAAAAGTAAGGGCTTGTTGAACACAAGCCCTTTATTGTGTCCGGTATGGACAAAAAACTTGGTTTTACAGCGATAAAAGACATACAGTAGAATCATCTTCTCAGTGCTGCAGGGAAAACTCATAGAATAAGTCTTGCTAGCATTTACACATTCATCACTATGGAATAATAACTAATGACGGTCACCACTAAACGTCCTTCTTATTTACAGGCGCTCATTCCTTTATTGGCGCTGATTGCCATGTTGAGCAGTTCGGTCTTTCTGTTCGGTGAAGACTCGTCGTATGGCCCAAATCAAATTGCCTTGCTGATTGCTGCTGCGATCGCTACGGTTATTGCATTTGCCAATGGTTATCGTTGGGAAGCAATCGAAAAGGGTATTACGGATGGCATTTCAGTTGCACTCGGCGCGATTCTGATCATTTTAATGGTGGGTGCGCTTATCGGTACCTGGCTGCTCGCTGGGATTGTTCCGACCATGATTTACTATGGCCTAGAGTTGCTGAGTCCGAGTTGGTTCTATGCAGCCGCCTGTATTATCTGTGCCATCGTTGCACTCTCGATTGGTAGTTCTTGGACTACTGCTGCGACAATCGGTGTCGCATTGATTGGTGTTGCGACAGGTATGGAGCTATCATTGCCAATTACAGCAGGTGCCGTCGTTTCTGGAGCCTATTTCGGCGACAAAATGTCACCGTTATCAGACACAACAAACCTTGCTCCAGCTGTCAGTGGTACCGAGTTATTTGCGCATATCCGCTATATGAGTTGGACTGCATTCCCAGCACTTGGTATTTCTATTGTATTGTTTTTGATTCTCGGCTGGTCAGCTTCAAGCAGTGCCAACCTTGATTCTCTTGATGCCATGCAGTCAGAGCTCCGCAACCTATTTAATATTAGCCCGGTGATGCTGATTCCATTGGCCGTGTTGTTTGTTCTTGCGGTGGCGAAAAAGCCTGCATTGCCATCCATTTTAATCGGTGCGTTGGTCGGTGGTTTATGGGCGTTATTATTTCAACAAGATGTTTTAGCTACGTTAGCTAATGCAGACCGCACCAGTGCCATTGTTGCCGCCTTTGAAACCGTTTGGTTAGCTTTGGCAAGTGGCGTGCAAATTGCCTCTGACAATGCTGATTTAGAATCGTTGATCAGCGGCGGCGGCATGGAAAGCATGATCAACACGGTCTGGTTGATTATTAGTGCAATGACGTTCGGCGCCGTCATGGAAACCACTGGGCTGTTACAAAAACTAATTCGCGGCATTTTAAAAGTGGTGAAGGGCACAACGTCCTTGGTCACTGCAACCGTATTTACCTGTTTTGGTGCTAACGTTTTAACCGCTGATCAGTACATGGCTATCGTTCTGCCAGGACGGATGTTCCGTGAAGCGTACGCTGAAGCGGGGCTTGATCCACGCGTACTGTCGCGGACACTCGAGTCTAGCGGTACAATTACATCGGCCTTGATTCCATGGAACACGTGTGGTGCATACATGTTCTCGGTGCTCGGGGTTTATCCATTGCATTACGCACCGTTTGCGTTCTTCTTACTGCTCGTTCCTATGCTAACGATTTTGTATGCCTACACGAACTTTAAAATTTTACGTTTACCTGAAAAGAACATGACGGTAGCTTAAGGGCTACCGTCACTAGCGGAGTTGTTATGGCGCTGATGACTGATACTGTACAAACGAGTGGTTCGACATTAACGTCTGAGCAGACGTCTGAACAGGCCAAAACAGCTCCGCAAGCTAAACTACGGCTTGATTATCAAGCGCCGTTATTTGCGATCGACGAAGTTGACCTAGTGTTCGATTTGCAACCAACGGCTACTACCGTGGTGAGTGAACTTAAAGTTCGGCGTCTCGGTGATGAAACCACTCTCGTTCTCGATGGTGAACAACTATCATTGGTCGAACTGCAGTTAGATGGCGTTGAACTTGAAGCAAAACAGTTTCACGCAACCAGCAATAAGCTCACTATTTTTAACCTGCCGTCTGAAGGCACCTTGCGTGTTGTCACCAAGCTTAATCCACTTGCGAATACAGCGCTCGAAGGCCTATACCTTTCAGCCGGCACTTTTTGCACCCAATGTGAAGCCGAAGGCTTTCGGCGCATTACCTATTTCCTTGACCGTCCTGATGTCCTCTCGGTATACCGCACCACTGTGATTGCCGATAAAGCCAGTTACCCGTACTTATTAGCCAACGGTAATGCGATTGCACGAGAAGATCTTGGCCAACGACACAAAGTCATTTGGCACGACCCTTTCCCCAAGCCTTGCTATTTGTTTGCTTTAGTTGCTGGTGATTTTGATGTCTTGAGGGATACCTTTGTGACGCGAGACCATCGCACAGTGGCGCTTGAGCTATTCGTTGATAAGGGCAACTTGCCGAAAGCTGATTACGCTATGGGGGCTTTAAAGCGAGCGATGAAATGGGACGAGGAGCGTTTTAATCTCGTCTACGACCTCGATATCTACATGATTGTCGCCGTCGACTTCTTCAACATGGGCGCGATGGAAAATAAAGGCCTGAATATTTTTAATTCAAAATATGTTCTGGCTAACGATAAAACGGCGACCGATCAGGACTTTTTGAATGTTGAATCGGTTATTGGTCATGAATATTTTCACAACTGGACCGGCAACCGAATTACGTGCCGAGATTGGTTTCAACTGAGTTTGAAAGAGGGATTAACGGTCTTTCGTGATCAAGAGTTTAGCGCCGATCTGGGTATGCGCTCGGTAAACCGTATTCAGGATGCACGAATTATTCGTACTCATCAGTTTGATGAAGACTCGAGTCCTATGGCACATCCGATTCGACCGGACCGTGTCGTGGAGATGAATAATTTTTACACCGTGACAGTGTATAACAAAGGTGCCGAAGTCATTCGTATGCTGCATACTTTGCTGGGCGAAGAGGGCTTTCAACGCGGTATGGCAATGTATGTCGAGCGCCATGATGGCCAAGCGGTTACCTGCGAGGACTTTGTTTGCGCCATGGAGGACGCCAATCAAGTCGATTTAAGCCAGTTCAGATTGTGGTATAGCCAAGCCGGAACGCCGCACGTTTATGTCGAAGAACATTATGACGCAGAAAAACAATGTTTTACCCTCGATGTGACACAGTCACTGCCGGCGACAACTGGGCAGAATCATAAACTACCCATGCATATTCCACTGCGTGTCGAGTTTGTCAATAAGGCTGGGCAACCTAAACAACTGAATGACGAGCAGGGCCATGCGGTTACGCTACTCGAGTTACGAAAAGCACGGCAACAGTTTGTCTTTCACGGCGTGAATGAGCCAGTCATCGCAGGCTTGCTAGCAGACTTTTCTGCACCCATTCGGGTAGAGGTTCAACGCAATGAGCAACAGCTACTGGCTCTCATTGCTGGTGGTCGAGACCCATTTTTGCGCTGGGACGCGGTGCAAACATTCTATTTGCAGACCTTAAAAAACGCCGTCGCACTGCTACAAACGGACCCACAACTCGAACATCAAGCGTTACAGGTGCCGTCGGCTTTAATTCAGCTCTTACAGCAAGAGCTCGAACGAACTAATACGGATCAAGCACTACTCGCTCTATTATTGCAAATCCCTAACGAAGAAGCGTTGAGTCAAGAGTACGACTGTATTCCGGTTGAATCGATTGCAACCGCAGTAGGGAGCTTAAGAAAGCAGCTCGCGGTGGCATTACAAGCACCGCTCTTAAAAGTTATTGCGCAAGCGCGGAATGAAATTCAATCGCTCGACTCAGAGGCGATTGCAGAACGGATGCTAGTTAATACCTGTATGGCCTTACTCGCTCAGTTGTCGGACAACGACCAAGTCAACGTTCGTCTCCAGTCACAGTTTGCCAGTGACAACATGACTTTAAAATTCGGTGCTTTGCAGGCTGCAGTGCATGCAGCACATCCATACGCTAAGACATTCCTCGATGAATTTGCCCAACACTGGGCTCAAGACGTTCTGGTCATGGACAAATGGCTTGCGGTTCAAGCTACGTCACCGCAGCTAGAAAGTGTTACTGAAATAGCGAATCTAACGGGGTCAAAATACTTCAACTGGCAAAACCCGAATCGGATTTATGCGCTGCTTGCTGCGTTCACTCATAACTTGGCGGCATTGCATCATGCCAGTGGCGAAGGCTATCAATTAATCGTGGGTGCAATTCGACGTTTGAATACGACTAATCCACAAGTTGCCTCACGGCTACTGTCACCACTGTTGAAATGGCGAAAGCTACCAACTAAGCAGCAGGTGCTACTCAAAAAGGAGCTCATTTCGCTTAGTCGATTGGATAATTTAGCGCCTGATTTATATGAAAAAGTTAATCAAACGTTAACCGAAAATTAACTCATCGCACCAGCCCGGAATACGTTGATTTTCCTTTCTTAAAGGCCGACAATATGGCAACAACCATACCACCGCCCGGCGGCGGTTGTCATGCCAACACTTTTTTGCCTCAGACAAGGATTAATCATCATGGCATCGGTCAACAGTCAACCACCGGTTATCCTCGAAAAAGTTTCAGAGACCATTCATCAGCGCTTCCCGAAAGCCAGTGCAGCGCTTGTGGATGAATTTGCTCAACGCCTCTATCGAAATGTTTCTCGCGACGACTTAGCGGGACGCGATCATAGTAATATCTATGGCGCTATCGTAGGCCTTTGGCACAGCTTTAACGATTACGAGTCGAACACCAAAGCGACTATTAAAGTTTATAACCCAGAGGTGTCAAAGCACGGCTGGGAATCACCCCATACAATTATCGAGATTATTCAGACCGACATGCCGTTTATGGTTGACTCGGTGCGTATGGCATTGAGCCGTTTAGGCATCAACTCACAGTTATTATTGCATTCACCATTGGTTCATCGTCGCAATGATGAAGGCAAAATTGTCGAAATTTTACCGGCAGGTCAAACCGATGAAGCTGCGCAGACCGACACTGTTTTCTTGGTGGAAGTTGATCGTCAAAACGATGCGAATGAACTTAAAGAGTTAAAAGCTGAACTGGTTTCGGTCATGAATGAAGTTGCGCTCGCTGTGAGTGACTGGCGCCCCATGCGTGCGAAGCTCAAGTCGATTGCAGAAACGCTAGACCAACGCAACTTCCCTGGTGCGCCAGAAAAGCTTGAACAAGCACAGCGGTTTTTAACGTGGTTAGCCGAAGATAATTTCACGCTGATGGGATATCGCAGTTACACCGTGAACGCAGTCGAAGGTGACCACGAGCTTGTTCAAGACAAAGATTCAAGTTTAGGTTTGTTGAAAAACTCCAAAGACAACAAGCCACTTCGCTTAGGTAACATGAGCAAATTAGCACGCGCAACGGCTCTTGCGAACGATGAAATACTGTTACTGACCAAAACCAATGCGCGTTCGCGAGTGCATCGTCCGGCGCACAATGACTACATTGGCATTAAACGTTTCGATAAGAAAGGCAAGGTAATTGGCGAAGACCGCTTTATTGGTCTGTACGCTGCGACTTTCTATAACGATAGCGTCATGGACATCCCTTTGGTCAGCGATCGTGTGAAAGCGGTTCTGGACAAATCACGTTACGCAAAAGGTACGCATGCAAGTAAAGCATTGCTTAATATTATGCAAACCTACCCACGTGACGAAATCGTGCAAAGTAACGAAGAAGACCTGCTGAAAACGGCGTTAGGTGTTCTCCAAATTCAAGAGCGTGATATCACCCGAGCGTTTTTACGCCGGGATATTTTTGGTCGCTTTATTACCGCGATGGTGTATGTGCCGAAAGAGCGCTACAACACCTTGTTACGGGTTAAAACCCAAAATATTTTGGCGAAAACACTTGGTAGCACTGAAGAAGTGGATTTCACCACCTATTTCTCTGAATCGGCACTGGCGCGCACGCAATATACGATCCGCGTAAAAAACAGCGACCAGGAAATCAATATTAAAGAATTGGAAGAGAACCTAATGGAAGCATCACGCAGTTGGGAAGATAACTTAGAGCGCTTGCTGGTAACAGCAAAGGGTGAAGGGGCTGCTCGCGACTTAATGAAGCGGTATGCTGCAGGTTTCCCACGTGCATACAAAGAAGATGTTTTGCCGTCCGTTGCACTAGCAGATATCGAACAGTTAGAAGCGTTAGACGATGAACATCGTCTTGGCATGCTGTTCTATCGCGCGCAAGAAGTTCAGGACGACTCAAACCGAGTTAAATTGAAATTGTTCCACCGTGATGAGCCGATTCACTTATCGGACGTTTTGCCAATGTTGGAAAACTTTGGCTTGCGAATCATTAACGAAAGTCCATATCAAATTAAGACCAATGACGGTCATATTTTCTGGGCGCTTGACTTCTTTATGCTGCATACCGCTGGCAAACTCGATTTAGAGCAGAGCCGAGAAGCGTTTCAAAACGCCTTCGCTAAGGTTTGGGCGGGCGAATATGAAGACGACGGCTTTAACCGTTTGGTACTTGGTGCCGGTATGGAAGGTCGTCATGTGGTTATTCTTCGAATGTTTGCCAAGTACATGCGCCAAATCGGTGTCACGTTCAGCCAAAGCTATATTGAGAGTACGTTCACGCGTTACCCGAATATCGCAGCATTGTTGGTAAAACTTTTCTACACCCGCTTTGAGCCGGGCGTGAAGAATGTGAAGAAGAAAGTTGAAGCGCTTGTCAGCAAAATCCAAGGCGAACTCGAGAAAGTCGCAAGCTTGGACGACGACCGCATTATTTGTCGCTACTTAGACCTGATTCAAGCAGCTTTGCGAACTAACTTCTTCCAAGTCGACAAAGACGGTAACGAGAAGCCATATGTGTCAATCAAGTTCTTGCCTGAACTGATTGCGGAAATGCCGTTACCGTTACCGAAATATGAGATCTTTGTGTATTCACCACGGGTTGAAGGTGTTCATTTACGTGGCGGTAAAGTTGCCCGCGGCGGTTTACGTTGGTCCGATCGTCGTGAAGACTTCCGTACTGAAGTTCTCGGTTTAGTAAAAGCACAACAAGTTAAGAACACGGTCATTGTGCCAGTTGGCGCGAAAGGTGGTTTCGTCTGTAAGCAGCTGCCTGAAGAACGTGACGCTATGCTTGAAGAAGGCAAATCATGCTACCGCACCTTTATTCGTGCGCTGCTCGATATTACCGACAACATCATCGACGGTGAGATCGTTCACCCAGCGAACGTTGTTCGTCACGATGAAGACGACCCGTACTTAGTTGTTGCGGCCGACAAGGGAACGGCAACCTTCTCAGATATCGCCAATGGTATTTCAGCCGAATACAACCACTGGCTAGGCGACGCATTTGCGTCTGGCGGTTCAGTCGGTTACGACCATAAGAAAATGGGCATCACTGCTCGCGGTGGTTGGGAATCAGTCAAACGTCACTTCCGTGAAATGGGCATCGACTGCCAGACCACTGATTTCACCTGTGTTGCAATCGGGGATATGGCCGGTGACGTGTTCGGTAACGGGATGTTGTTATCGAAACATACGCAGTTAGTTGGTGCGTTCAACCACATGCATATCTTTATTGACCCAGAGCCAGATGCGGCGAAGTCATATAAAGAGCGCGAGCGTTTGTTTAATCTCCCACGTTCGAGCTGGGACGATTATGATCGCAGTCTTATTAGCGAAGGTGGTGGGGTATTCCTACGTAGCGCTAAATCGATTGAATTAACCACGCAAATGAAACGACTGCTGGGTACGCAAAAACGTACCATGACGCCTACCGAGTTGATTCGCGCACTACTAATGGCGGAAGTAGACCTGATATGGAACGGCGGTATCGGCACATACGTAAAAGCAAGTAAAGAGACCGATGCGGAAGTCGGTGATCGTGCGAATGACGTTCTGCGCGTTAACGGCAAGGACTTACGCTGCAAAATCGTCGGCGAAGGCGGTAACTTAGGCTTTACGCAACTGGGTCGAATCGAGTACGCCATGCGCGGTGGCCGAATCAACACGGACTTCGTCGACAACGTCGGCGGCGTTGACTGTTCAGATAACGAGGTCAACATTAAGATCTTGTTGAATGGGTTAGTGCGAGCAGGTGAATTAACCAAGCAACAGCGCGACCAGTTGTTGTATGAAATGACCGATGATGTTGCGCATAT
>ERZ869909.945-NODE-945-length-27076-cov-4.044483_pt1 | contig 27076 bp, 40 predicted proteins | sample MGYA00520892_ERZ869909 | MGnify/ENA primary metagenome ERZ869909 (study PRJEB32215, sample SAMEA104723947) | bioreactor metagenome | biome: bioreactor; feature: anaerobic bioreactor; material: water | place: China | collected 2015-03-12 ... | reverse complement strand
TTCATGAATGGTGCCAATTGTTTCGCCGTCGCGTTCAACATAATGAACATATGCGCCGCCGATATTGGGCTTTCCGTAAGTGATCGTTGTGAGCGTCATTTCCGTATCTCCTTCGTTGTTAAATACGTTATAGCCTACGATCTAAGCATTCGTCAATACGGTTTCTGAAAGATAGTTAACAAAAAGAAAAGCCCCGGCGTTCGGTGCCGGGGCTATCGTATATTATCACTTGGCTTATTTTACGATCTTCCGGCCTTCGGAAGTTCCTATCAACGCTCGCCCGCCCTATCCGGGCTAGGCGTTCGCCGATTACTTGATGCGCTCGACGTAGGCGCCCTTGACGCCGTTCTTCTCGCCGGGGACGAGCGCGAACTTGCGTTCGTAGGCGTAGGTGTTGCGAGTCTTCGTCTCGCCCTTGCCGGAAGTATAGGTTTCCTCGCCGGTCTTCGTCCGGTAGCGGGCGCTGGCGCTCGAAACGGTCGAGGCGAGGCTTTCCCAAGGCTTCGGACGTTCGGCGGTCGCCGGAACGAAGAAACGGGAAACCGTACCATCCGCGCCGGGGGCCGGCAGCTTGTCGAACGGGTAGACATCCTCGCGGTTGCGGGTCCGCTTGCGTTCGGTCGGCTTGACGCCGATCTCGATTTCGAAATCACCGGCCGAAGCGGTCTCGACGGTCTCGGTCGGAACTTCGGCAAGACCCTTTTCCGTCGCGCGAGCCGCCGCGTTGCCTTCGTCGTCCGTAATTTCGGTGTTGACTTCGATGAAGCCCGCATCCACGAGCGCCTTTGCATCATCGGACGGCGCGAGCATGAAGTTCTGCCCGGCGCGGGTCGAAGCGACGACCGAAGCGAGAAGCGCCGAAGCGCCAGCGGAAAGAGTGAGTGCCTTCTTTGCCATGGGGAACTTTTCCTTTCGTTGGGTTGAGTGAATGGCAACGTCGAAGTTAGGGGAAACTTCGATGATAGTCAAGTGGGTTTTCCGATAAAATTTCGTCGGGTCGGATCGGCCTTCTTTTCGCGTTCAACTTTGACGCGGTTAGCTTCCTCAATAGCGAGATTGGCGAGTGTCGTTTGTGCGGCGGCGATTTCCGTAATGCCCACAATGAGCGAGTTCGTCAGGGTCTCGACGCAAGCCGCAATTGTCGCCACGGCGTCCTTGTTTTCGGGCGGCGCGACTTCAATTAGCGTTTCGTACAGGGTCGAGGTTGCGCCGATGATGTTATTAATCCGATCCTCATAGGGGTTCGGCTGCTTATTCGTCGTCGTCATTGTATGCACTATCCCATATGGCATGCTCGGTAAGCTTGAGTATGCCGAACGCTGTATGAATGTCGGGGCTGGCGTTGCGATACCGAGTTGAGGTTTTGCCGTCCGGCTTTCTTACGCGGTAGCAGATAATGGCGCAATCGACAGTAAGCTTGTCCCGGTCGATTTCCCGAAGCACGTCGATAATGGCGTCTCGCGGCGTCCAGTCCGAAGCGTCTCCGGTTTTGTCGCCCTTGATTTCGGTAATCGACTTCGGATAATTCGAAAAGTCTTCTGTCATTGTATGACCTGACCCTTCGAACCTTCCTCATAACGTTTCTTCGTTGCCGCGCGCTGTCTGACAGCTTCGTCAGCGATGGAGGCAAAAAGCTCCTTGACCTTCATCGGCGTATTCGTTTCGAGCATGACGTACGCCACGGCGGCGATAGACGACGCCATGAACTGCGCTATCTTCTCCGGCGAATTGCCTTCCTGTAGCTGCATGAGCAAACCGATTTGTTGGCTTGTGCGCTTCGGATCGGGATCGTAGCTGACGAGCCGCGCCGACTGGACGGCGGTAATTCCATCGCGTTTCATGGTCTATCCTTCATGCGGACCAGCTTCGCCATAAATTCCTAAATGACGTTCGCTTTCCTCGTTGCCGTTAAATTCGCCGTCTTCCGTTGGCAAAAAGGGAGTATCGTGACGAGGCCGCAACCTGTGATACGCCTCGCAAACGACCATAGCTTGCGATATGGCGTCGTCAAGCGCATTGTGGGCATTCCCCACAGACAGGGCGCGGATTTCCTCGTCAGTCATGCCCGCCGCCTCGGCGATGGTTCGCATATCGCGCGGCGCTCGATAATGCCACGGAACATCAAAGCCGACGCAACGATATGCCGCTTCAAGAATGGAAATATCAAAGTGCGGCCCCTTCGACCAAAGGCGGATTTCGTCCTTGGGGCCAATCGAGACCAGCCATTCCGAAAAGGCGATAAGCGCTTCGGCAAGGTCAATCGGATCGGCGAAAGCGGCCTGTGCTTCGGCGCTTTGCTTGCTCCACCACTCGGCGGTTTTAGGATCGCGGGTTAGCGGGTATTTGCGGTTGACTTTCTCCACATCATCCCAATGGGAAAAATGCGGCGTGGTCAGCGCAATGGGGGGATTATCCGTCGCGGCGTAAAATTGCGATGAACCGCCGACAGGCGAGAAGTTGTTAACAACACCCCTTTCCGGGTCGAACGTGCAAGCGCCGATACTGCGAAGATCGTTGCCGGGCGTTACGCCCCAAGTTTCGAGGTCGAGCATGACATGCTTCATTTCCTAAAGTCCTCCGGTTTCGGGCAAAGTCGAGTTTCGATTTCGCAGAATTTCTTCCATAGCTCATTACGCCATGCTTTCGTCAGTCGCAAAACTTCTTTACGTTGAGCCTCGCTATCGAGCATAGCTATTTCGGCGGTAGGTTCGCCAAAAATGAAAAACTGTTCCGTCAATAGCTTACGGAAATCATCGCATAGTTGCTTATTGGCCGGGCGGCCCGGCCTGTCGAGCTTGTTGAAATTGAATGGTTCCGTCATATCTTTTCAATCTTAAGACGATAGCCCAGCGATGCTAAAACTTTCTCCAAACTATTAATGTTTGGCATTCGTCCTTCCTCTTTCCACCGGGAAATAGTATTAACGCCTACACCGCTTTCGCGTTCAAGTTCTCGGACCGATATATCACGGTCAGCGGCCACGGCAAAAACATAACGAACGGTCCAGTGCATAGCTACGACATATAGTCTTGAATGACTTTCGCCGCCGCTCGCCACCCGCCGCATATCTCGGCGCGGTAGCCCTGTCCCCGCAAATAGTCCTGCCATTCACGTTGCTCGGGTTTGACAGCCGAAGGCGAGTAGCCGGGAAGCTTCAATTCGATGAACAGACCATGATACCGATGATAGCCGCTATTGTCCGGCTCATAAGCCGGCACTGGCAACATGACATCAGGAACGCCAGTCTTGACGCCTTCGGCCTTCGCTCGCGCTCCGCGTATGGCGTCACCATGGCCTTGATTGTGGATGGCGAACAGGCGCAACAAAGCGGGCATCGGGACAATATCGGGTCCGGTGCTTAGCAAAAGTTCGCGCATGTTCTTGGTGTAGCCTTCGGCGCTGTTTGCTATAGCGAAGCCATAGACCGCTGCGCAGTTGGCCCAACAAAAGAGCGCACGTTGCTGCGAATGCTCCGATTTACCGGCGAGTTCCCAAGGCGTCATTTCGTTGTGTCCTTCGTTGAATATCTCGCGGGGAATTAGCAGTCCTTACCCCCGCGCCGTCCGCTAGACTTTCGCTAGCGGCTATTAGTGGCTTCATATTACGCCGCTACCTAAACGGCTGTAAAGTGCTGCGCCTAGTCAAGATCGCCGTAAAGTAAATCGATTATAAGTCGGTAGACAACGGCGACCAATATAGCGAGAAATCCTACTACACCGAATAGGATCATAAACGCTACGATGATAGCGCCGGCATCGTTAATCATTTCTTGCCTTCGCCGTACATGATCGCCATAGCGGCGTTGCGGATCGTCTTGCGATCATAACCGTCATACTTCGGCTTAATCGCCGCGATGCCTGACGTAAGCGCGAGGAACGAAATTCCCCGGAGAAGAAAAGCCTTGTGCGACTTAATCATGCCCCGCGCCCCGATCCCTTGTCGGCGACAGCATTCGCGCTACTCGCCGTGCGCTTCAACAGTTCTTCCGACGAAATCGAACTAGGATTTTCGACATTCGGCCCCGGCTTGAAGATTGACGGCGGGTCGTCATATCGCGGCTTGGGTACGCCAAGCGCCTCGGCTTTCGTCATGCTGTCGTACTTCGGCCGCGAGACCGGCACGACATGCGGTTTCGTCTGCAACACGCTAAGCGCCGCCTCGCCGGCTTTGATAGCCAGTACGGTATTGGCGCGCTCGTGCTGTAGCCGGGCAATCTCGGCGTCAATCTTTTCAAGACGCTTTCTTGCATTCGTGAGGCCGGTTTCGGTATTAACCGCCATAGCCTCGACGTTACTTCCGACAAGCTGCACCGGCTCGGCGGGCTTGAAATCCTCCGGCGTAAACTTCGACATTTCTTCCTCGAAATCATCGTGGAGCGTGCCGACGCTATCAACACCGGAGAGCAGTCTTTTGACGAATGTCATTGTGGGTATCCTTCATTGATTACCCACAAACGATAACGGCGGCTCGCCGCAAAAGCAAGCCGCCGCCAGAAAAATGGTTAACGTAGGTTAGGGGGTCGGCGAAAACAGAATACGCAAGAGACCCGTTGACTGATTAAAGTCGAAATTCATCGATGTTCCGTCCGGAATGGTCAGTTCTTCCCCGAAATCGTACATCGAAATCAGGTCGCCAGAACCTTGAACGTAAACGACAGCATGCTGGAACGGTCCAACGTCACCGCCCCCAGCCGTGACCTGTTTGTCGGCGACTGTCACCTGAAAACCGTTCGTATCGGTCGCCGCTGCCGAAGTGGTGGTCAGTTCCATGTTTCCGACGACATTCGCCAGTGAAATGGGCGTAAGATCGCCGATAACGCTATCGGTCGGGTTCGGGGCGTTAGCGTCGGTTGTCAGCGTGAGCATAAGCTGCGCCGTTGTGAGGTTAATCGACCCCGCCGCGACTTTAGCGGCGAAATCATTGAACGGAACGAAACTCGCCATGAGAAGTACCTTTCTTGCTAAGTTTATTCAGACGACAATACGCCGATTTGCCCGGAGGCGATAGCCTCATAAGTCCAAGGCGAACCGCCATTGTTTGCGAGCACCTGTTGAACGGGGGCAAATGCAACCCCGGTAGACACAGGGGGCCCGTCACGAATATCGCCCGCTGATGTTCGGAAAAATGGCGCAGTAGGAGCCATTCCCCCGACGCCCTCGCGCTGTACGGAAGAAAGAATAATCCCCGTTATCTCCCGGTCAGCAATTTCGGCTGGCGTCGTGTAACTGAAACTCTTACGTCGATTGGGCGCGGACGCTTCGATATAGGTAGTGATAGGATTATTCGACGGAATAACATTCTCGACCGGTCCTGCCCACTCGTCAAACGCGCCAACGGCAACGGGGCGGCGCTCCACGAGCGTAACAGCGCGTGTATCACTCGTGCTAAATGCAATAGCACTATAGCATGTTTCCGTATTCGTATTCGAAGTTGTTTGCGCAAGTCTGCGAAATTCAGCACGATTGACGCGCGCCGCCCCATCGGTATCGCCTACATATTCAAGGGCAAGATCGTTGTTGACGTAAACAGCAATTCGGCCGTTGCTCGCATGTGCCCGAAAATGAATATCGAAACGATATAGCGTAGAATGCGCCATTTGAATGGTGCCCATGTCAACCATGGAACTACCGCTTTTTCTGCGCACTGTGATATGGTCGTTAGTCGTAGCCTTTATGATACCAAAAAGCGGCAAGACTTCGGAAATGTCAGTATCGTATAAAGCGACAGCGTAACGTCCACCGGACGCCCCCGTGCTGCTTTGTCTACTGGCGTAAAAAGTCAACCAAAGATCGTTTTCCTCGAAATCATTCACGGCCAGAATGTTGTCGGCGCGCGTGACACGCATGAATGACTGAAAGTACGGCGCGATGGGCATACCGCTCCCGCCAAGGGCAGTACCCACAAATTCGTTCAGTTCATTGGCGTTGGCCGCTACCCGAAAAACGCTCATATCGCACCCTTACGTCAAATCGATGGTGTAAGTCTGCGCCGAACCGACGCCCTCGCTCGTCAAATCAACCGACTTGACCGTTACCCAGCTTCCCGCCGCGTCCATATACTGCACGTCGAAGGTACGGGGCATAAGCGCCTGATTTGCCGCCCCTGTGATCTGCATGGACACAAGAACCAGTTCTTCCGGGTTACGCGCTTGACCGAAATCAACACCAACGTAATGCGGCCCAGCAACGTCACCGCTGGACCAAACGTTAGTGTTAGTCGTGTTGAAAAGCTGATGCTCGCCTTCGCTCAACGAATTGCGGTGGCTGGCGAATGCCGGTTGATCGGCAATTGTTAATTCACTCCCGCCCGCCGTAGCATTAAATCGCAATTGACTGAAACGAGAAGTACGGTCGCCAGCCCCGTTATTAAAGTTGTCGGTTATCCGCAACCGCCATAATTGTTTTTCAACCGTAAGCACGTCGCGTTTGCGCTGTTGAATTTCAGCTTTGATCTGCGAAGCACTAAACAAGGCTGCTGCGTTATCTACAACTATAGCTTCAACAAAGTAACCGCCCCAAAAAGTATTTGTTTGATTATTCCGACCGAACATAATATTAGTATCGTTCGGATAAGTCACAATTGCTTGCGTTGAAATCGTTTCATCTTTTGATTGGTCTATGCCGTTTTGCAAAAGACCGAGTTCAGCCGTATGGGCAAAGAAATTCCAACCGTGCTCACGCCGAATACCCCCGACAATAAGATTGCGTGTTTCGGTCCCGTTCGTTCGAGTTGCTAGAATGTACGGGCTGACGTTATCGACACCATGGCCCATACGACTGTGGGGGGCACCTATCACCGCCCTATTGTGCGGGATAGAATAGAAATGCGCCCATGCTTGGTTAGGCGTAGACATACCGATGCCCATCCAGACGGACGGCTTAGCGACAAGGTACGGTCTCGTTGTTGAATAAATCGGGTCCTCAAGAAAAGTAGTTGAACCGTCGAACTTGATCGCCGGACCACCCTTCGGAGTAACGTTTTGCACGAGCAACGGTTGTAAAGCCGCCGAAGACTGCCCTACATCGGAACCATAAGCCGTCTGGTCGTAAACTTTAACAACGCGAGCTTCCCCGATAGTCGATACCGGTAGAAGATTACCGCTTCCGTCCTGACCAACGTCAAATTCGGTATTGTCGTTTGTATCTCGAATTCGGACGAGCGGACCAGCGTAACTATCCACAAGCCGCCGCAACCCCCAAGCGCCTACCATATATTCAGGAATGATAGCCGCCCCAAGCGCCCCACCTGTCAATTCAAACGATCCTGCCCCCATGTTTTGCCGTAACGGTACGGCGTTTAGTTCACCGCCGTTAATATCGAACGTAACGGAAGGTATCGGAATAACAGGAACAGCACGATAAACGATATACGCCGCAAGCTGCCCAACACGATAAGACGGCGGCGTTTTCGTCATGAGGTAAGCGGAAAGTTGACCGACTTCCGCGCCAGCATAGGTATAAACTTCCGCCCTTCCACCCGATAAGTATAGTACGCCCGTTTCAAGCGGACGCGCTAACGGCGGGTCTTGATATAAGTCATTACCGGATAGTGCAAATATACCGGTATCGAACGTAACGGAAGGTATCGGAATAATTTCATATTCCAACTCGCCGCCGCTAAGTAAAAAATCGCCAGTCGTTATATCGGAAATAAGTTCGTAAAAAATATCCGAACCTACCAGAACAAAACTACCGCTTTCTAGCGCTTGTGCTGTATCGACTAGAGCGAAAAGATCGCCGCCGTCAAGAACGAAAACACCGGTATCAAGGTTCCGGGTCAGGTCCGTCAAGGCAAAAAGGGGGGTGCCGTACAGGCGGAACAGCCCAGACCCCATGCTAACCGTCAGCGGGGGAGGCGGGGGCGGTCCGGGCTCGCGCCGCTCGCCCTTGGGCCGTGTAGCCCGGAACAGCATGTAATCGTACCGCATGCCTTTCGGGCCGCGAAAGCGACGGAAGCGGTACGGTCTCGGGAGCCTTGCCATGCGCGCAATATACGCGACGTTAACCAAAAAGAAACCCCCGTTTCCGGCAAGAAACGGGGGCAAAATTAAGCACTGCTGAATGCCCACATTAGGCGAGACGCGCGGGCCTGTCAAATCTTATTGCGCTTGCCTCGCGGGCTGTCTCGATACGACAAGCGGCATTTCTCGCAAGTCGGGCCTCGAAACGGATCGGACGACAATACGGCGTAAAAATTTCCCAGCTTCGTGATGTAAACGTCACTGGCTTTAGCGAACTTCTTTCCGAACAAACCGCACCGCGTCTGCGACGGCGAGAACATACCGCCGTCGCTTAAGATTACGTGTATGGTTTTCATCGCCCCTCGTCCGTAAATTCAACAGCCATTTCGTAGTCGTCAAAGACCGTCGCGCCGAGGTCTTCGATTGCGTCGAGTTCGGTTAGGCCATCGGCCTTACAAGCGTTGATGTAAGCAAGGTCGCGGTTCGACAGCGCAACGTAACCGAAGTCGAACGAAACGATTACGTCGAAATGGGGATGACCGAAAAGCTTGGTGACGATGTTCATTGCCGTAATCTCCCTTCGTTGTGAAAAGAGATTACGACATAACGCTACGACTGTCAAGTGCCTTGTTTCAGAACGTCCGAAATGTTTTGGAGCTTTACATTACGCCGCAAAATCTCGTCCTTCAAAGATTGGACTTCCAAGCCGTGCCAGCTTCGGGCGTTAGCTAGTTCCAGCGTAAGCTTCTCGATTTCCTTTTTCGCTTTTTCCAACTCGTTCTTACATCGCTGGCGTTCGGCGTTGCAATCTTTGTAATCATCCTGCAACATTTCATACGAATGCTGCAAATTCTGATACGCGGTGTAAATCGTATTGGTTATTACGACATTGTCGCCGCGCTTCGTCTCGCGCGCAAGGACCGGCTCGCTTTTCGACGTACCCTTGAACACCACCCGCAGTTGAGACAGCGGATAGACGTGCTTCGTCTTGCTATATATCGACACGTCTGCCTGTACGACAGCGCCGGGCGTATCGTCCTCGTAGTCTCGATACAGACCGATAACTCTGCCGCGAAAACGAGCGCCTTTAGCGGTTTCAACGATATCGCCGATTTCAATTTTCGTTGTCATTTGTCCTTCTCCATTTCCTCAAGTTCTTCTAGAACGTCTTCGACAGTCAAGCAAGACGTTTCGCCTATATCGTCGTAACGACGCTTTAAGTACCGCTCGATACCGCTAACGTTCTCGCCGATCTTACAATACAAGTCTTTGGCTGCTTCCTCTTGCGCCTTCGCCATTTCCCATTTTTCATGGTCGATAAGACGCATGATATTATCGCGAATAATTCCGTCGATAGCGGACGGCGGAAGCGCATCGAGTTCCCAGCTTTCGGAGCCGTATTCCTCGTAATAGCCTTCGAAGCGCGCCGAGCTTTCTTTCGCCGGGTTCGGCGGCGGGCCGTATTCCTCGATCTGGTCCATATTCAGCGCCAGCCGCACAACGTTTATGTCGTCGGTTCGGCCGAACTGCGCCAGCCAGTTATCGTTACTCCGCGTCATGTCGATACCATCGGGGTCATGATCGCCGAGGTAGAAGACGAAAACACCCTTGCCGCTGTCAGCAATGCGCGAAAGCCGCTTGCCAGCTTCGTAGAGTTCCGACGAAGACGGGTAGCCGCGACAGGCGAAGTACGGAACGCGCCATTCAAGGCAAGGCCGTTCGATAACGCCAAGCAAGGCGTCTTTTTCAATCCATACCTCGCAATAGCATTCTTGATCGCGCCAAAGGTTTTCAGCGTAGTAATGTTCGGTCCGCCGCATAAAGTGCGATAGACTTGAATACGTCTCGATACGTCGAAGAAACCGCGTTCGATCCTCAATAGCATTCCAGTCGATAAGCCCGGCCTTACGGGCATTGTCTATGATCTTGCCAAGCCGATCATAGTTCGTCTGGCGATTTTCGAGAAGGTTCTTCGAAACGAACTGATAATAAAGCTGACGAAGCGTTAGAGTGTAACCCTGCGCCGCCATTTCAGCGATGATCGCGTTCGCCTGCTCGATAACCTTCAAAGTCTTAGACTGAAAGTTAACGTCAATGAATTGTTCGTATGCCATAAGTTGTATCGTCCTTCATTTAAGCCGGGTATCGTTTACCGGCATGCTCCAATTGTCAATCCCCAAAATTGGCAGGAAGGCAGGCAGGACAGGCACGGGCGATGCCGGGCGCTGGGGGATACCGCCCATGCCCACAAACGCCGCCTGTGGGCCTCCTAGGTGGGGTTCCACGGTTCTCGCGTCACGGTCAGCCATGCCGACTTGTTCGCGCACCCCTCATGCATGTCGGGGAACAGGAGGAACGCCCGGCAAAACGTGTCGTCAGGCTGCGGTGTATACGTCACGGTTGACGACGCAAGAACTTTGGCAACCTTAGCTTTATCGACAGTAGGAAGTTCATCGGCTGTTTTCGTCGGTCCATAGACGAGGGCAAACGAACGTCCGTCGCGTATACCTACGATGTACCAGCCGCCGAACATCGTCTAATCCTTCTCCGAAAACGTCGCCTGTCGGGCGATAGCCTTGTCAAGCGCAGCCTCAAGAATTTCGACAGTGACGGCAGGCGGAATATTGTAGCCGAGCTTCATCGCCTCGATAAAGCCAGCGATGCAGCTTTCCATAATGACGAAACAATCGCCGAACGAAGCGTCTTTGCGCATGGCCTCGCCGAGAACTTCCTTTACGAAAATCGACGTAACTCGATTATGAAGGTCTATCTCGTTATTCATCCTAACACCCTTCTAAATTCGACCATGAAAGCGTCAACTGATAACGCCAGACGAGCGCGACCATATAAGAGCGTATCCTTCAATGCAAGGTATATTTCTTCGTCGGTTTCTTCGAAGAAATATCGCTCGCGCAAGAACGCTACAATTTTACGGTCTTCGTCAGTCATTCGAGAAACCCACCATATCGAGCCGGCCGACGCTTACGAGGTTTGAGATAAACGTTAACACGATACGCCGAGCGAATTGTTTCATTAGATGCGCGCATAACGACATGAGCCCTAGCGGCAGCCCTCTTCGTATCGTGATGGCGGGAATGGGCGAGGAAAACCTCGCCCGAAGTCAGTACGAAAGCGTTGAGAACGTATTCCGGTTTATGTATCATAGTTCAACACTTCCTCGCCATCGCGAATGATGAACGGCTTTTGAAACTTCGTCACGGGTTTCGTGCCGAGCCGATACGCCGAATAGGTGCCGTCGCTTTCGAGACGAATGACGCCGATGGAGTTTTTCAGGTGCTTCAACGCCGTGGCGTAAAAGGTCGCATGATGCACCGAACCTTTTAGATAAAATTCGGTCATCGCGTTAACCTCGCCGTAATGATACCGCCTTGAATTTTCGAGACACCGCTTTTGTTTTTGATAGCTTTCGCCGCCATAACGTCTGCGACAGCTTGCGGTTTGATTTCGATCTGAACTTCAACGCTGATATGCGTCTTGTTCTTTTGATCCCAAACACGAGCGTAACGAGTAAAGATCATCCTCGTAAGTCCTTCTATTACGATACGGCATTAGCCTATCACATAAAGGGATCGTCTGTCAAGTCCCTAATTCGACGTAACAGATCGTTAAATTCTTCCTGCGAATAAGGATAATATTTACACTCGCCGCCTCGATATAACAGCGCAAGCGTATGATGCGTATCGATATAACTAAACGTCACAATATCGTTAATATTGGCGTAAGCATTTTCGATAATTTTTACAAATTTCGGTGTCATGTTCGATTGTCCTTCGTTAAATGCCGATTGCCCACATTATGACAGGGTGCGCGGGAAGCAATAGGCTAATTTCGTTCCTTCGTTAGCAATTTCGATAGTTCACGACAGTTCATTGAACCATGAAACTGATATCCTATTGAATTTATTAAGAAAAACACACTTATTTCATGATATTCATTATTTCATGGTTATTTTTCTATTATATTAGTAATAGCTAATTATACCCTCTCGTGACGACCCCCTCGATATCTGTGATCGTGAAACCGTGAATTTCGTGAAACTAGTTGAAATTTCCTAATGATTTCAGATAGTTGCGCGTTACACGATCCATGAAACAGACTAACACATTGATTTCATTGACTTTTTCCTTATATCGTAGTGTCAAAAATCCAATCGTAGTTTACCACCGTAAAGAAGCGCCCACTTCCCAGCTTCAAATCAGCCCTTTGTTGCACGTTCTTAACTTCCTCTATAATATTACGATCTATCAAATCCAAAATAGCAGCATTAAATGCGACCTTAGCACCGCGTTTATCGTTAGCAAAACACGCCTTACCGCTCGCGTGGTGTTGGATAAAATGATACGGTATAATTTTCGCCTCATGCAAATCAGGTCTAATTCGATCACCTTTGGCGAATTGGTGCCATTCTTTCGAGAAGTAATAACGAATTGCCGACTGTATTCTTTGATCTTGTTCCGTCAAATGACGGGTGACACCAAGCTCGCCTCTATTCAATTTTCCGATCATCCTTACGATGTCGGTCATGACAAGCGACGTCGCCCATTCAATATTGTGGGGACTGATAAGCGGCGCGTCAGTATTTTCGCTAATAGCTAAGAGCGCCGCAACGCGCATAACTTTCGCATGAAGGCGGTTCCATACGCTCTTAAGTACGTCATCGTCAGCCGCATTCATTTTATCTATCTGGTATTTATCCAGACGTTCCGACATAACTTCCGCTTCATGACTGCACCGAACGTCATAAATATCGTTCTTATGCATACGAGAAACGACAGCCGTATACCACGTATCAATCTTGTGAATAAGAGCCGGAGGCGGTACGACGCTTGAGCCATGCTTATTAAAGTACGGCGTAGGACCGTTATACTCGACACAAATGAAGCGCGGAATAAGGCCGGAGGACACGGCGCGCTCGTCTAGAGCTTGATAAAACGTTTGCGGTACGCCTTCGCCAAGCATGGTGTAAGCTGGCTGCTTAATGATCGGTGTATTTTTCGTTTTGTCCGAATAAGCTGTCGGCTGAATTACGCCGGATTTACCGGATTTGTTGAACAGATCGAGAATGACACGCTGTAATTGTGTGTCAGCCGCCGACGCCCTGTCGCTGCAAATCTGTTGCATTTTGAGGCCGATTTCGCCAGTGATCGACACAAAGCAATGTGTCGGGCTATCGCCGAGGGCGCGCAACAAACCTTGACCGGATGCAAGATCGGAAGGACCTATGATCCGGCGAAAGATGTCGTCTACGCCTTTATCAAGCTCCGGCCTAAGCCCGGCAACAGTCTCGACTATCTTAGAAATACCGGACGCCATGGTTTCCTTGCCTGTCCCTGACGAGGCTAGGAGCATGATATACAGGTTAAGGCCCTGTCCGGTTACGTTGTAAGCCCTGCCGCACATTCCGGCCATAAAGCCGAGGGCGGCGCATAGCGATACTTCGTAGATAGGACGCGGCGAGGCGTCATAGATGAATTTGGCAATCCCGCCTATAAGCGTATCGGGAGACGGGACTTGACGCTGCCATATGGACAGATCGAAGCCGTCATAGAACGGGCCGGGCGTCGAGGCTGGGGGGAAATGGTCGGGGGCGACTGTATCGGCTACAATCGCCCCCGGTGCTGGCGCGGTCCCGTGCGGGTTCGGCATCACAGCGGAGGGCGCAACCGCCGAAGGACTAGCGGCGCGCGCCTCATTGAAACTATTCATTATCGCCGATAAGTCAACCGGGGGAAGCTTCCTGTCGAACGATTTATTTACCATATAGCCGATAAGCGTTGCTCGGCGGCTCGCGCTCGCTTGGGCGTACTTCGCGCGCTTTCCTAGCGCCGAAGTTTCGAACATACGCTGAATTTGCGGCTTGTTATTCGAATAGTGCGCTATGATGTCGATAAGTGCAAAGTCCGCTTCTGACGAACCGGAGCCGTCAGCATTCGACGGATAACCGGTCCAATCACCATTCCACAATCTAACGAATAATTCGCCGTTTTTGGCATTTGCTGCCATATCGTAAATGGCTTGATCTTCGTGCTTCGGGAAAGGGTCGCCGTTGAAATTAGCTATCGTCGCGCTAACCCCAAGCTGTTCCCAAATCTGACTAACAGCGTCCTGACAATCGACAATAGGCGCGTTCCGCTCGACGTTGCCTGTCATTGTAAAATAGCGGCCTGACGAATATATCTCTACGTCAGCGCGTTTCTTGCCGAAAGGAACCTTCGCCTTGCATATGATATGCAAGCCTTTGCCGCTGGGGCTTAGCTCGGCGTAAGACGGCACGGCTTTGAAAATAATTTGCTGGCGTTCCCACATTTCAGGATCGCCCTGCGGGTCGTCAAAGTCGATACCGCAAAATTCGTCAGCTTCGCTAAAGACAAAGCCTATACCGTCATAAAGACCGTTGCTGTTTTCATACGCGGCGCGCGCTTCCTCAAAACTACACCAGTCATCGCGTTTCATTGTCGAAGCACGATGCGGCACTATCCCGCGAGGATCGTAAGGAACCTTCGTCGGCTTCGAACCGAACGGCGTTTCATATTTCCAGCATACCCACTGCACTAAATCTTTCAGTTCCTGCGGAATGTTATCGAAATTATATGTCATGACAAATCCAGCGGCTTGCCCGAAAGATAGACGTACAGGGCTTCGACATAGATTACGTTAGGCGACCTGACACGATCCGTATTAACCACGCTATAAAGCCAATGGTACGGAACGCCCGCGCCCCGTGCTATGTGGGAAAGCGGTTCATCCGACGAACGCACCATATCTAGCGCGCTGTCGAGTAGCTTCGACTGCATGTTGTGGGTATCCTTCGCGGTGATTTGGAGTAGCATAGGAGCCTGATTATTTTTGTCAAACTTCAAATTAGGGCTTGCTTCCCCTGCCCACATGGGCTAGGTTTCGAGCATCGGCATTGAATGAAGGACGAAATCTTATGACGAGTAACCGCGATACCATCCTTACCCAATGGAAGGAATGGAAGGCGAAACTTGACGAGGCGAAAAAGGCCGAAGCCGAGTTGCGTAAGCAAGTTATCGACGCTTTCTCCGAAGAAAACCCGGATACGGCGTCGGGTACGGAGAACATCGACATCGGCTATGGCTATAAGCTCAAGATCGTTCACAAACTGGAATACACCCTCGACAACGCGAACGATTACGAGAAGACCGACAAGGCGCTTGACGAAATCGAGGAAAACGTTGAGCATGGTGAATTGCTCGTTGATCGCCTCATTCGCCGTAAGCTCGAATTGAGTGTGTCGGAATACAAGAAGCTTCCGGCCGCTGCAAAGAAGATCATCGATAAGATTGTGACGACGAAGCCGGGCGCGAAGTCTGTCGAGCTTGTTGCACCGTAAAATCTAGGGGTTCACCGCCCCTAGACAGCGCTGCCGGGGTTCACTAGGTGCCCCCGCCTAGAATTCCGGCAGCGCACCCCGCTAAAGGATAAAGAATGTTTGGTGCGTCCCCCTTGCAATCCGCCTATGCCCTGTCGGCTTCGTCAGGCGTTAAGATGACGGTTTACGGACGTTCCGGCGTCGGCAAGACCGTTCTTCTTACGACAGCCCCCAGCCCGGTCATTATATCGGCGGAAAGCGGCTTGCTGTCGCTTCGTAAGGTTATCGAGGAACGCCGAGTTGCGCTAGGCAATCCGAATTACGACATTCCGGCGTACCCGATCCGTGGCTTGAACGACTTAAAGCAAGCCTATCTTTGGATGACAACGAGTAAAGAAGCTCGAAATTTTCAAACGTTCGGTCTCGATAGTGTATCGGAAATCGCCGAGCAAATCCTTGTCGAAGAAAAGAAAAAGACGCGCGACCCGCGACAAGCTTACGGTGCGATTGTTGACGAAGTGTTGGGGCTATTTCGCCAGTTTCGCGACTTCTCCGGTCCGAATGTCGTCTTTCTGGCGAAGCAAGAAATGACGCGGCACGGTATTACCGGCGCGGTTTCCTACGGCCCCATGTTCCCCGGTCAACAGCTTGGGCCGCAATCGCCGTATCTTTTCGATGAAGTCTTTTGCCTTTATGTCGGAAAGGACAGCGAGGGTAAAGACTTTCGTGCGCTTCGCACTCAACCGGATCACGAGTATGAAGCGAAAGACCGTTCCGGTCGTCTCGATCCCGTCGAATGGCCCGATTTGACGTATATTATCAACAAAATCTATGGGCGAGTGTAGGAGAAAATCACATGACGACAAGTCTCGCCGGCTTTAATGCCGGACAGGTTGACCCGAATTTCGGGGGACAATCGTTCTTCCCGAAGTCCGACGACAAGGGCCACCTTGTTATTCTCGTCGCGGATAACGGATGGAAGCCGGCGAAGTCCGGCGAAGGTCAGTATCTCGAATTGATCTTGAAGGCGCAGGAAGGCGCTATCGCTGGCATGGAAGCGCCCTTGCGGCTCAACCTACAGCATGCGAAGCCTAACGCCGTTGCGGCGGCGCAGGCGCAGCTTTCTGCCATCTGTCATTGCGTCGGCGTCCTTACGCCGAGTACGACCGCTGATCTTTTCAACCGTCCTTTCCGCGTCGTGTCGGAATTGCAAGACCCGGCAAAACCGGACGGGTACACCCAGCTTGCCAATAACGGCATTCGAGACGTAAACGGCAACAAGCCCGGCGCGGCGCAGTCCGGCGCGGTCTCGCCCCAGCCGGCGCAGCAAGCTCCGGTGCAGCCGCAACAGCCCGCACAGCCCGCACAGGGCGGCGCTCCGGGCTGGGGAGGCCAGCCCGGCCCGACGCAGGGTCAGCCGGCACAGGGCGGTGTTGCCGGCCCTACCGGCCCCGGCTGGGGCGCTCCGGCGCAGGCGGCGCAGCCCGCACAGGGTGGCCCTAGTTGGAACGGCCCCGCACAGGGCGGCGCTCCGGGCTGGGCGCAGGGATAGCGATCCCCTGACTTAGCCGTCGCGCACTTGACCGGGGCGCGGCGAGGGTTGATCGCTCGACGGGGCGCGTATTGTCACGGATGCGCGCCCCGTCACTTTTACGGGGCATACAATGATAGATTTCGCCACGCCCGGCGCTAAAGAGAAAATTCAAATCGCTATTAAAGAAGGCGTCAACGCCGCATCGGCTGCGCTTAATAAGCAGCGCCGTTCGGTACGTCTTTCGCCTTCGTCACTCGGCGAGGAATGCGCCGCCGCGACGTGGTATCGCTGGCGCTGGGCAATGAAGCCCCAGCCGCTCGACGGTCGAATGGCCCGATATAATTCTAAGGGCGATCCCGAGGAAGAAATTGTTGCCGATCTTCTCCGGCGTTCCGGCTGGACTATTCATACGAAAGACCCGGCGACAGGACAGCAATTCAGCGTGTCCGATCTGTCCGGCCATTTGTACGGTAAGGTTGACGGCCTCGCTTCACACCCGGAACATACCAAAGGATCGCAAATTCTTTTCGAAAACAAATACGTCAATACGAGACGATTTATTGCACTGACGACAAAACCGCTTATCGAGGTTGACCCGAAATATTACGGGCAAACCGTTCTTTATCTGCTTTATCTCGATTTGCCGGCCGCCATGTTCTTTGTGGGCAACCGCAATGATGGCGATATTGAGCCGATACTTATTCCGCGTGATGACGGTTACGCCCGAAGCTTGATTAAAAAGGGCGAGACGGTCGCACAAGCTATAATTCGTCCGGCGCGCATTGCGGAAAATCCGACGCATTTTAAATGCAAAATGTGTGATTACATTTCGATATGTCATTTCGGCGCTGCCGTTGACATAAATTGTCGTGCTTGCGTTCACGCTTTTCCTGTTGAAAATGGACAATGGAAATGCGGTAAATGGAACGCTATTATTCCTAATCGTGAAGCGATGGAAGCGGCTTGTAGCGAATTTACGCCGATAAAATAATGCTAATGTCCCCTGCCATAACGGCTCGCCCGATGCTACGCTGGTTTCAGGCCGAAGCCGAACAAGCTATCCATGACTATTTCAATTCTGGCAAGACCGGCAACCCGGTTATCGCTTTGCCCACAGGGACGGGCAAGGGCCACTTGATCGCCGGCTTTACGAAGAACGTTCTAAACCGTTGGCCTAATCAGCGGTTCATTATGGCAACTCATGTTAAAGAGCTTGTCAGTCAGAACGCCGAAAAGCTTCTAGAGCATTGGCCTCATGCTCCGATAGGTATCAACAGCGCCGGGTTGAAATCCCGCGATACAGTACAGCCGATCATATTCGGCGGTATAGGCAGCATGTATAAGACGCCGCAAATCTTCGGTCATCGCGACTTGCTTATCATTGACGAGGCGCACCTACTCAACCCGAACGGCGGCAAGATGTACCTTGAGTTCATTAAAGGACTTAAGGAAGTCAATCCGTTTCTGAAAGTCATCGGGCTTACTGCTACGCCGTTCCGTGCCGGCATGGGATACATTACGGATGACGGCTTATTCACTGACATAATTTACGACATGACGACGCGAGACGGCTTCATGCGACTTATCGCCGATGGCTTCCTTGCGCCGCTCGTGCCGCGTCCGACGAATACCTATCTCGACATATCCGGCGTTGGGCTTAGTTCGTCAGGCGACTACAATGAAAGCCAGTTGCAAAACGCCGTCGATAAGGACAGCATAACTTACGCCGCTCTACAGGAAACGCTTAAGTACGGTCAGCATTATAAATCGTGGCTTATCTTCGCGGCTGGTATCGAGCATAGCAATCACGTCGCGGAAATGCTGAATAGCTTCGGCATACCGGCCGCGTCGGTTCATTCGAAATCGAAAACACGAGACGACGACATCAAGGCTTTCAAGGCCGGCAAGCTACGGGCTATCGTCAATAATAACGTTCTGACAACCGGCTTCGATCACCCGCCCGTTGACCTAATCGTCATGCTCCGACCAACGCTTTCTGTTGCCCTGTGGGTACAGATGCTGGGCCGAGGAACCCGCCCTGCGCCCGGCAAGGCGCATTGTCTCGTGTTGGATTTCGCCCGGAATACGCCGAGGCTGGGGCCGATCAATGACCCCCTTATACCGAGGAAAAAGGGCGAAGGACCGCTAGGTGAAGCGCCAGTTAAGATTTGCGAGGCGTGCGGAAATTACAATCACGCTAGCGTCCGGTTCTGCGAATTTTGCGGCGAAGAATTTGAGTTCCGCACAAAGATATTCAAGGAAGCTTCCGAAGCTCCATTGATCGCGAATGACATGCCGGTCACGGAAGTTTTCGAAGTCGATTTCGTGCATTACTATCGTCATCAATCGAAGGGTAAGCCGCATCCTTCGTTGAAGGTCGTCTATTTTTGTAAGGGCAACATTCGTCAGTTCACAGAGTTCGTTAACCTAGAGCATGGCGGGCGAGCGGCGCACTTTGCGCATGAATGGTGGAAAACCCGGATTAATACCGAACCCCCGGCGACCATCAATGACGCCTTACTTGAAACGTCGAAGCTCCGGGTTCCTACGCGCATCCGGGTTTGGGTGAATAAGCTGCCGTACCCTCAAATTCTTGAGGCGTATTATGACTAAAATTAATACGATCCGTTCGTTAACCGTAACTGAATGGCGCGACTTGATTGTCAAAGAGCTTGAGGCGACACTAGAGCGTAAAAGCCGGAATTGCCTCAACTGTCTACACTTCGACCGTGATACGCAATTTTGCCGGCTTGCTGGGAAAATGCCGCCCCCGGTAATCGCGGTCAATGGCTGCGAAAGCTGGGACGAAGAAATTCCATTCTAAGAGAAGGACAAAGAACTATGAATGTACTCGATTTCAATAACAAAGCCGTCGAGAATACGAACCGGCTTATCGCAGCTATTCAAACCTTCGACAGGGAAATGAATGATCTGTCGAAAGAAGTTGAGAAGTCCAAAGAAATTACGGGCGAAATTGCAATGATCGTTTTAATGGCGCAGCTAATTCGCGTCGATAAGGCATATGTTAGCGTCCTCAAGATAAGGTAACAATACGATGAAACTTCCGATTAACCGTATCGAGCGCGAAGACGTTGAATTTTTCAGAAAGCAGGCCCTATTCGGCGGGCCGAATTTGATGGAACAATTTCAGCGCATCGCCACAAAGTCGGCAATCTATCCCGGCAAGGGGACGCCGTTCGGTCTGATGTATGCTGCGCTTGGTCTCGCTGAAGCCGGCGAAGTGCAAAACAAGGTCAAGAAAGCGTTCCGTGACGATAATACGCTAGAATTGCACGTTCATACCGAACCGGGAAACCCTGTAACCGGTATGGGCGAAATTGTTGCGACATATACGGCAATTACGCCCGAACGACGCGCGCAAATCATCAAGGAACTTGGCGGCGTCCTGTGGTACATCGCCGCTGTCTGCGATGAAATCGGCGCAAACATGTCCGAAGTTGCGTTACGAAACCTTGATGAACTTTGTTCGCGAGGCGAGCGCGGTACGCTTCAAGGTGATGGGGATAACCGATAATGGCTAAGCGAGCTACAACAAAAGCGAAGGACGAAAGCGAGCTTCTTACGGCGTTGCGCTTCGTCAGTCTGGCGCAGTCGAACGAGGGTACGCCGTATCAGACGCATTGCCGGTTCATCAATAACCAGATCATTGCGTTCGACGGCGTTCTTGCGGCCGGCGTTCCCGTCGAGACCGAACTAGCGATATGCCCGCATACCTACCAGTTCATGCGAGCGCTTGAGCGAGCGAAAGGGCAGCACTCGATTTCGGTTCTCGATACGCAACAGCTTTCGGTTACGACAAGCCGCTTCCGTGCCTTGGTGCCGTGTATGCGTTCGGATGATCTGGCCTACGTGGCTGGCGACCCTAAAGGCTGGCCGCTATCCGACGCCTTCAAACATGCCGCCGATGCTGCCCTCATGTTCACCACAGAAGGCAATACGGTCGTCGCCTACGCCGCTGCCATCACCCGCGACGGCTCCATTGTGGGGACAGACGGGCGTGTATTTATCGAGGCGTGGCACGGCATTCCGACACCGCCTGACCTTCTTATTCCTAAGCAGTTCTTTTCGGCGCTGGGGAAAGTCAATAAACCGATCATCGGTTTCGGCTTTAGCGAAACGAGCTTCACGGTTCATTTCGAAGATACCTCGTGGCTTCGGACGCAACTTTATGTTAATGAAGCGATCCCGAATATCAACGGCGTTCTAGCTTGGACAGACAGCGCCAAGCCTACAGAAATCCCGAAAGACCTTTACGCCGGTATCGAGGCGGTAGCGCCCTTCAACGAAACCGGACGGTTCTTTATCGGCGATGGTATGGTTTCATCGCATGAGAATATCGACCAAGGAGCGACTTATACGATAAAAGCGATGGAGCCTGCCGGCGAATTCGTTTCAAAACAATTTCTCGCCCTAAGAAACCTCGTTACTGCCATTGACTTCTATTCGAACGATAGAGCAGTGTTGTTCTTTGGCAAAAACGATAAGACGCAAGTTCGAGGGGCTTTTGCGAAAATCCGATCTTAAGATACCGGCACTTTTCCCGGAAGACGATCTAGGCGCTAAGCGACATGCTCGCTTGCGCCTCCCGCCGCCTGTACCTGACACGGGCTGGCAACGCCCCGCCTCGCCACCAAACTTATCGAATGCGGTCTTGCTGGCCTTCGACACAGAGACCAAGGACACCGAGCTTAACACGGCCGGGCCGGGCTGGGCGCGCGGCGCTGCCCACATTGTTGGCGTCTCGCTCGCCGCCGAGGATCGTCAAGGGAACCGGGGCGCGTGGTATTTTCCGCTTCGCCATGAGTTTGACCCCCAAGACAACATAGACCCGGCATCATTCTTCGAATGGCTTAAGCCGGTCATGGCGACGAATATTCCGAAAATCGGCACAAATTTAACTTACGATATTGGTAATCTTTCTGACGAAAATATTGAAGTCAACGGCGAGCTACACGATATAACGTTTGCCGAAGCTTTGCTAGACGAAGAGGCTTATGTCAGTCTTGATTATCAAGCCCACAAATACCTAGGTCGTCACAAGACGACTGACTTGCTTTACGAATGGCAACGCGAAGCTTACCCGAATACCGCCGAGCGGCATCGTCGCGGTGACATCTACCGATCCCCGGCCCGGCTTGTCGGACCTTATGCCGAAGACGATGCTATCTTGCCGCTCGATATTTGGCGTAAACAGATACCGCTTATTCACGCCGAGGAACTAGATTATGTCTATCGGCTTGAGTGCGATCTTATCCCGCTTATGGTCGCTATGCGCCGCGAAGGCGTTAGCGTTGACGTAAACGCGGCCGAAAAGCTTCTAGTCGAATTAGAGGCTGAAACACGCCTCCTATATAAGAAAATCTATCAAGACTACGGACGTAACATCGCTTCGACAGACAGTCGCGAAATTGGCCCTTTGCTCGATCATGTGGGCATTGACGTTCCTCGTACCGCAGCCGGCAATCTATCGGTCCAAAAGGAATGGCTCGCCGGCCTCGATCATCCCCTAGGCAAGCTTTTGAACGAAATCCGCGAACATGAAAAAATGTGCGGAACGTTCATTAAGTCGTATATTCTTGAAAAGAACGTCAACGGCAAGGTTTACCCGCAATTTCATCAATTGAAAAATCGCGACGAAACCGGCGAAAGCGGTACAGGCGTCGGGCGTTTTGCTTCCTCCGACCCGAACTTGCAAAATATTCCTAGCCGAACGAAGCTAGGTAAACGAGTGCGCGAGTGCTTTATACCAGATAAAGGACATAAATACTGGCGTAAGCATGATTATAGTCAAATTCATTATCGCATTCTTGCGCATTATGCTGTAGATGACGGCGACGGTTCCGCCGAAGCTTTGCGCGAAAGTTATCGTAATGATCCTAATATGGACTATCACGATAACGTTTATTATAATGTATGCCCATTGCTCGGCTGGGATGCTTCGGACGAAGATGCAAAAGATTTTCGTCGCCGTCCTATCAAGAATGTTAATTTTGGCCTTCTTTACGGTCAATCTGAAAAAGCATTGAAATACAAGACCGCTTCTTATTTCGGCGAAGGTTTTGGGGAAGCCGAAGCTAATGCGTTCTTTAAAGCGTATTTTGAGGGTGCGCCTTACGTTAAACCCACAATGAAGGAAATCGGCAAAGAGGTTCAACAATATGGTTTTGTGCGAACGATCTTAAATCGTCGCGTGCGGTTTCGTGAATGGGAACCTATTGTAAAGGAAAAAGGTAAATTCTACCCGCCGTTACCTTACGAGGAAGCTTTGCGCGCTTATGGCCCGTCGATCAAGCGAGCTTATGAGTATCGAGGCGTGAACTACAAATTCCAAGGCTCCGAACCAGACATCATGAAACACGGTATGCGCGAGTGCTATCGCTCCGGCGTCTTCAAATATACTGGCGTTCCTCGCGTTACGGTTCATGACGAATTAGGGTGGAGCCAGATTGACGATAGCCCGGAAATGATCGAGGCTTTCGACTTCATCAAACATACGATGGAGAATACCATCAAGCTTAGGGTGCCGATCCGCGTTGACGCAACGCTCGGCGACAATTGGGGAAAAGCAAAATGAATATCGTAGAAGAACTAAACGCGAGGCAAATTGAAAGAAGCTACGGAAATAGAGATATTTGGTTATATCGCAACGGTAAACTATTGCGCACATTTGCCCTCAATAGGGATGGCGCTATCGCTAACATGAATGATTTCATCCGTTGGCTTATAAAGTTCGATAACGGCGAATTTAACGCTTGACAATCGAAATCTTATGTCGTAGATTGCTCCTACGAACAAGGGAGTTACGGAAATGGCTTATTCGTTGTATGAAGCGTCGGCAATCAATCGTTTTGCTGAAACGTATTTGAATACCGGATGCGATGAAGACGAGGCATACGAAGTAGCGAAAAATACATATGACCGTGAATATGCTTCATGCCAGAATGAAAACATCGCGGTTGAGCGTCTTTATTTTGAAATGGAACGTTATCGCGACATGTAAATCGAATGCGGCGCACTAGCGCCGTTTTTTTTTTTTAACGTAGCCTATTGACATATTCTTAGATCGTAGGTATATTCCTTTCATAAAACGAAGGAAGGAAACGGAAATGCGCTTTGAAGTCATCACAAAAGAAACCGGCTATAAGGTTCGCGATATCGTAACCGGCAAATTTGTCGGGTATAGCTACGGAAAGCCACTCTATGAGAATGAAGGCCACAACCTTTGTTTCGTTTGGAGTAATTATTATTCGGCTCGCGGCTTCGCGCAGAAAATGGACGCCATGAATAACGGCACTGGAAAATGCGTAGCTTGACAGCCCGGAACCAATCGCTTAGATAAGCGTTATGAAGTTGTGAAACGCGCTGATTGTCGAGCGGAAGACGGGCGCGCGAAATCCGCCAACTGATATACATACTATCGAAAGAGGATAGTGAAAGCCCCCGGTCTCGTGCCGGGGGTTTTAATTTTGGGGCTTGCCGGTAATCGTGATCGTGAAGGGATCGGCCGCGAGCGGAGCCGTGCCGGCGTTCGTCGTGCGGCGCAGCCAGACGGCGATTGACGCGCCGGGGGCTAGGTTGCCCACAGACAGCCCCGTGCCGGCCGTAGAGGGCGCGGAGAAGGCCACGCCGGCCGGTGCGGTGTCCTCGTTAGGGATCGAGGCCGCGCCGCCTCCTACGCCCGCAGGATCGAGACCTAGTGCGATGTCCGTCCCCGGCGAAGGCGTCTGCGAGGCGATGTAGGCGACAGCGTTCGCTAGCGTCTCTGCCGGATGCTCATTGACGAAATAGAAGCACCGATATTTGACCGAACCGGAACCACGTTCCGCCGTTCCGATGTTGGCGAACAAGTTTCCCTGCCCGCCCGGTATTTCGACCGATGATAGAACGCCGCCGAGCGAAAGCGCCGGATCGGAGTTCGAAGCACCGCCCGAATACCGTTTCGTTATGTCAGCCGGTATCATGTCTCAATCTCATAGCTAAAGACGGCGGAGCTACCCGGATAAATCGACACAGGCAACGTGTCATCAAATAAGCTTTCGCCGTATTGATTGACTGAACGAACGAACAAAGTACCATCGCCCGGCGCTACCGTGTCAGGGATCGTCACAACAAGCGAATTAGCGTTCGCGTCGTCAGCCGTAGCACCACACAGCCGAAGGACATTACCGCTATCCCGAATATAAACACGATGGAATATGACGTTTTGCCCGGTCGTACCCTCGCTATTCTGCGCCGCGTCCGTTTGGAACGGAATAGTCAAACTTCCCCGGTTTCTTGTCCGCCAGCTAATCGAATACTGTTGACCGATTGCCAGCGTCCTAGCCGTCTGTGATCTGCCCCCCTCGATCCGGGTATCGTGCGGCCGAACCGGGCGAAGTGTACGCGGCATGTTAGCCGAGTTCCACGAGGCCAGCGCGAGCGCATCAGCGTATCTGCCCTTCTCGTTGATCGTAGACGAGACGATGCGCCATTGCGGCGTATAGCTCAACGGGTACGGGAAGGCGACAGGAACGAGGTTCTTTTCCGCGCCGTCTACGATGAAAACATTAGCCCCCTGCGCATGGTCTATCGGAACAGTATCGATCAACGCCCGACGAACGCCGGTAAGTTCGTACTGCCCCGGCGCGATCAGCGTCGCGCTTGTGAAACTGAATATCTCGTTCCCAATAAATACGAGCGGTCTACCGCTGCGCTGATTATCTGCCGTGTATGTCGTATCGAGATAGACCGGATTAATGACGCTATCAATGACGATTGAAACAAGCTCACCGTTATTGAAGCCATCATATTTTCCTATCGCATTCGATAGCGTTCCATATGTCGCGTAGAGGCCGCCCGTCTGCGCCTGCGATTGCCCGATGCCGGGAACATTGTTAATGTATACATCGTAGTACGATTGAATGTTATTCGCCGGAATAGGCATAAGAAGCGGGAAGACGACATTCGACGTACTTTCCGGCGAAAGTCCGCGCGCTCGCGCCGCAATCCAGAAAGGTGACGTGATCGCTAGCGCACCAAGCGGCGTCTGTGGGGAATAATTAATGCCCGGATCATACGGATTTTCTGGTGTATCATAGATCGGCGATGTATCGGAAGATGCGTATTCTTCCAACGTAAGCAAAACCGTATTTTCCTTCATAGGTGCTTTTCGCACTTTGCTTACGATCATAGGTAGACCCCATAAACCGTAATTGCGCTCGCTCACGGTAACGATATCTCCCGGCAGACAATCCGCGCCGTCTCGATTGGTGAGAAGCGTTGCGGTTGTTCGCGGAATAGTCATGTACGCCAGATCGCGAGATGTAACAAAAAGCGTCAAATCCCCCTTGGTAATGTACGGATAATTCGTCTCACTTGACCGTTTATTACGCCCCGTTGTTGAAAGACTGCTTATATTCTGAACCATAACCGGCGTAGGCTCATAGTCATTCGCGCGCTCAACATAAATGCCTCGCAAAACTTCTATCGTATCCGCCCAAGCTGATTTGTTATAACTGTTGATTGCAATCGTATTTGAGCTACCGAAATTTTTAACGCCCGCAAGATTAGCCCCTTGCCGAATTGGACGAACTTCAATTTTACCCGTGCTGGGGTTCTGATAGACAATTGAATATGTTTGCGCCTGTAGAGCGCCGAGAACTGCCGTTGCCTTAGTCTCGGCATCAATAAGAATTGAACAATAGTTCTTTTCGGCAGCGAAGACAGCCGCCGCCGCGCGCAACGTTCCGCCCGACAAATGGTCGATATAATCCGGCGAAATTCCAGCCCCGCCCCAATCGGAAGTTAAAATATCGTAAATTGCCGTCGCACAATTAATGTCATCGTCAAGGCGATTATTAGCGCCAGATAAGCCGAGCGGATTAACAAAACGCTCAACCTCAAACGACAAAGCGTCTAGTGACATATCTGCCCGCATGCCGCGAAGAATGATATACGCGATACCCACATATGCCGGGGTATCGGGTTCGGTAAGCCACGGATCAACGCCTTGATCGAATGCGCCGCCGTTGAACGCCACTTCGCAGCCGGAGAACGCTGTTTCGCTTTCGCCGAGTGTGAATGTCGTGCGCGCCGGTCCGGCTGTACCGTTCCAAAGCATTTCAGTTCCGGCGAATATGCCTTTCAGTACGACATTCGGGCCGAGGCAAATACCGACAACAATGTCAGTAAGAAACCCGATAGGTATCGTCGTTTCAGTCGTAATTGT
>ERZ869909.943-NODE-943-length-27090-cov-4.309147_pt1 | contig 27090 bp, 21 predicted proteins | sample MGYA00520892_ERZ869909 | MGnify/ENA primary metagenome ERZ869909 (study PRJEB32215, sample SAMEA104723947) | bioreactor metagenome | biome: bioreactor; feature: anaerobic bioreactor; material: water | place: China | collected 2015-03-12 ... | reverse complement strand
CCGGTGATGCAGGTGATGGTGTCGATGGTCGAGGAGAGTCTGGCGTGGACGGTGCTGGAGCGGCTGGCTCGCTCGTTGGATTGGAAAATGCAGGATCCGAAGACGGGCCGCGTGTTCGGAATATGAATCAGAGAGGATCGGAACGGGATGCCCCAGGAAACAAAGAGTGACGGCGGAGCGGTGCGTGCGGATCGGGCATCGCTGCAGGGATTGGTCGCCACGCGCGAGGATGAGAAGGCGCTGCTTGATGCGCTCGAACAGGCGTTCGACTATCGGGGCGATGTCACGCTGCACAAGACCGACGGCGCATCGGTGACTGGATACATCTTCGATCGGCGGCGCACCGGCACACTCTCAGAATCAACGCTCCGGATCATGGTCGAGGGGGACGACACGCCGGTCGTGATTCGATTCGACCACATCGAGCGGCTCGAATTCACGGGCAAGGACACCGCGCACGGCAAGACCTTCGAGCGCTGGGTCGAACGCTACATCGAGAAGAAGCTCAAGGGTGAGAAGGCAAGCATCGAGAGCGAGCCGCTGGACTGATACGGTCGCCGCTCAGCGGATGATCCCGAGGTTGAGTATCGCGAGCACATAGATGATGTAGCCGACGATGAGGATGATGCCCTCGGTTCGGGAAATGCGCGAACCCGTCATCACGATGGGGAGCAGAGCCACCGATGCGAGGAACATGACCGGCGTGTCGAGGTAGAGCGTCTGCGGAGTGACACCCTGCGGCGTGACTATGCAGGTGATGCCCAGGATTCCGAGGATGTTGAAGACATTCGACCCGAGGATGTTGCCGACCGCGATCTCGGATTGACGGCGCAGCGCCGCGATGATCGATGTGACCAATTCGGGCATGGAGGTGCCCGCCGCGACGATGGTGAGGCCGATGACGAGCTCGGAGACACCGAACGACAGGGCGATGTCCGTCGCGGAGGTGACAAGAATGCGCGAAGCACCGATCAGAACAACAAGACCGAGGAGTGAGAAGGTGATCCCCTTCACGAGCGACGGCCTGGCTGTTGGAGCAACGCCCTGTTCGACGGCGACTTCGCACGCGACTGCACGAGCGAGCTGCGGGTCCGACTCCCGGCGCGCTTTGCGATACCCGATGGCGATGTAGGCGAAGAGCGCAGCAACCATGAGTGTTCCGGCCAACCGACCGATGGTTCCATCCTGTAGGAACGCGAACCACGGCAGACACGCCGCCGCAATCACCCACCACACTTCATCGCGGACGGTACGGAGAAGAACCGGTATCGGCGCGATGATGGCGGTCACTCCGAGGATGATCGCGATGTTGAAGATGTTCGACCCGACGACATTGCCGATGGCGATGTCGCCACTGCCTTGCAGCGCCGCGATGAGCGAGGTGGTGAGTTCCGGTGTCGAGGTTCCGAAGCCGACGATGGTCAGCCCGATGAAGAACGAAGACAGTCCCATGCGCCGGGCGATTACTGTGGCTCCGCGAATGAGGATGCTGCCGCCGAATGTCAGGAGTGCCAGGGCGAGTACGAGCCAGAGAATGCTGAGGAACACGGCGTGCTCCGAAAGGTGTGCGAGACCGACGATCGTGCGAAGCGTAGGAGAGCGGATCGCTCACGCCATGCGTGCATACCGTGCGAGCGCCATCACCGGGAAGTAGTGGCGGTAAAGGTGGTAGCGCAGGTAGAAGACCTTGGGGAAACCGGTGCCGGTGTACCATGATTCGCGCCATCCGCCCGCGGGCTCGGGGACGATGTGCGCGGGGGGTTCGGCGGGCGCATCCGCGGTGAGTTGTGTGTTGCAAAGGTATGCGATGGCGCGCCGGATGGATTCGTCGTCGCGGATCTCGTGCGGCTCGACGAGCTTCATCATCGAGATCGCCGCCCACGCGGTCTGTGATGCGGTCGAGGGACCGACGCCCGCGAGCGCGGGATCGAGATAGGAGTTTGCGGACTCGCCGAAGCCGCCGTCCTCGTTCTGGATGGAGCGATACCACGCCAATGCGCGGGCGCAGGCGGGGTGGTTGTTGGCGCGGAGGCCGCACGCACCGAGGCCCCCCACGGCCTGCCATGTGCCGTAGATGTAGTTCACGCCCCAGCGCCCCCACCATGAGCCGTCGGGACGCTGCTGCGCGAGGAGGTAGTCGAGCGCGCGACGGACGGTCGGATGGTCGGTCGCGAGACCATTGGTGATGAGCGACTCGATGGTGCGTCCGGTGATGTCCGCGCAGGACGGATCCTGCATGGCGTTGTGGTCGGCGAAGGGCACGGCCTCCATCCACTCGCGATGCGTGGTGCGATCGAAGGCGGCCCATCCGCCGTCGTCGTTCTGCATGGCGATGATCCAGTTGACCGCGCGCCTGCCCGCATCGCGCCAGCGCTGTGCGCGTGGGGTTGTGTCGGATCCGGCAGCGCGCGTCAGCGCCATCGCAACCATGGCGGTGTCATCGACATCGGGGTACCAGTCGTTGCGGTACTCGAAAGCCCACGCCGCGCACGCCGTCTTGCCCGGCTCGGCATGCGTCGTGCCCATCGTGATGTTGCGGTCCTGCTTGCGGAGGTTCTCGATCCAGTCGCCGATGAGCGGGACCTCACGATCGCACAGCCAGTCGCAGACGCGGGCGAGCCGCTCATCCTTCTCTGCGGTGATGCCGGACTCTGTCACGGCGTAGAGCGCGGTGCCGGTGTCCCAGACGGGGCTGAAGCACGGCTGAATGCGGATGTGATCGGCTTCTTCGACGATGAAGCGGTCGAGTTGCCGCTCCGCCTCGACGATGACGGGATGATCGCGACGATAGCCGAGCGCCTGGAACGCGATCTGGATGTACACCATCGGCGGGAAGATCGCGCCGAGACCGTCGGTCGTCTCGGGGCGGACACGCTCGGTGATCCACTTCTCCGCACGGCTGATCGCCGATGCGCGGAGAAGCATGACGCCCGACTTCTGGGCGAGCTTCAGCGCCTTGTCGACGGTCAGGAAGATGTTGCGCCACGAGAACGGATCGCGCTCATCGCGCGCCGTGTTGAGCCGCTCGCGGTTGCGCTGATCGATGAAGAGCTCGCCGATACCCTGCGTGGAAGGGAGCCGGCGCATAGGCCGCTTCGCGCTGCAGATCGCCAGCGGCAGGATCATCGTGCGCGTCCACGCCGCGACCTTCGTCAGGTGGAACGGGAACCAACGCGGCAGCAGCACGATCTCCGGCGGGATCGACGGACACGCATCCCACGAGACCTGTCCGAGACACGCGAGGTAGAACATCGAGAAGGTGTTGATCTTCTCCGCACCGCCCAACGCGAGAATCCGCTCGCGGGCGCGGACCATGTGCTCGGCATCCGGATCGTCCCCCCACAGCTTGAGCACGAAGTACGCTTTCACGCACGCGGAGATGTCCGGCGGCGAACCGGGATACTGCCCCCATGTCCCGTCCTCGCGCTGGAGCATCCTGATGTACGCGACCATCTTGTCAAAGCGTCGCAGATCGTCCTCGGTGGCCTCCGGCACGGCGTGCTGACCGAGGATCACCTTCATCAGCAGATACTCGGTGTTGAGGATCGAGTCGCCCTCGAGTTCAGCGCACCAGTGGTTGTCATCCTTGAGCTTGGAGTACAGCGCGTGCATGGCGCGATCCAGCGCTGCGCTTGCCTGCGCGGGGAGCTCGGTCATAGACCCAGCGTCGCGGGCTTCAAGGTCGAGTTGCTCGGTCTCTGGGGTCATGGTGGCGGTGGAATGCATCACGGAATCTCCCGGGCTGATTCTGGTCGGAAATCACATCGGTGGGGTTTGGGGTGGGGCACAGTACCCGGTGTCTGTACCGGAAACAACGGTATCGGGTTCTGTTTGGTGAATGAGTCATCGCTCATCGTCTAGAGTTTTCTCAGCGATGATTCACGCCTCGATCGCAACACAGCTCGCGTCCGCCTCGGCGGTCTCAACGCATGTGGACCCGGTGATGGCCGCGGAGACGGTGGCGGAACAGGCCGAAGGGCGACTGACCGAGGGTTGCTGCGACCTCGCTCTGCTCTTCGCCTCGGGTGGACACGCCCAGCACCTCTCGGAGATGACCGAGGTCGTCCGGCGCATCCTCGGCCCGGGATCGTTGCTCGCGGTCACCGCCGAGGGGGTCGTCGGCACTGGACAGGAACTTGAGCGGACCGATGCCGTCTCGCTGCTGGCGCTTTCGATGCCCGGCACGACGATCCAGCCCTTCACCTACCAGCAACTGCCGCACGCCGACCCATCGGACCGGGCATCTCTGGGACGACTGGGCGAGGCGATCGGGGCCGGACGGGATCTGCGCGGGGTGCTGATGTTCGCGGACCCGTTCAGCGTGCCCGCCGCGTCCGTGCTGACGGCGATCTCCGCGCTGCCGAAGGTCATCCCGGGTCTGAAGCGTGCCCCGGTGCTGGGCGGGCTCGCCAGCTTGGCGCCCGCTCCGGGGACCAACACGCTCGTGGTGAACGATGAGGTGCTCCGCAGCGGCGCGGTGGGCGTGAGCATCCGCGGCGACATCGCGATCGACACCATGGTGAGCCAGGGGTGCCGACCCATCTCGACACCGCTGATCGTCACCAAGGCGCGCCGGAACATCCTGCAGGAACTGGGCGGACGACGCGCGCTCGATGTCGTGCGCGAGATGGTCGAGGCGCTGGACGAGTCCGACAAGCGGCTGGTCGCGGGCGGGCTGTTCTTCGGACGGGCCGTCAGCGAGTACCGCGAACGCTTCGGAAGGGGCGATTTCCTCGTGCGGACGGTGATGGGCGTCGATCAGGAGTCCGGGGCGATCGCCGTCGGCGATGCCGTGCGCGTCGGTCAGACGGTGCAGTTCCACCTCCGCGATGCACAGACCGCCTCGGAGGATCTCCACATGCTCCTGACCGCTCAGCGGCTGCAATCGCCGCCAGTGGGCGCTCTGCTCACCACCTGCACCGGGCGGGGCAGCCGCCTCTTCGCTCACAAGAACCACGACGCCGCGGCGATCAGCGAGACGATCCAGACGCCCACCGGCGAGCCGGTCCCGACCGCGGGGTTCTTCGCGTCGGGCGAATTCGGGCCGATCGGCAACGAGTCGTTCCTCCACGGGCACACCGCCTCGGCAGGGTTCTTCCGGGCCAAGCCGTACCGGAACGCCGACGACGATTGATCGGCCTTGCCCGAACGCCATCAACGCACCCGGTACCGGCGGAATCTCCGCGATTCATGCCAATTTCCGTGACATGCGGGGTCGGAGGCCGATAGATGGTCCATGGGCATCGGAGATTGCTTGCGGCGGTTGTATGCGCACGGACGCCACCGGGGCGTGGCAATGGCGTGCGCTGCGGCGGCCTTGCTGATCCAACCGCCGGTCATGGCTCAGGACGATGAGGAGCGAGGATCCGGCGCGATCAACCGCCCGATGAGCGCTGCCCGTCTCGCACATTTCTGGGACTTCGAGGATGCGGAAGAAACGCTCGAAGCCATGCCGCGGAACTGGTTCCGCTCGATGCACCTGCCCAACGATCCACGCAACCCGACCTGGCGTCCGGGCTTTCCCCGGTTCAACGAGAGCATGCTGGTCGATACCCAGGCATGGGAGGGGAACTGGTCGCTCATGCTGCCGACCCGCGGCGGAAGCACCTCCGTCATGCTCGCCCGGGGTGTTGCACCGGTGCAGTCCGATGCGGACCTGCTCATCACCGTCATGGTGCGGACCGACAGACTCGAGCACGCGCGGGCGCGGGTGGTCGCCCGACTGCTGGATCTGGAGAACAATCCGATCCCGGGCGCACACGCGACGAGCGCCCCGGTGCTCTCGAACGGCGCATGGACCCGTGTCGCCTTCGAGCTGACGGGCAATCCGGAGGCGGTGTCGCTCCAGTTGGAATTGCAGTTGATGCAACCGACGCAGCTCTCCACCGAGGAACCACTGCCGGGCATCGTGGTGCTGGAGGATGTCAACGGACGGGCCTACTTCGACGATCTGCGCGTCTACCAGGTGCCGCGGATCGAACTGACGACGCAAGGGACATCGAATCTCACCGTCGCACCGGAACGCCCGCGCGTGTCGCTGCGCGTGCGCGATCTCGTCGGCGAACAACTGCACGCCGAGCTGCGCGTCTACGACCGTCACGGACGCACTGTGGACCGCTACTCGGAAGCGGTGTCGAGCGTACCGCGTCCCATCGAGTGGATGCCGACGCTGCCCGCATACGGCTGGTACCGCGTCTCGGTGGATGTCCGCGACGAGCGCAGCGCGATCGGCCACGCATCCTGCGACTTCGCATGGCTCTCCCCGCCGATGAATGCCGATGCGGATGATGCTCGCCAGTTCGGCATCATCATCCGGCGCGATCCCAACGAACTGAGCTCCATGCTGCCGGGGATGATCGCCCAACTCGGAACGGGTTCGCTCTGGCTGGAGATGTGGAGCCGCGGCAACGGCAACGAAGAGGACCCGTGGAGCGAGATCGGGCGCGTCGTCGAACGGCTGCTGGAGATGCGCCAGACGGTGACCTTCATTCTCGAACGCATCCCGACGCACGGGCGAGACGCCGTGCGGTACGACCGCGATGAGGTCCTGATGCTGATGGCGGAGGATGCCCACCGCTGGCTGGATCGACTCGCACCGCTGCTGACACGCTTCGGCGAGCGCGTACGCCGCTGGCAACTCGGACCCACCGGCTCGGATGCACCGTTCGAGCATCGGGATCCAGCGGCAGTTGCGGAGCGTGTGCGCACCGCACTGTTCCGGATGATCCCGCGACCGGAGGTCGTCCTGCCGTGGGTGGCGGATCAGTCGGTCGCGGAGTTGGCTCTGGAGGCGGTGTCCATCCTCCTGCCGCGGGATGTCCCGACGGAATCGATCCAGTCGCTCGCCGAGCAGTGGCTCACTATCAAGGACCTCGCGGTCATCATCGAGTCGACGGACCCGGATCTCTACGGCGTCGCGGAAGCGGGCATCGAAACAGCGCGACGCGCGATCCTCGCATGGGAAGCCGGCATCCCCGTCATCGGGATCGACTCCGCATGGCAGTGGCGGAGCGGACGCATCCACGAGGCGATGCCCGAGCCGATCTTTCCGATCTGGCGCACGCTCGCCTCCATGCTCTCCGGGCGAACCCCGGCGGGAGAACTGCCCGGAACGAGCGGATTGCGCGTGATCATCGCCGAATCGTCACGCGCCAGCGCATCCGGCGCGACCCCCGGCCTGCTCGTGGCATGGAACGAATCCGCCGAACCAGAACACGCCACGCTCCGCGGCTATCTCGGGCCGGGCCGTGTCCGCGTCCGTGACCTCTTCGGGAACACACGCATCGTCGAGCCGGTGAACGGACAGCACGAGATACCGCTCACGAGCGAACCGCTCTTTGTCGAAGGCGTGGACACCGCGCTGCTGCGCTTCCGGGCCGGGCTGCGGATCGAGCCCCGCTTCATTGAGCTGCGCGCCGAACGCATCGATGTCGAGTTGGTCATCGAAAACCCGTGGCGATCAACGATCTCCGGCCAATTGCGCCTAAATCATCCAGATGGCTGGCAGATCTCGCCTCGCGCGGTGCAGTTCGTGCTCCAAGGCGGCGAGTCGACGAGAATCCCCCTGACGATGATGCTCGGACTGCATCACGAGTCTGGTCTCCGGACGCTCGAAGCGCATGTCTCCCTCACCGGAGAGCGGTCGTATCCGGCGGGGCTGGTCATGCCCATCGAGGTGGAACTGGGCTTGAAGGGGTTGGTCGTCAATCCCGCGTACCGCTTCGTCGAGCGGGCGGATGGCGGTCCCCCGGATCTGGTGCTGACCGTGCTCATCACGAACATCGGCGAGACGAACCGCATGCTCGAAGTGCTCGCTGGCGCGCCGGGTTACCCGCGCAAGGATGCCATGCTCACGGACCTCCCGCCCGGTCAGGCCGCCGTGCGACGGTTTGTCTTCGAGAACGCTTCGGAGACTCTGCGGGGCCAGCGCATCGGCATCGCCGTGCGAGAGCGCGAAGGCACCGGGCGTTGGAACACGCGCATCGAGGTCCGCTGATCGAGCGAGTGAATCAGCCGGGATCGTCGGCGAGCGCGATGCCGAGCGCTGCGAGGTGTTGCGCGATCTGACCCGCGGGATCGCCCGCATGGTCGATCCGCTCGGCCCGCCAGCCGCAGGCCCGCGCCCCCGCGACATGCTCGGAGGTGTCATCGAAAAACACGATCTCGGCAGGCGATGCTTCGAGGATGCGCTCGGCACGCCGGTAGATCTCCGCGTGTGGCTTGACCGCACCGAGTTCGTGCGAAACCAGACGAACGCCCAGATGAGCAATCGCTTTGGAAGCATTCGCACCGGAGGTGAGCGCCCGCCAGTGCGAATGATTCGTGTTGCTCAGGCAGGCGGAAGCCAGACCCGGCGTGGCGTTGATGCGCCGGATGAGCAGGTCGATCCGCGGATAGTCCTCGATCAGCCAGATGTCATGGATGCGCTCTACCTCCTCCGGCGAGTACAGCGTCTCGGTCGCACCGGCGATGGCGAGGAAGTAGTCGTCGCAGGTGATGTGGCCGGACATGTACGAATCGGTGAGCGACCGACGCTTCTCGCGCAGATGCCCGCTGGAGAATCGTTCCGGCTCCCGGATGGGAATGCCCGCGCGCTCGCACGCCTCCTCCCACGAGCGGCAGATCCGCACGACCACGCCCCCGAGATCGAACACGATGTGACGTATGGCGTGGGTCATGCCTCGACATCCACATCCCCGTCGCGCCGAGCCCCCGCCTGATGACCCGCCGACGCGGCGTTCTTCATGATCTCCCGCATGACGCTCGTCGCGAAGCAGCCCGACGGCAACTCGAACGCGATGCGGATGTACGCGCCGTGCTCATCGACGCCGCCCTCCACCTCCGGGTCGATGAGCGGCACGCGGACCGCGCGCCGGGTGCCGAGCACGCTCACGCCAAACTCGTCCGCCGTGCCCTCGATCGCCGCGACATTCGTCCCCGCACGCGCCAGCACCTGCCGCTCGCGATTGCCGATCTCGCCCCGCGCCCCCTTCGTCCGCGGCCCCCACAACGCGCCGGTGGGCGCGATCTCGAATCGCTCCAGACGGTCCTGCGTCGCCGGATCGGCCAGCGTCTCCTCATCCACATCGAACATCGCGCCGTTCGTCATCTTGATCGCGATGTCACCGGGCACCAGAGTGCCGAGCAGACCATCGCTGATCCGCTCGGAAACCAACTGATTGAAGATCGCCGACTGGAACGCGGAGATCCAGAACCGGATCTGCACCGGATGAATCGACCGCACCGCCTCCTCCGGCGAGGCGCCCTTGCTCAGAGCCCGCAGCGCATCGCGCTCGTTGCGCATGTGCCGCGGCATCGCATCCGCCGCGCCCTTGAGATCTCCGGCGTCGTACAGACGGCGCGCCTCCCCCGCCTCCTCGTTCCCGTCCCGGCGCGGATGCTCCAGACCCGCACGCTCCGCACCGAGGTAGCCGTCCAGCAACCGCTCGAAGTCCCGCGTCAGCAGATACCGACCCAGCACATGATTGTTCAGCCGATAGCCGAAGCGCTGCGCACCGAAGAGATTCGGCACACCCCGCTTCGCCAGCAGGCCGATGCAGCGATGCACATCGACCACCCGCAGCGGATCGACCTCCCGGATCCGAATCGAGAAACGGTTACCCCGCAGATGCCCGAGACGCAGCTTATTTGTGTGCAGGTCCGTCCACAGAATGCCCACCTGCTCGTGACGCAGCGAAGGAAAATCCTCCGGTCGCTTCCCCGGCACATGGACCGAGACGACCTGTCGCGTCAGCGCATACTTGTCCTTCATCCCCGCGTAGCCCACCGCGTAATCATCGACCCCGAAGTGCCGCGCGATGATCTCCACCATCTCGCTCGTGGAAAGCCCATTCTTCTCCACGAAGAGGTAGACATGCTCCCCCTCGCCGCACGGCGGATACTGCGCCACCTCCTCGACCAGAAAATCCTCGTTCCGCTGCTTGATCACGCCACCGACACCCGGAATCTCCGGCGTCGCGAACGGCGCGCTGAAGAAGTGCGTCGAATCCGTCCCCGGAGCCATGATCGCCCCGTCGCCCGATCTGGACTGCTCCGGATCGATGATCACAGCTCGCTCTGCGCCTCGTTGAGCACGAACTCCTCGACGAAGATCGGCACGTCCGTCGCCACGCCCAGCGCGATCGCATCGCTCGGACGCGAGTCGATCTGCAGCATCTCGCCGTCGGGCATCCGGATGTTCAACTGCGCGAAGAAGGTGTGGTCCGAGAGATCGTTGATCGTCACCGACTCCAGCATCGCGCCGAACGCCTCGATCGTGTTCGCCAGAAGATCGTGCGTCAGCGGACGCTTCACCGTCAGCCCCTGAAACCGACGCTTGATCGCCTCGGCCTCCGCCAGCCCGATCAGGATGGGGAACTTCCGCTCGCCGCCGACCTCGGTCAGCTCGATGATCTGCAGGTCATGCATCTCACAGATCAGGATGCGGGAGAGTTCCATTCGGACGGCCATCGCTCGGCTCCTTGCACACGGATCGTCCCCCTCGGGAGTGACCGAGTCAACGCCGATGCCCATCTTCCCCCAACATTCCTCCCGCCGACGCCTCAGTCGGAAACCCGCGACCCCGGACGCCCGCGGAAATGCTCCCGAACGATCCGCCGAAAATCGCGCAGCGTCAGCGGCCGAACACCCTCGCGCCTCCGAGCCGTCCCCAGTGCGTACAATCGACTCCACTGACGGAACAGCACCCGGTACCGCCACAGCAGTGACCGATCCGGGTCGTACAGGTTCGTTGATTCGCTGAGCGTGCCGTTGAACTCGACGATCGCGAAGCCCTCCCCGCGCTGCAGCGCCTCATCGTCCGTGTAGCGGACATCGAAGCGCCCGAAATCCACCCGTGCCCCCGTCGTGGGATCCCGAAACCCCTGCGCGATCGCATCGATCCGCTGCGACAGCTCCGGCGTGATCAGGTCCGCACCATCTCGGAACATCGTCCCCTGACAATGGTTCCCCGCCTCGGCCAGACGCAGCGTCTGCCCCTCCTCCAGAACAAGATCCAGCCGATCCGCGAACCGCTTCAGAAAAATCTTCGCCTGCATGCGATACCGCGGGTGATGCCAGATGAGCGACTCGATCGAGTCCTCACCGTTCCCCACCAGCACCGGGAACTCCTTCCGCGTCACCGAGAAGATCTCGCCCGAACACTCATCCACCGGCAACCCCGAACGGAGTACGCGCGACCACAGGATCGCCGCCTCCTTCGGACCGGGGTGATACCGCTGCATCATCACATCCCGCGTCATCTCCCGCAGATACGACTGCGCCTCCGCCCTCGAACGAACCACCTTCACGCCATGCCCGCGCTGCGCATGATCCGGCTTCAGCACCACCGGCCACCCGTTGAACGCCTCATCGCGCTCGATGAGCGTTGCCACGCGATCGGCCCGCTCCTCCGCCGACGCCCCCGCCTCGATCAGCGCATGATGCAGGAACGGCGCCTTCGTGTGCGCAAACCCTCGCCCGATCGCCTCCTTCGACTCCCCCACCACACCGCCCCCGTTCGCAATCCCGGGATTCGCGCAGGTGAACGCCATCAGCCCCCGCGACCGCAGACCCAGCCAGAAGAGGTACGGGATCAACGGCAGATAAAACACCCACCCCGGCCAGAACTCCGAACGCACGATCCGACCGAAATCCGCCTTCAACCGCTGCCTGCCCAACGGCGTCGCCTCGTACGCCGCCAGACGCAGCAGGATCACCAAGACAATGAACGATGCCAGAATCGCCCATGGCCCGTGCAGCACCCCTCCGAAGAAACTCAGCAGCTTCGGACCCAGCAACGCCGCGATCACAAGCAAAAACGGCGTCCACAGAAACACCGCCACCGTCACCCAGAACAGAAACGCCCCGGACCGCTTCGCCAGAATCCCCGCCGCGAGATACATCGGCGTCCTCGTCCCCGGAAGACACCGTGAGATGAACACCGTCTTGGCGATGTGTCGATCCAGCACACGCCCCCACCGCTGCACGCTCGCCTCGGGGAGGATCCGCCGGATGAGCGGCCACCGCAGCGCCCGCCGACCCGCGAACCGCCCGATCATCCACAACCCGTAATCACCAATGATGATCCCCAGAAAACACGCCAGAATCGCCACCCCTGCATCAATCTTCCCCGCCGAGATCAACAGCCCCACCGCGATGACCGTCAAATCCTCACTGATCAGTGTTCCCAAAACGACGATCGGCACGATCTTCCACCACGCCATCTCGTTCAGGACTCTGAAACCGCCGATCGTCGCATCCTCGCTCTCCGTCAGCGGGGCGAGATTCACTGCCCCGCGACGCACCGACAGCGCCGGCACATCGTGGCGCGTGCAGAACGCCTCGATGCCTTCCACCGCGAACGCGAGCGCCTGCTCGGAATTCATCGGCGGACCGAACGGAAGAAAGTGGCTCGCATCGAGCATCACAAGGCGACTCGGCTCGATGATCTCGTGGTGCGTCTCCGCCACCCACGACCGCACCAGCGGATCGCGCCGGCCGTGCATGATCAGCGTCGGCGTCCGCATCGACTCCATGATCGCCCGCAACGGCCTCTGGTCGCTGTCCATGAAATCGCGGATGAACGAGTGGCGCGTCGGGCGATCGCCCATCAGGTTGAAATGTGGGATCAATTCCGGCAGCAGCACCAGCCCGAAATACCCGAGCCGGTACTTCGCGTGCTCGAAGTAATAGTCCCCCGAGCCCTCGCCCTCCTGAATCCCGATCGAACCGAGCATGATCACCGAGGCCAGCCGGTCCGGCGCAAGGTCCGCCATCTCCAGAGCAGCCCCGCCGCCCTGCGACCACCCCAGCACATGCGCCCGCTCGATCCCCAACTCATCCATCACCGCCAGCACCGTCCGAGCATTCGCCCGGATCGAATACGAAGGCAGCCACTTCGACGAAACCCCGAACCCCGGCCGATCCAGCGCGAGCACCTCCCGACCCTCGCGAGCCAGCAGCGGCCCAAACTTTCGGAAATCCCGCGCTCCCTGCGATGGACTGCCGTGCAGCAGAATCAGCGGTGCCTTCGACCCATCCGCCTCGTCCGGACTCCACCGCCACACCCCGATCTCGGCCGTCCGCCCACCCGCCGCCGGACCGTCATCCGTCTGCGCCGGGATCGACACCATGAGCCGCTCGGTCTCCGCCGGCACTTTGTACGCCATCCAGAAGTCCGGATTCCAGATGGCGATCACCAGGTGCGAGCACACCAGCAGCACGAGATAGATGCGAAGGAGCGTCGAGCGCCACACCCGACCGGCGATCTTCACCACCCGTCTCAGCATGACACCCGCTCTCGACGGTCGGTCAGATCAATGGCACGGCTCGGGTGCATCCCCGCATCATCGCGATACTGCATCAGGATGCAATCCGCCGACACCTCCACGCTCGTGGTCGAGACCGTCCGCGCCTCCCGACGGCTCATAAGCACGCTGATCTCCTCACGACCCGCCCAGACATGCCCGTGAAAAGCATCCTGCATCGAGACCGTCTCGCCATGCTCCGCCCGAAACTCCTCGAAAAGCTCCAGCCGCGCGGCCACCCGGTGATCCCCAAGACCCGAACTCACCAGACACAGCGCCCGCAAATCCTGCTCCTCGACCGTGAGGTCCGCGCCGTCCCAGCGCACGATCAGCTCCTTCGACCGATCGACCGCGAGCAACCGGAAGGGCGCGTAGTCGTCGAACCCCACCGCACCGATCGCCTCACGCACCCCGGCCACATCACGCTCACCAAGCAACCGCGGGATCAGACCACCCCGAGACACCGACCCGCGCGCCGGCCCCGCCGGAAGATTCAGATTCAGCACCGTCAGAACAAGGCCGTGCTCCGCCGCCCCGATCCATGTCCCCCCGCCGACGGGATCCACAGGCCACAACGCCCGCAGCCCACCCTCCAGAGTGTGCTCCCGGGGCGGCATCGCCGCGGGGCGATCGCGCAGCTCGTCACGGTTGGTCACCAGCCGAAACGATCCACACCCCATCGGAATCACCGTCACGGTACACATACGCTCCACCCGTACCCGCAAAGAATCAGCCGCGTGTCTCTCCTGAGGCGGATGCCCGCGTGCGCTCATACGAGATCGATGACGGTGCCTTCCCGAAGTCGCTCGGCAGCGTGATGCCCATCTCACGCGCGATCACCGCGAGCATCGCATTGTGATGAATCGCATGGTGCGTCGCAAACGCCAGTTCACGAGCAAACGACGATGTCAACTCCGTCTCCTGACCATCCGGCGACAGCATCACCCGCACCGTCACCAGCCGATCCGCCGCCTCCACCGGAGTCGCCTGCAACAAGGCGCACAGCGTGTCGATCGTGTCCATCGCGATCCGCCGCTGCTTCTCAACATCCGTGTCCCGCTCGCGATGATCGTAATCGATCGTCTCATCCTCCAGCGCATCCATCGCCGCGATGAAATGATCCAGCGTGTGACGCATGTGCTGGCCGATCGTCGCCCCGAACATCGTCGCACACGAAGCCGTGTACTGCTCGTCCGAAACCTGCCCGAGACACGCCCGACACTGCTGCAAAAGCGCGACCGCCGCAGGGATCGTCGCACTCGGAGCACGATTCACATTCGGCTTCATGGCCCAACCTTCCATCCATACGAGGCCCGAGTCATCAACCGACGACCCGGCCCGTCTATTCGGCATGCATCGCACCGGATGCGGAAATCTTCAGAACACCCTCGACGAACTCCCGGTGATTCGCGGACCGCGGACACTTGTTCTGCCCACCGAGCCGACCGCGCGAGGCCATCCATTCATGGAACATGCCCGGTGCGACTGGCGAAATCGTCGGCATCGCCATCCCCAGCCCGTCCGTCCGCTTCGTGCGGTAGTCGACATTCTTCTCGCGCAACGCACGGTCAAACGCCTCGCCGAACGAGCCCAGCAGCACCTCCGGAGCATCCCACTCCACCACCAGTTCCAGCCCCGCCGCGCGCCCCTCGCCCGGGTACACCGGCGCTGCGGTGAACTCCCCCACCGTCACTCCCGTCGCCTCGCACGCCGCCACCACCGCCGACTCGATCTCCTCGACGATCAGGTTCTCGCCGAACGCGTTGATGAAGTGACGATGACGCCCCACGATCCGCAGACGCGCCGGACCATCCGGAGGAATCGTGTCGAACTCCACCACATCGCCGATCACATAACGCCACAGACCCGCACAGGTCGTCATGCACACCACATACCGCTGGCCCCGCTCCACCGCATCGCAGGTGAACGCCTCGGGATTCGGATCGTCGATCCGCTCCAGCGGGATGAACTCGTAGAAGATCCCGATGTCCGTGTTCAGCCGCAGCCCCGGATCGCCCGCAGTGTCCTGCATCGCGATGAAGCCCTCGCTCGCCGGGTACACCTCCAGCCGGTGCGGCAGATCAATCTCCGCCGAGCCCGACCACACGCTCCGCACCCGCCGATCGAAGGGCGTGTACTTCACCCCGCCGTGAATGAAAAGCTCCAGATTCGGCCACAGATCGCGCAGACACTTGATCGACGCGTCCCGCTCCCGGGCAAGCTCCAGCGCCTTCTCGAACAACACCAGCGACCACGACGCCATCCCCGAAATCCCCCGCAGATCCTGATCCACGCTCAACCCCGCCATCGCATCGATCTTGCTCGGCCAGTGCGACATCAGCGCGATGTCCGGACCCGGCGAATACACCTCGCTCAGCGGCCACCGGATCAACGGCGTCACCAAGCCCGAGAGATCCCCCGTCCGGATGCCGTGCTCGTTCGTCTCAAGACTCGTGCTCCCCCCGAGAAACAGAATCCGCCCGCCGAACAACCGCGACAGCGAGACGCCCATCCGCGAGGCGTGCGCAAAGATGTCCAACGCAGCGCGATAGTTCGACTTCATCATCTCCCGCGAAACCGGGATGTACTTCTGCCCGCCCGTGGTCCCGCTCGTCTCCGCCCAATCCCGCACGACGCCCGGCCAGGTGACATCCGGCTCGGCGTGCTCGCGCATCCGGGTCATCATCGCGCGGAACGCCTCGTAGTCCGCGGGCCGCACGCCCTCGCGGAACGCACGCAGCAGGTCCGCATCCGTCCGCTGCGCGATCATCCTCTCGAAGCGATGCTCGCGCCCATACTCCGTGGCCTGCGCTTTGGTCAGCAACTGTCGGAGCTGCTGATGCTGGATGGCCCGCGTCTCATGCGCCCACCGCTTGTGATCGGAAAGCACAGCAATCCGCCGGGCCAGAAGCGCTCGAAGCGATGTGCCGACCAGCGCTGTCCATCGAGATGGCCTGCGCGATCTCCTCTGCATGACTACGCCGCTCCCTGACCGCTCTGACTCCGCTCCGCAGTCTCCAAATCAGCAAGCACATCGAGAAACGATGCGATCTCACGCGACACATCGTCCGGACACTCGATCTGCGGCGCATGCCCGCAGTTCTCGATCCACGACAACTCGGCATTCGGAAGCAGATTCAGGAACTGCTCCGCCACCTCCGGCGGCGTCACCATGTCCTGACGACCCCATATCAACCGCGCCGGTGCCTCGATGTACGGCAGCAAGGCCCCCAGATGATCGTTCTTCGCGCTCCGACCCAGCCGCACGAACGCCCGTGCTGCCGACCGACGCGACAACTCCGCGTGTGCCTGTTCCACCATCCCCGGCAGCATCTTCGTGCGATCCGCGAACAGATCGCCGATCTTCTTGTCCAGCCACTCCCGAGAGGGAGAGTGCTGGGCGCCCTTCTCGAAGCCGCGCTCGAACAACCCCGAAGACCCCAGCAGAACAAGACCCCGCACCAGCCCCGGATCCATCAGCGCCAGCCGCAGCGCGATGTGCCCGCCCAGCGAGTTCCCCACCAACACCGCCGGACGATCAATCAACGAATCCAGCACCCCCGCGATCAGGTGGACCACCCCCTCCACCGTCGTTCCCTTGCCGCGCATCTCGACCAGCGGCGGCTGCAACAGAAAACACTCCGCCCGCGATGCGAGCGGCCCCAGACAGGGGAACCAGTGCTCGTTCAGCCCCAGAAGCCCGTTCAGGATCACCAGCGGCTCACCCTCGCCGATCCGGTCCACACGGATATCCACGCCGTGGACCCGGTCATGCTCGCTGCCGGTCACCGGAACGGGGCTCCCCGCGGCGTTCATCGGTTGTGTGTCGTCTGAAGTCATCGATCCACATTCCACCATCCCGGGGGCGACCTTCGCCAGTCGGTCCTCGCCGACAGACCCGCCGAACACCGGCGGCACCCCTTGATGTTAGTAGTCATTAGGGAAGAACGCGAGCCCCTTTCGGGGAATCCTCCATCCGCCCCCCAAGTGAGGGGAACGCCAGTGCCCGCGTCGGCAAATCACGCTGGAGCAGGTGCCTGAAATACGCCGCCAGCAGACGACCCGCTCTTTCCACGCTCACCATCTCCATGCCCTTCACCACTTCGAGGGGGGTTGAGCTCGTTTCGAGGGCACTCAACACCTCCCCTGTTTCGGGGCGAACCCGCCATTCCGGGCCGGAATCGCCGGTCAACCCCCCACGCTCCGGATCGAACCCGAGCCGCCTTCCGGTGAGCCGCTGCCCGGTTTTGACATCCAGATCCAATCTTGGACGGTACCCGGCCTCATCCAACAGCGTCCACTGGAGCGCCAGCAGCCCCGCGGCAACCCCATCCCCCGCCTCCGCCGCGATCAGCGCACCGTCCAGCATGTCGAAGACGCGCGGGTGGGGGTCGGCGTCGGTGATGAAATTGTGGACAAGGTCGATCAGGTAGAGCGCGGCGTAGTGGGCCCGGAGGTCCGTACGGGGGGCACGGTAGATGCGCTGGAGGTCCCACTCGGTGATGGTTGCCAGCTCGGTGGTGGGCTTGACGATGGCGATGACCTCGCCGCTGGTGAGCGGCTCGAACCCGCCCGAATAGGGGGATTTGTCCCGGAGTGATCCTTTGGCGAGCCCGCGGAGCGAGCCGTGCTCGCGGCAGAAGAGCGCGACGGTCTGAGAGGTCTCGGAGAAATCCCAGGTACGGAGCACGATGGCCTGATCGCGGATGGTCGGCACGGAGTGACGATATCGCGTCGGTCAGGCGGCGAGCGAGTGGATGCCCTTGAGGATCTCGTCCGCCCGATCGCTGGGCGCGTTCTCGAGCATCAGGGTCTCGCGGATGCGGGCTTCGGTCAGAGTGGTCGGGTTGATCTGCTCGGAGAGGATGCGATTGCCCTCAGCGTCAGCGATATAGACGACGACGGAGTTATTGTCGGCGCTCTCGATCTGGTACTGGAACTCACCGGCGCAGAAGGACAGGCACTTGCGAAAATCCGCATCCGAGCGTTGCTCGCTGCCTTCGCACCCGAGCTGCCGATTCGCGGCCTCGACGATGTAGTCGATGCTGATCGACTCATTGACGATGTCGCCGAAGAGCGCACGGCACGCGTCCATGTCCTTGCCGGCGTGTTCCACCACCTCGGAGAGATCGGTTCTGGAAATCCGGAAGAGTCTCTCGGCGAGGGTGATGAGCCGCTCATCGAACTGCGCGGTCGCGTTCTTGTCGAGCGGGATGAGGTTGCAGAAGTAGGCGATGCCGTGGAGCGTGGAAGCATTGTCCTTGAGCGAAACGGCTGGAGGGACGGTGTGGTGGTGCTCCATGGGGACGCGGAGTATCTCGGGAAGATTCCAGATCCGGGCCATGGCCACCGCGACATCGACATGCGTAAACGGGAAATTGATCTTCTCGGCGAGGTGCGATTTCGCGGGAGATTCTGCGAGATCGATCTTCCTGGCGTACTGATCACCGATGAGCGAAGGCATCATGGGCAGACCCGCATCGGCCATGAGGCAGACGATGAAGGACTCTGCGGCGACATCCCGGTTGACCTTCTCCGCGAGACGCATGGCGAGCCAGCCGCGGAAGAGCGACTGTGCCCAGAGACGGGATGTCGAGAAATCTCCGACATCGACCGCCGCCGCCTTGCTGAGATGGAATCCCAGGGCGACCGCCTTCACGCGGTCAAGGCCCATGAGGATCATGGCCCGCTCGATGTTGGTGACCTTGCGGCTCTGCGCGTAATGGGCCGAGTTCGCCATCCGCAGGAGCCGCCCGGTGAGTGCCTGATCCGCACGGATGATCTGTGCGAACTGCTTGACGGTCGAGTTCGGATCACCCACCAGCTCGATGACCTTGATGGCGACCTGAGGCAGCGTGGGAACTGAGGTGTCGCCCAGCCGACGCATCAGCGTCTGCTGGAGCACTTCAACTTCCTTCGCCGACAGCTCACTCCGAGTCTTCACAGGCATCTCCCATGGGGTCGTAGGCGTGTTCAGATATCGACGGATCCTGTGAGACGGTGAATTTTCGCTGGAAAGACCCGGTGGAAACACCGGCGCAGACCGGCGCGACACTGACGATTGTGACGACGCGATCCGCCGCGAACGACGCGCCTCATCGAAAGCGTGGACCCCAGAACCGGGTGTCCGAGAATCCGCGGCTCAATCGGCACCCAGGCGCAGTTGCTGCGCCGGTGTCCTGTACACTTTCCGCAACAGCCCCCGGAAGTACACCCCAGCGGCCCAGCCCGCCGACAGGAGGCACGGATGCCCACCCCCGGAAGTACCCCCGCCCCCGGAAGTCATCCCGGAAAAACCCACGCCCCCGGAAGCGACATCGGAAGCAATACGGGAAGTCCCTCTGCCGATCGCTCCTCGGAACACCGACGCCACGCGATCAGCCGTGTAGTGGCGTTCATGAACCAGAAGGGCGGGGTTGGGAAAACGACGACCGTGGTGAATCTGAGCGCGGCGATCGCGGAAGCGGGACGGTCGGTGCTGGTGCTGGACCTCGATCCGCAGGCGCACGCCACGCTGCACATGGGGCTGGAGCCGGGGGTCTCGGAGCGGTCGATTTACGATGTGCTGCTCGATCCGGACGAGGCGGAGCACGCGCCGATCGAGGTGCGGCCGAATCTCGCGATCATCCCGGCGGAGGTGGATCAGGCGGCGGTGGAGGTCGAGCTGGCGGATGCCGCGGACCGGCGGAGCCGGTTGCGGAGTGCGCTGGAGAAGATCCGCGATCGTTACGAGTTCATCCTGATCGATTGCCCGCCGTCGCTGGGGCTGCTCACGGTGAACGGGCTCGCGGCGGCTCGGGAGGTGATCGTGCCGATGCAGGCCCACTTCCTTGCGTTGCAGGGGGTCGGGAAGCTGCTGGAGACGGTGCAGCTCGTGGGGCAGAATGTGAACCCGAAGCTGCGTGTCTCGGGGATTGTGCTGTGCATGCACGAGGAAACGACGCGCCACGCTCGCGAGGTGGTGGCGGACCTGGAGCAGTTCTTCGAGCAGTCGCGTGGGACGGAGGTGCCGTGGGCGGGGGCGCGGGTGTATCGCCCGGCGATCCGGCGGAACATCAAGATCGCGGAGAGCCCGTCGTTTGGGCAGACGGTGTTCGAGTACGCGCGGTGGTGCGCGGGGGCGATTGACTATCAGCAGGTCGCGCAGTTGCTGATGGAGGAGTGGGATCAGATGCTGGCTCGGCGCGGGATGTCCGAGCAGATCGTGACGCGGGGCGCATCGGCGGGGACGGCTGAGAGGACGACGGCGTGATGCAGGACCGGCGTGGGCTCGCGATGGCCCGTGTGGTCTTTGTGGCGTACACGATCCTGCTGCTGCTGGGAACGCTGTGGCCGAATCTGAAGGTTGATGTCGGGGATGTGCCGCGTCCGGATCTGTATTTGCACCTGCTCGCCTTCGGCGGGTTCACGGCCCTGATGCTCGGCTGCCAATGGTTCGGACCGTTGCTGTCGGCGCGGAACATCGCGTGGTCCGGGGTGGTGAGCACCGGCTTTGCGCTCGCGAACGAGTCGGCGCAGGGACTCCCCTTCATCCATCGTCATGCGCGGCTGGATGATGCCGCGGCGAACATCCTCGGCGTGGCGCTGCCGCTGATGGGGGCGTTGCTGCTGGGAGCGATCTCGAACGGGGGCGACGCCCATGACTGATACATCGCCCGAAGCGGTGAAGGAGAGCGCACAGAGCGAATCCTTCGGAGGCCATGCGCGCACGGTGATGGGCTTCACGCTGCTGAGCCGGATCAGCGGCCTGCTGCGCGATGCGGTGTGCTCACGGGTCTTCGGTGCGGGGGCGGAGTGGTCGGCGTTCGTGACGGCGTTCATCATTCCCAATCTCTTCCGCCGGTTGTTCGGCGAGGGGGCGATCTCCGCTGCGTTCATCCCGGAGTATGCACGGCTTTCAGAGCGCGACCCCGCACTGGCGCACCGCTTCGCATCGCTCACGGTCGGAGCACTCGCGGTCTTTCTGTCGCTGCTGGTGCTGATCATCGAGTTCGCGCTGATCGTGGTGCTCGGCTTGCTCCCCTCGGGGAGCGCGGGGCGGCTGACGCTGGTGCTGGCGATCGTGATGCTGCCGTTCATGCCGCTGGTGTGCATCACGGCGATGCTGGGCGGGATGCTGCAGAGTCACGGGCGGTTCGTGCCGCACGCCGCGAGCCCGATCCTGCTCAATGTGCTCATGGCCGGGAGCGCGGCGATGGCGGCGTGGTGGTGGGGCCTGAGCGTGCGAGACGGCGTCGTGGTGGTGGCGGTGTCGGTGCTGGTGGCGGGGTTCGCGCAGGTCGGGTGGTGTCTGTGGTCGCTGCGTGGGATCGTGATCTGGACGCGGGCGGTGAGCGATGCGGCGGGGCTGTTCCGCTCGATGCTGCTGCGTATGGGCCCGGTGATCATCGGGATGGGCACGCTGCAACTGGGCACGCTGATCGATGGCGTGCTCGCTGGATACCCGGTGCTGTTCGGCGCGACGCTGCCGGGCGGATACGAGTACCCGATGGACGAAAGCTCGGCGTCGGTGCTGTTCTATGCGAGCCGGCTGTACCAGTTCCCGCTGGGCGTCTTCGGCATCGCGATCGCCACGGCGGTCTTCCCAGCGCTCGCGCGTGCCGCGGCGAATGCGCTCAACTTCCGGCTCACGCTGTCGCGGTCGGTCCGTCTGAGTTTGTTCATCGGGATCCCTGCGACGGCGGGCATCATGCTGGTCTCGAAGGATCTGGCGACGGCGATCTATCGGGGCGGGGCGTTCAGCGACGACGATGTGGCGCGGACGAGCGCGACGCTCTCGATGTACGCGCTGGCGATCTGGGCGTACTCGCTGACGCATGTCCTCACGCGGGCGTTCTACGCCGTCGGGATGACCAAGGTGCCGATGCGGGTCGGACTGGTCACGGTGCTGGCGAATGTCTGCGGCAGCGTCGTGCTGATGTGGTGGCTTCAGGAGCGCGGGCTGGCGCTGGCGACGGCGATCGCTGCGTGCGGGCAAACCCTCGCGCTCAGCGTGCTGGCGATGCGGCTGCTGGTGCGGCGTGACGGTGCGAGCACGGAGCGCGTGGATGCCGGAGCCGCGCGATCGGTGATGCTGACCGTCGGATGGTCGGTTTTGATGATGGCGTGCATTCTGGTGGCACAGCGGGCGACGCCGGGGCTGCTGCCGGGCGGCGCCTGGAGCGGGTCGCTGGTGGCCCTGGCGCGGGATGTGGGGCTGGGAGCGGTGATCTATCTCGGCGGGGCGGTGGCCATGCGACGCCCGGAGTTGTGGTGGCTCTTGGAGCGTCCGGTGAAGCGTGGGTCCGGGGCGGAATAACATCACTCGGACGATGTGGAGAGCGCGGTTGTGCCGCACCGACGATGGAATCGGGCCGATATCTTCGCAGTCCACGCACGCTCGCCGAGAACGCCCCGGCGAGCGGCAGGATAGGTATGAGTCCTCAGGGCGAGAGAAGACACGATGCTGCACGCCGGACAGGCCGCGATCCGTTCGTTTCGAGTGATCCCCTCACTGCCGGAGCCGCTGGCTCCTCTGCTGGAGATAGCGCAGAACCTCTGGTGGTCGTGGCACCCCGAGGCGGTGTCGCTGTTCGTGCGACTGGACCGCGAACTGTGGGAGGAGACGGGCCACAACCCGGTGCGGTTGCTGGGGATGATCGATCAAGATCTGCTCGAACGCGTCGCGCAGGATCAGTCATATCTGCACGGGCTGAATCTCGTGCACGCGCGCTTCAAGGCGCACAGCCAGCGTCGGTCGTGGTTCCTGCGCCAGTACCCGCATCTGGTCGAGCAGACGGCGGGCAGCGCAGCGCCGATCCGCATCGCGTATTTCTCCGCGGAGTTCGGCCTGACGGAGTGCCTGCAGATTTATTCGGGTGGTCTGGGGTGTCTCGCGGGCGACCACCTGAAGGCGGCGAGCGAACTCGGCGTGCCGATGTGCGCGGTGGGTCTGCTGTACCGCTGCGGGTATTTCCACCAGTATCTGAACGCCGACGGATGGCAGCAGGAGACCTATCCGGATCTGGACTTCGCGAATCAGCCGGTGCAGCGCGTGTACGATGCACAGACCGGCGAGCAGGTGAAGGTGCATGTCGAATTGCCGGGGCGGCGCGTCGCGGTGGGCGTGTGGCGGTGCGATGTGGGGCGTATCCCGCTCTACCTGCTCGATACGAACATGCCGGAGAACAACCGGGCCGATCGTGACATCACCAAGACGCTGTACGGCGGCGACATCGAGACGCGGATGATGCAGGAGATCGTCCTGGGCATCGGCGGCGTGCGGGCGTTGGAGAAGGTGGGCGAGCAGCCGACCGTCTTCCACATCAACGAGGGGCACGCGGCGTTCCTCTCACTCGAACGCATCGCCCGTTTCCGAGCTGCGCACAACTGCTCGTTCGAGCAGGCGCGGCAGGCGGCGGCGGCGGGGCATGTCTTCACCACGCACACGCCGGTTCCCGCGGGCATCGATCGATTCGCGCCGCAACTGATGGAGCAGTACTTCGGCGCGATGCTCCCTTCGCTCGGGATCGACTTCGACCACTTCCTCGGGCTCGGACGGAGCAATCCCTTCGACCCGAACGAGTTCTTCTCGATGGCGGTGCTGGCGCTGCGATCGAGCCAGTTCAGCAACGGCGTGAGCAAGCTGCACGGGCATGTGTCGCGGACGATGTGGAAGGGCATCTGGCCGGGGCTCCCCGAGGATGAGGTCCCGATCGCACATGTGACCAATGGCGTGCATCCGCGGACATGGATCGCCTCGAACCTTGTCTCGCTGTACGACCGCTATCTCTCGCCGGATTGGCAGCTCGATCCGACAGACTTCCGCCTGTGGGAGAAGGTGCATGACATCCCGGATGAGGAACTGTGGCGTCACCGCGAGCGGCAGCGCGAGCGGCTGATCACCTGGTGCCGCAGAAAGATCCGCAAGCAGATGAAGAGTCGTGGCGCTTCTTTCGATCAGACGGAGCGCGCCGCGGCATCACTCGATCCGCGGATCTTCACGATCGGCTTTGCGCGCCGCTTCGCGACCTACAAGCGCGGGACGCTGCTGCTGCACGATCTCGACCGGCTGCGCCAACTGCTGAACGATGCGGATTGTCCGTTCCAGGTGCTGGTGGCGGGCAAGGCGCATCCCGCCGACGGACCCGGCAAGGAGATCATCCGGCAGATCGTGAAGATGGCGGCCTCGGACGACAATCTCCGCCGGATCGTCTTCCTCGAAGACTACGACATGGAGATCGGGCGTCGGCTCGTGCAGGGGTGTGATCTGTGGCTGAATACGCCGCGGCGCGGCATGGAGGCGTCGGGCACGAGCGGGATGAAGGCCGCGATGAACGGCGTGATCAACTGCTCCATCCTCGACGGCTGGTGGGACGAGGCGTACGAGGCGGAGACGGGCTTCGCAATCGGCAAAGGCGAGATCTACGACGACAGCGAAGCACAGGACGACATCGAGAATCGTGCGCTGCTGAACCTCCTCGAACGGCAGATCCTTCCCGAGTTCTACGGGCGCGATGAATCGGGCCTGCCGCGCAAGTGGATCCAGCGGATGAAGCAGTGCATCTCGGTGATGACGCCGCGCTTCTCGACGATGCGCATGGTGAACGATTACACGGAGCAGTTCTACCTGCTGGCGCACGGCCTGAGCAATTCGCTGCAGGCGGATGGTCTGCGCGAGGCGGGAGAGCTTGCCAAGCAGATCGAGCGTTTCCGTCGCCACTGGCCGGAGGTGGCGGTGGAGCGTGTGTCATCGGACGCCGAGGTCACCGTGCCGGTGAACAAGCCGGTGCATGTCGAGGCGGTCGTGCGCCACGGGGCGCTCTCGGCCGAGGAGATCAGCGTCGAGCTGTATCACGGCGAGGTGACATCGCTGGGCGACATGGTCAACGCAAAGGTGACGCGGATGCATGTGCGTCCGGATGGATCGCAGGGGGGCGGGCGATCGGTCTTCACCGGGTCGTTCTCGCCGTCGGGATCCGGACGGCGCGGCTTCACGGTGCGAGCTGTGCCGCACGATGAGCGACTGATCGGGACATTCATCCCCGGATTGATCACCTGGGACACGGGCGCCTCGGAGACACCGCTGCAGCAGATCGGCTCGGAGCCGACGCGCACGCCGCAGGGTGCCCACGCCTGAGCATGATCACGGGATCAACGCCGCGATGAAGAGCAGGAGCGCGATGACAAGCGCAAACCCGCTCTTGATAATCGTGGAGGAGAGTCGCCCGAGGGCGGCGCCGCGCCCGACGCGATAGATGCTGACGCTGCGCCGAAGGTCGGGGTGCAGGGTGTGCTCCGCGACCGCGGCGGCGATCCCCGCGCCCAGCACACCGCCCAGAATGGTCCCGATGAGCGGAAGGAAGGGGAGGAAGATCGTGCCGGTGATCGCCCCGACGATGCCGCCCGCGATGGCGGCCCAGACGGCGCGCTTGGACGCCTTGCTCGCCGCGGCACCGGCCGCGCTGGAAAGAAACTCGGCGACCTCCGCGAGGATGCACAGCACACCGGCAACGACCAGCGTCCACGGCGAGTACAGCTCCGGCCAGACGGCGTAGAGGGTCACCCCGCTCAGCAGGATCAGCCAGGTGCCCGGCAGCGTCACGAGCGTGAGCAGGACGCCGAGCAGACCGACAATGCCCATGATGATGGCGGCGGCGATGGTAACGATCACGCGCGGGTGCTCCGTGTGACGGACAGGACGACATCTCCGGACGGCGTCACCGCATTATTGGGATTCGGAGCGTGCTGCGTTCACCCGGAGACCGAACGCTCGGTCTGGTCGGCATCGGCGGACGGAGCGGAATCGGACTCTTCCGATTCCTGTTCCTCCGGCTCCTCGGGCGGCGCCTCGACATGCGGCGAGGCCTTTTCCATGGCGAGGAGCCAGTCTTCGAGGGGAATATGGCGGTAGAGATCGAAGCGGCGTTCCTCGTTCTCACCTTCGAGACGGATGAAGAGCAGGAACTTGTCCCACTTGCGCCGATCGACATCGATGATCTGATTCGGAACGATCGACTTACCTTCGGGCGTGGTGAGCGTGAGCGTCGCAGGATCAAAGCGATACTTCTTCGGAACGACGCGCGCCAGAAGAATCACTAGCCAGATCGACAGCCCGGACGAGACGACGAGGAAGAGATACTGGAGCGGGATGTCGTACGCCGCGAGACCGGAGACATTTCCCACCGCCTGTCGCGCCGTGTCGAGTTCGCGGAAGCGCGCCTCGGGGTTGTTGTAGAGCGTGAGCGTGCGCTTGTGGGGGGCGCCGGAGGTCGGATCAACGGGCTGCGCTTCCTGGTTCTCGCGGGTCAGTGCATCGAGCGAGTGAAGGATGGCGATGGCGTTGAGCCACTCGAGGCGTGCCCCTTCGACCGTCGTGGGGGATCGTCCCTCGGAACGCATGTCACGCAGAGCGCGTCGCGTCGCGGCGGGATCGGGCACGGATGCATTGGAGGCGGTGAAGGCGCGAGCGCCCTCGGCACGGAGAGCCCCGAGGTACTGGAGTTCGGTGTGCTCGATGTAGTCGCGCTGCTTGCTCGGGTAGAGCCAGATGGCGTCGTAAGCGGACCAGACCGCGAAACCGAAACAGACAATGAGACCGACGACGACTTTGCCGAGCCACATCGGGCGAATACTCGTCGTCTGAGGTTGTGCTTCCGCCATGGTGCTCCTGAGATCGGCACGACCGGCCCGTATGTTGGGCGGGATTTCGCTTTGCGATGGATACCTAGTCTAACGAGGGGGGTCTCCGGGGAGTTTCTGAGGGCTTCTGGGGGCCGGGGAGCTTCCGGGGGTTTCCGGGGGT
>ERZ869909.942-NODE-942-length-27093-cov-6.631848_pt1 | contig 27093 bp, 23 predicted proteins | sample MGYA00520892_ERZ869909 | MGnify/ENA primary metagenome ERZ869909 (study PRJEB32215, sample SAMEA104723947) | bioreactor metagenome | biome: bioreactor; feature: anaerobic bioreactor; material: water | place: China | collected 2015-03-12 ... | reverse complement strand
CCCCTGCCTCGTTCGGGAAGAACTTCTTCATGAGGCAACGATGTCCGTTTGGAAAGATTTATGATGAGGCAATTCGCTGCTTTGATTCGCGGGGGAGCCACCGGTACACTCTCACGCTGGATGCGCCGGGGCCACCGCGTACGCATAACGGGCAATAACCTACAGATACCAGTGCTTATCAGGAGACGACCATACATGGGAAAGACGATGATCCCCGGGCCCATCGCCTATTTTGAAGGGGAGTTCCGGCCGACTGCCGAGGCGCAGGTCAGCATCATGACCCACGCGTTCAACTACGGAACGGGGCTGTTTGAGGGAATTCGGGGGTATTGGTCTCCGGAGGAGGCGCGTCAACTCATCTTCCGGCTACCGGAACATATCGACCGACTCCACCGCAATGCCCGCATGCTTTTCATGGATATTCCGGAAGATGTCGACCGCATGAATCAGATTTGTGTCGACCTTGCCGCCAACTGCGGCTTCACCGAAGGCATCTATATCCGCCCAATCATCTACAAGAGTGAGCACAGCCTCGGCCCCCGCGTGCATGATGTCGAGTCCCGATTCTGCTGCTATGTCATCAAACTCGGCGATTATGTCGATGTGGATTCCGGCCTGCATGTGGCCGTGAGTTCCTGGCGCCGCCTGTCGGACAATGCCATCCCGAGCCGGGTCAAGTCGACGGGAAGCTACATCAATTCCTCCCTGGCCTCCACCGAGGCGAAGCAGAACAAGTTTGACGAGGCGATTTTTCTGCGCGAAGACGGTACCGTCGCCGAAGGCAGCGCAATGAACCTGTTCATGGTGCTGGATGGGGAGTTGATCACCGCCCCGCCGACGGCGGATATCCTCGTGGGCATCACGCGCAACACGGTGATGACGCTGGCGCAGGAAGAGTTGGGCCTGAAGGTCGTGGAACGCCCCATCGCCCGCACGGAGCTGTATGTGTGCGATGAGCTGTTCTTCACCGGCACGGGCGCCCAGGTCGCCCCGGTGTGCAGCGTGGATCGCCGCTCGATTGGTGACGGCAGCCCGGGCGAGGTCACACGCAACCTGCAATCGCTCTACTTCGATGTCGTGATGGGGAAGGTGACGAAGTACCGCTCCTGGTGCACGCCCGCCCCATGACCACGCCTACCGAGGCCGAACTTCGCAATCAGATCTGCGAGGCAGGCCGGCTTCTGCATCAGCGCAATCTCGTCGCCGCGACGGATGGCAACATCAGCGTGCGCCTCGGCGCCGATCGGTTCCTGTGCACGCCAAGTGGGGTGTCAAAGGCCTTGATGCAGCCGGAAGACCTTGTCATTGCCGATGGAAGAGGGCAAAAAATCGCGGGTTCAGGCAAAGTAACTTCCGAGTTCCATACCCATCTTGCCGCGTACGAGGAGCGCCCGGACATGGACGCTGTCGTGCATGCGCATCCACCCACGGCGGTGGCCTTCACGCTGGCGGGCCTTTCCCTCGAAAGCTATGTCCTTCCGGAGGTAGTGTACACCCTCGGGGCCATCCCGACGGCCCCCTACGCCACGCCGGGCACCCTCGAGGGCGCGGATGCGGTTCGACCATGGATTCGCCGGTGCGACGCGGTTGTGATGGACCGGCACGGCGCCTTGACCGTCGGGATCAGCGTGCTTGACGCCTATTTGAAGATGGAAAAGCTCGAGCATGCCTGCCAAACGCTGTACCTCGCGCATGGTTTGGGCAGCCCCTTGCCGCTCGACGAGGGGCAGGTCCGGAAGCTCAAACAGCTGCGGGTGGATTACGGCGTGAGTGGAAAGCCGTACTTCCCGGACGAAACCTGATGCCTTCGCCGCCACGCAGGGGGATCTCCTGTTGACAAATGCGCAGCTATATCCTTCTGCGCATTTGTCCCATGCCTTATCTATCGTGTACCCTCATCGTAGCGTGGGGCCTTTGGGATGCTACCGAGGTGGGGTGTGGCAGAGGCTCCCGTGAGAGGCGCGGTACATTGAGTCTCACAACCCTCACACAGCCCGAAGATAGCGGTGGCGACTCCCACGGGCCAGTCCCCAAGGACTGGAACCCGGGCGATGTCATTCTGGGCCTGTACGAAGTCAAGGAAGTCCTTGGCGAAGGCGGCATGGGCACGGTGCACCGTGTCCATCACCGGGCATGGAATACCGATCTGGCGGTCAAATCGCCCACGGAGCGCCTGCTGCGCAAGGCCAATGGCGTCGAGCGGGTCGAGCGCGAGTGCGAGACCTGGATCAACCTCGGCCTCCACCCCCATGTGGTCAGTTGCTACTATGTGCGCCGCATTGCCGAGATTCCCCGCATTTTTGCCGAGTATGTTGATGGCGGCAACTTATGGGACTGGATCCGCACAGGCAAGCTGTACGAGGGCGACCACACGAAGGCGCTTCAGCGGATTCTGCAGGTGGCGATTCAATCGGCCTGGGGAATCCATCACGCCCACATGCGTGGAGTGATTCACCGCGATCTGAAGCCCCAGAACTTCATGTTGACCAGTACGGGCAACACCAAGATCACGGACTTTGGCCTTGCTCAGGTGTTTGAATCGGCCTCGAGTGATTCCCTCGCGCGCGATGGCGTGGGTATGACGCCGGCCTTTGGTTCGCCTGAGCAGTTCGCCCGCACCGAGTTGACCCCCCAGTCCGACATCTGGAGCTGGGCGCTCTGCGTGCTTCAGATGTTCACCGTGAGGGTGGCATGGAAGAAGGGCATCGAGGCGCCCGAGGCACTCGAGGAATTGCTGATTACCGAGAAAAAGTACAAGACCGTGCCGGACATGCCGGACGCTCTGGTCGACTTGCTGCGTAGTTGCTTTCAGGAAGAGCCGAGCAGCCGCCCGCTGGGCATGCTTGCCGTGGTGGAGCCGCTCAAGGAAATCTTTCAGAAGGTCACGAAGCACCCCTTCCCCGATACGACCCCGAAGGCGGTGGATGCCGCGGCGGACAACCTGAACAACAGCGCGGTGTCTCTGATTGACTTGGGAAAGCGGCAGGAGGCGGTCAAGCTTTGGGAAGAGGCGCTTCAAAGCGACTCGCAGCATCCCGAATCCATCTTCAATCTCGGTTTGGTGTATTGGCGCGCAGGTGGGGTGTCGGATGACCGCTTTCTGCGGCGATTGAAGGACATTGCGGACCAGAATCCGGGAATGGCGCTGGCCGCCTTCCTGCAGATTCACGCCCACTTGGAGCGCGGCGATATCGAGCGCGCGGCGGAGCTGGCCTCGGACGCGCGGCGGCAGTTTCCCGAACGAAACGACCTGATTTTTCTGAGCCGCCAGATCGATGAATTGAAGCCCTACTCGCGACGCTTGGTGAAAACCTACCAGGCGCACGCGGATGTGGTGACGGCCGTGCACATCAGTGCCGATGGCCGCTTCGCGGTATCAGCGAGTGAAGACAACACCATGAAGCTCTGGGCTTTGCCGGATGGCGAATGCCTTCGCACCTACGCAGGCCACCAGGGCTCGGTGTTCTCGCTGGGGATCAGCCACGACAATTCCCTCGTCATGTCGGCAGCACGCGACCGCACCCTGCGCATCTGGGACCGCAGCTCGGGCGATTGCGCACGCGAAATCAGCATCGACCGGGAAGCGGATCGCGGGGCCACCCTTTCACCCGATAGCCGCTATGTACTGGTGCGGAAGGCGGGTTCCCAATTCGCCGTGGTGAGCGTCACGAGTGGCCATACGGAAACGCAGTTCACCGGGCATTCGGGTTGGGTGCATGCCATGGCCTTCTGTCCGGACGGCAACCACCTCGTGTCCGCTTCCGAGGACGGCACCGTGCGGGTGTGGAGCCGGGATTCGGGCGTGTGCTTGCGCACCATGGCAGGCCACGAGGGTGGCGTCGTATCGCTGGCTGTGTCCGACAATGGCACGGCATGCATCACGGGTGGCTCGGAAGGCGAACTGATTCTCTGGAACTGGGCAAGCGGCGAAGCCATTCGCACGATGAAGGGTCACCGCGGGCCTGCTCGCTCCGTGGCCATTACGGCGGATGGTCAGTTGGCCGTCTCAGGCGGTGAAGATGGCACCGTGCGCATGTGGGCCACGCGCCGTGGCCGCTGTGTGCGCACCTTCACCGAGCACGAGGGCCCGGTGACCTCCTTGGCGTTATCGGAAGACGGCACGCACGCCATCTCCGGCGGTGCAGACCGCACCTTGCGGCTGTGGCGGCTGGTGCGCCAAGTTCCGTACCGCGCCCCGCTCATCATCTGCAAGGCCACCCGCACGGAGTCGGCCCTGTCGGCCCAGGTGGATTTCCAACGCGGCCTATCGCAAGCGCGCCGTGCCCTGGAGGGCGGAAATATCAACGCTGCTTGCAAGATTCTTCGTGGGGTTCGCTCCCTCGAGGGATATGGCCGAAACAACGAGGCCCTGCGGGAGTGGTCACGCCTGTTCGTACGCCTGCCGCGTGCCGGCCTGCGCGGCGTGTGGGAATCGGTGGAGACCTTCGCCCACGATGGCGGCATCAACTGCATCACCTTGAATCGGGATGGTCGCTTCCTGCTCACCGGCGGCCGGGACGGCGTCGCGCGCTTGTGGGCTATGGAGACGGGCAAAGGACTGCGGGAGCTGGTGGGCCACACAGCATCCGTGAAATCGGTGTCGCTTTCCGCCGATGGGCGCATCGCCCTCACCGGCGGCGAGGACCAGGTCATCATCCTCTGGGACCTCGCCAGTGGAACCAAGATTCGAGACTTTGAAGGGGTTGCGGGTTCCGCCGAGGCCGTTGCCTTGAGCCCCGATACGCGCTACGCCCTCACCGGCGGCTGGGACCTGCGGCTGTGGGAAGTACACACGGGTCGCCACTTGAGGACCCTTGAGGGCCATGCAGCGGATGTGGTGGCCGTGCGCTGGGGCGCGGATGGTACCTACGCGATTTCCGCGAGTTCCGATGAGACCCTGCGAATTTGGGATATCTCTTCAGGACAGTGCCTGCGGGTCCTTGAGAGCGGCCAGGGGGCCGTGCGGACCTGTGACCTGAGCTTGGACGGTACGCTGACCTTGAGTGCCTCCAGCAATCTGTGGGCAAAGCATGGCCTCATGGCGGTATGGAATACACGAACCGGCGAGAAAATCCATGATTTGGTGGGACATCGCGCGCCTGTACGCACCGTGTGCATCACTCGGGATGGCCGTTTCGGACTGTCCGCCAGCCAGGACGGCGAATGGCGCCTTTGGGACTTGCGTACGGGCGAATCGATTCGCACTTTCGAGGGGCACGGCTCGGGGATCGACGCCATCGCCGTGACCCCGGACTCCCGCATGGCCATCACGGGGGATCAGCGCGGCAAACTCCAATATTGGGTGCTGGATTGGGAACTACTGGAAACCGCGCCCGCCCCATGGCATGATGCCGCAGAGCCGATTCTCGACGCCTTCCTGACGCTCCGTACGCCGTATGCGGGAGACCTGCCCTCGGAGTACTCTCCGACGCAGGATGAACTGCTGGCGGCCCTGCAGCGGAAGGGTCGGCCGGAGTATAACGACGGCGATGTCGACGAGCTCATGTACACCTTGGGCTGCGCCGGACTGGGTTACCTGACCCGCGCGGGGGTGGAGGAACACCTTCAGTCCATGGCTGCTCGGCGCGGCCGGTTCACCCTGTTCGGGCGCAAGCGGAAGTAGCCTTTCCGGCTCGCTGGCCCGCAATCCGCGCTTGTAATCCGCACTCGCAATTCGCATGACCGCATGAAAGACGCCACTCCATGAAGAAACGCAGGCAATACACCAACGAAGAACTAGGCATTAATCCGGCCCGGGAAAACAGAATCATCCGGATTGTCGTCGGAACCATGGTGGTATTGCTCGTGATCGGCATGTTGGCCATGTTTTTTCTGCTTACCTTTGAGGCCAGCCGCCACGAGGAGCCTGTACCCGAGCAACCGTTCATGGAATTCAGCATGATTACCCCGGCATCGCCGCAGGACGAGGCCTCATGCCACGGCTGAGCGCTGCCGCGGCGCTCTTGCTCGCCCTGATGGTGTGCCTTGCCCCGCTCGCGCAGGAAGCGCGCATCGTGACGGGGCAGACGCCCGGCCTCGACCCGGGAGCGCGGGAACGGGCCATCGAGCTGGCGATTCGGGAGGCCGTCCTTCAGGCGATTCAGGAAATCGTGCCGACGCCGCGAATTACGCCGTATGAACCCCTGTTGGAGCGAGCGGGGGAATTCCTGGCGAGCATGCGCATCCTTGACTATGACACCCGGGATGGCCTGACCCGGATCGAGATTGCCGCCCTTCTCCATGAAGCCGCCCTTCGGGCCGCCATCGCCGACGCATGGCTCAAGCAGGCCCCTTCTCCCCCACGCGTGGTGGTGTTGGCCGCGGTGCGGAACGAGAATGAGCCGTACGCGGTGCTCGAGGGAAACATGGCGCAGGGGATTGCAGAGGAAATCCTCGAAGGCGCCGGGATGACCGTCGTTGGGCTGGAGGCCTTGACGCAGCACGAGGATCCCGAGTCCCTGGCGGGGATGCTCGAAAGCGAAGACGGCGTTCGCGGGTTGGCGAGGGCCCACCTGAGCGATGCGGCCATCATTCTGCTGGTGACCGTCTCCGCGGAGTCACTGGGGCTGGGTTCCAACCTGTTCGAGTGCAAGGCGCACATTCGCGCGATCGTCGGCGCCCCCCATGCCGAGGCCCCGGTGCAAACCCATGAGGCCGAATCACTCCTGCATGGCGCGGAACCGGATGAGGCCGCGGAAGTGGCCATTGAGAGTGGAATCCAGCGGGTCATGCCCCTGATTCGGCCGATGGTGATACTGGCGGCGGCCTCCAGCGATCGCTCCAACCAGGACATCATCGTGACGGTCGAGGGGCGGCTGGATTCAACCGCGTTGCGAACGCTGCAGGAGCACTTTGCTGCTATCCCGGGGGTCGAAGCAGTCGAGGTGCTGATTCATGGCGCTCGCGGCTCGCGCTTCCGCGTTCAATACCCCTCCAGCCCGGGGGGATTCATCGAGCCCGCCTTGGCGGCCCTCCCCCCCATGCTGCCGCTGGAGGTGGTGCAAATCATCGATCGCGACATGCAACTGCGCTTGAACGCTCCAGGAAACTGAACGATTCGAATGACGAATCTGCCGTTAACGGCATAAGCCGGCGCCCCAGCGATTGGCGGGGGCACCGGCTCATGAATGCCGTATGCAGTGCCGTATGCAGCAATGTCACATGCAGCCCTGCGGAGCACTCAGTCCTATTGGACGAAGTGCGAGGACCGCACGCTAGATGATTACTTCTGTGGGGCCTTCGTGCGGGCGACAGCCTTCGTGAACTTTCCGGCGCGAATGTAACGCGCGCACACCTTGATGCGGCGCACAGTGCCGTTCTCATCCACGATGCGAATCTTCTGAAGGTTCGGCTTCCACCGGCGCTTCGAGATACCGGTCACATTCTGGCCGATACCGCCTTCACGCTTGGCCTTACCGCGGCGCACGATGGTTTTGCCACGCTGCGGACGCTTTCCACTATACTCACATACCCGTGCCATCAAAATTCTCCTGAAAAGAGACTCAAGTTCAGTACCTGCTTGGCCGCGGACGCGCGCATGGGGCGTCCGCGCGTGCTATAATTTGCCGCATGCGTTGATGCGACCAGCACGAACGCAAGAGTTTAGCACACACCGACACCCTGTTCAAGGTTTCCCATGCACCTGCACCTCTCCCCCTTCTGGCTCCGCCGCACTGCCTCCGCAGCCATTTTCGCCTTGGCTGCCATCACCACCGGTTGTGTCTCGTTGGGGGGTGAAACGGTCTACACCGCACCCGACGGGGCCACGGCCTCGCTGGGGGATGTGCTCACCGCGCTGGACGAACAGCAGGATGCCCTGCAGACGCTCCAGGCAACGCGCGTGAGCTTCATCCTCGATACCGCGCGGAGCGATGCGACCTTCTCCGGCCGGGGCGATGTCTATTACCAGCGGCCGGATGCCATGCATGTGCTCGCACGGCACCGCACCTCGGGCGCCATCGTACTGCGGATGGTCGTCAATGGGAGCGATGCCGCGATGGCATACGGACTCGGCGCTGACCGTGGCGAGGCCGTCTGGCGGCAAGGCGAGCTGGTGGCCGGGGAGCCGACGCCTTTCACCCCGTGGGAAGTCGTCCATGAGGTCTTCCAACCCGAACGATGGTCGAGCCTGCCCCGAAACAGCGTGCGGGTTTCGCAGCCATATGACCCTGATTCAGGCGAGATGGTGCTGACAATCGGGCGGAGTGGCATGGAACGGCGTATCGTGAAGATTGCCGGTCCCCCTTGGCGAATTGTCGAGAATTATTTACTCGGACCCGAGGGGCCCGTCGCCAAGACGACCCTCATGGAGCATCGCCAGTTTGATGGCGTCCTGGTACCTACGGACATCCAGGCGGACTTCTACGGCGAGCCTGCGAGCCTTACGATTCGCCTTACGCGTGACCCTGAACTGAATGCCCCTGTGGACAACCGCCTGTTTCGGCTGGAATGACAACACAATGCAGAACGCGCTCGTAGATTTTGACCCCAAAGCCCTTGCGGAGCATCTTGAGCTGAAGCCCTTTCAGGGGCGTCAGATCTTTCAGTGGCTCCACCAGAAGGGGGTGTTCGATTTTGACTCAATGACCAACATCTCGAAAGCGATGCGTGCGGATTTGAAATCGAGGGCGCGACCCTCCCACCTCGAGCTGGTCCACCTTGCGGAATCCAAAAAGTCTCCCGGTACGCGGAAGGCCGTCTGGCGACTGCAGGATGGAGAGACCGTCGAGTCCGTCCTCATCCGCGAGGGGGAGCGGCGCACCATCTGCATATCCAGCCAAGTCGGGTGTGCGGTCAAGTGCTCCTTCTGCGCGACGGGCATCTCCGGATTCCAGCGCAACCTCAGCCCCGGGGAGATCGCCGAGCAGGCGACCCGCATGACGGTGAGCGACGCGATGGAGGGCCGAACCCCGAACATCGTCTACATGGGCATGGGGGAGCCGTTCCGGAATTTCGACAATGTCGTCGCGAGCATCCAACTGCTGACCCATCGAGACGGCCTCGGAATCGGGGCACGGAAGATCACCGTCTCCACGGCCGGCGAGGCCCCTGGGATCTACGCGTTCGCTGAAATGCCGTGGCAGGTGCGCCTCAGCCTGTCTCTACACGCCGCGAACGATGTGAAACGCAGTGAGCTGGTGCCCCTGAACAAGAAGTATCCGATTGCGAAGCTCTTGGCGGCGGTCGACTACTACCTCGAGCACGCCGGCCGTCAGATCACCCTGGAGTGGGCACTACTGCGCGGTGTAAATGATACTAAGCAGGATGCGAACGAGCTGGCGGACATTGCGCTGCCGAGGCGGGCATTCGTCAATGTGATCCCCTACAACCCGGTCGCTGGGCTCCCGTACTCAGCGCCAGATCGGAACAGTGCAGCCGCGTTCAGGGATCACCTTCTCCACCGCGGTGTGCAGGTCACCCTGCGCAAGGAGCAGGGCCAGGATATCGACGCGGCCTGCGGGCAACTGCGTCGTCGCGTGGAGGAATTTGCCTCGAGCTAGCGCCTCACGGGCTCGAGCTAGCACCTCATGGGTGTGTACCTATCCGGAACGCAACCCCATGAAGCCCCTGCAAAATCGATGGCTCATGCACCATCTGCTTCGAAGCGAGCATGCAATTCGTTCAGGCTGGACTCCACGCGCAGCCTCATGTCCTCGATAGCCTCCGGAGAGGTATCCGCCGGTGGAGGGATGGGCGGCGCGTAGGCGCAGGTGATTCTGGAGAACGGTTTTGGGAAGGCCATCCGGTCCCAACTGTTCAGTCGCCAGGCTGGATGCGCCACAATTGCGTTCGGAACCACCGGGATGCCGGTTCGAGCGGAGAGCAGGGCAATACCGGCCTTCGGTTCCCGGCGCGGCCCACGGGGCCCGTCCAGCGTAAACCCCACTCCAGAACAGAGTTGTGTAGCGGCTACTAAATCGCGAAGGGCATCGCCGCCGCCGCGACTTGACGAGCCACGCACAGCATGCAGCCCGAAGGCCTCGCAGCAGCGAGCGCCAATTTCCCCGTCAAAACTCTGGCTGACCATTGTGTGGTAACCTTTGTATCGGTAGATATTTAGGGCAATTGGAAGAGTTTCATGCCAGATACCGACCACGACGGTACCATGCCGCTCTTGTACTTCGTCAAAATATCGCCTATCAATCACATCCAGTTTGCAAGACATGGAGAGCCCGCGAAGGAGTGACCAGAGAATTCGCGGTGCAATCCGGAGGATCAACCGCTGCTGAAGAGAGAACTTCAGGGGGCTGTCGTAAAGTAGCCCCGGGTGTCTCATCGTTGTTCCATACCCTTGATGAGCTGATACACCACACGCGTGCGCGGGCAAGGCAATGAGGCCAACTCCGCTCGGCGGAGGATCTCGCCACTGATGGCCTCGATTTCGGTCTGGCGATTGGCGCGAATATCCTGGAGCATGGAGGATATGTTTGTCGCGGTGGCCCGGCAGACATCCTCGGCGTACTCCACCATGCTCTTCTCGAAGCGATAACCCTCTGTTGCCGCTACCTTTACAGCCTCAACAATCAGGGTACGGAGAAGGGCTCGCAGCTCAGAGATCTCCAACAGGCGTCCGTTCGGAATGTCAACCATTGCTGTCAAAGGATTAATGCCGGCATTGACAATCACCTTGCCCCAAAGGGCCTGGCCCGGTGATTCCGTTGTTTCAGCTCGAAACCCAGCCTTTTGAAAGGCTTGCATGCTGTTGGCTGTGTCAGCCGTTGTCCATGAACCAATGATTGTTTCACCGGAAGCAGCATGGCGCACATGGCCCTCCGCCTCCAGCGTGGCCGCTTCCGAGGTCACACCACATAGAAGGAGTTCACTTCCAAATCTGTCGCATAGCGTTTCAATATTGCCCAATCCATTCTGAACTGAGAGGATTTGGGCGTCATCTCGTAGCGCTAAACTACTTGTGTGATAACTTTTTACCGCGACAATTTGAAGTGAAACCCCCGATGGAACGGATGAAACACAGGCGACAGGAACCTCCCGCCGACCATTGGAGTCTTCCAAGGTGATCCCACGCGCTTGCAGGCGCTTGGCGCGCTCCGCGGAGTGATCCACCAGAACGACATCCATACCCACCAGCTGCATTCGGGCGGCGAGAAGGCACCCAATCGCCCCTGGTCCAATGACCGCGATTCTCATGCGTTCCCCTTTCCCTCTAACCCCTTAGAGCGGTTTTGTAAATGTCTGGACGAAGCAACCCTCGAACTGGGATTGCTGACGCATGCGCTCCTGCAGGCGCGTGGCGTCGGCTCGAGATTCAAAGGCCCCGATGATAACACGAAAGAAGCGTCCATCCTCCGTGCGAACCAGCTGTCCGGATTGATTCGCAGCACGCTCAGCATCGGCCAAGGCTCGCTGGGCTTGCTCCTGGCGCTCGGTGGAGAGCGAGGCGATCTGGACGCCGTATGCCGTACCTCCGGGAGCGGCGGCGGGTGCTGCAGAGGGTGGAGACTGTGGCTCGGGGGTGGTCTCCCGCGTGGTCTCAGGGGTGAGGGGCGCCTCGTTTTCTATCAGCGTCCGTGGTGACTCCGGCTCGGGATCCTCGATAACGGGATCGGCCAGCTCGACATCGGCCTCATCCACGGGTTCGGGCTCGATCGGCCGGGCAGGCGGTGGGGCCACGGACTGCGCAGGCGGATCCGGCCGCCGTGTTGCAGATGGAGGCGGCACCGTGCGCGGCTGCCCCACTTCTGATTCATTTCGCGACGCGACCCGTTCCCGAAGAGCCTCTGGGGGCATGGGAGAGGTCTGCTGCTGGGGAGGAGGCGAAGCCGCGACGGGAGTCTCAAGCGGTGCCTGCTCAGTCGTGGCCACGGTCGGGGTTTCCGGTCCGAAGGAGGTATCCAGCTTGTTGACGAGCACGCCGAGCATGAAGCACACGAGCCCGAATGCGATGAGGGTGCAGATGGCGATAATCATCTGCCCCGGTGTAAACTCAATTTGACGAGCCTGAGGGTTACGACTCGGCGTGCGCGGCTTCTTCGCGGCTGACATCGCTCTCCTCCTCTTCGGTTTCTTTTGCCTCGGCTTCTACTTCCACTTCTGATTCGATGCCAGTCGCTGACGACTCCTGCTCCTCCGGCTCGGCTTCTGCCTCGGCCTCCTGCAAGCAAGCAACCAGGAGGGTGCGGCCGACATCCAGCTCAGCGAATGTCAGGGCCGGGTCGCGCACCTCGATGAGGCGATCACCGACGCGATCGGCAAAAAGGGTGACTTTTCCGCCATCCTCAAGGCTCTCGGTTTCCTTCACGAGGCGGAAGACCTTCTGGCGCCGCAAGAGCTGCGCGGCGAGGTAGCACACCGCGATGGACTCGCGCCCGGATTTCTGCGCATGCTCGTAAAAGAGGCGCCGAAGGGGCGAAAAGGACTCCTCGGGCTCGGCATTCTCCACCGCAGGATCGATGTAGGTTGCGTCCCACACGGCAACAGCCGCATCCGCGAGGGCTGGATTCCAGTCGTCCTTGGCGTAATCCTCGCGCTGGAGGTCACGCTCCACATACCGAATGAGGGAGACGATGGGCTGCAGGTGCTCGAAAGGGCGACCGGTGGCATGACATTGCCGGGCTGTCCGTGCGATTTTGATGTCCATGAATTGAGTACTCGTATGCCTTATCTTGTGGTGCCAAGGATTCCACCCCCAAGTTTTAGCAGATCGAAGAGAATTTTTCTAGGGATATCTACGACTTCGGCGGTTATTCCCAGCGCGCTGCTCACCAGGGCAACGCGGATCGAGGGCAATTCGGACAGCGATCCTTGCGGATTGAACATGGGCCCGCTCACATTGAAGGCCAGATCGACATTCTGCTGGGTCACTCGGAGGCCCTCGACATTGTAGGCCTCGCGCATGGCGGGAATCTGGGCGGCGGTCTCGGGGGTGATGGACACGCGGATGTTGTAGTCCATGTCGCCATCGTAGACGAACTGGCCGGAGGCCTCGGCCATCAATTGGGTGGAATCGAGCTTCACCGAGGGAGTTCTCACCACATCCCCCTCGAATTGGACCTCACTGGAGAAGGATTGGAAGAACAGGGCAAAGGGAAGAGCGCCCCCCTCGCCGGAAGGGTCCCCCCCGAGGATACTGGTAAAGAAGGTGGAGTCCACCTGGCCATTCCGCGCGGTGAACCAGCCCTCGCCCCGGCGTGTGGCAGGGTCGTCCCGGTCCATCTCGTATTGCAGTTCCCCATCGATGGTCCCGGTCAACAGACTGGGAAGCTCAAGGTGCTCCAGGAACATTTCCACCGGAACCTGCGTCCAGTCCAGCACCATCTCGAAGTAGTTCTCCTCGGTATCCTCGTGGTAGGAACCGCGCAACCACCCCTCCTCGCCGATGGTTGCGGAAAAGCGGTGCAGGCCGGAGGCATCGGGCGAATCGTAGGCCTCCCCCTCGAAACTGCGGCCTTTCCACGGCGGCACGCTGAGACGGTCGGCCGCGAGCGTAAATCGCCACTCGCGGTCCTCGCCGTCTTCCACATCCTGCCAGCGCGGGTCCTCACGGTCGATTCCCACGAACCAGGTATCCCCGAATCGCGGCATGGCGCCCTCCTCCACCCGCAGCCGGAGGTTGTTGACCCGCTCGGGGTAGTTCTGGGAGTCCATCTCAACTTGAGCGCCAATCAGGTGGATGGGCGCCATCCCTCCCTCGGGAAGGAGGGAGATATCATCAAGTCTGGCCTTCAATATCCATGTATTTTCGCCATCCCTTGAGCCGACTCGCCGCCAGGTGAAACTGCCCTCGGTGCCTTGGCCACCGGTGATTCGGTACGGAAAAACGATGCATTTGCCCACCGTTGGGATGTCGAGCAGGGGAATGGCGGCGTCGATAGCCACCAATTCCAACTTGCCGGCGTCCTGCTCGAAGCGAAACTCCGTTTCCGCTCGCGAGGAGGCGACATCCCCATTTATGGTGAAACTGCCGCTCAGCGGACTGAGCGTGAAGGCGCCGTTGAACTCCGCCTGCAGGGCGATACCCGGAGGCTTGAGGAACCACCAGTCATAACCGACGGCGGCCTGGGTGGCATCCAGCGTGGCCTCAAAGGAAATCCGATTGGGCTCGAAACGGCCAGTCCCCTCAATGCCGATCACGCCACTCAGGGCGAGGTTTTCCACGAGATCGTGAAACATCGTGTCCTCGAGGTTTGGCAAGGCGCCCTGCACGGTGATGACCGCGGGACCGCCGCCAATCGGGTACGCACCGCTACCGACGAAACGGTTGCCACCGGTTTCGAAGGTGAGGGGGTCCACAATGGCTTCGCCGTCGCTCAGGAGGATGCTGGCCGCGACGCGCTCCACCTGGATCTTTGCAAATCGGCTGTCGATACGCCCGTCCACCACGCGGAGCAGGCCGGTTGGGAAGTCCGCGGCGGGATCCCAGCGAATCTCCGACGGACCCAGCACGATTTCGCCGCTGGGGTAGTTGGCATCGCGCGCTTGAAAGGCGAGTTTCCCCCCGGCGATGCGTGCCGTCGCCTCGAATAGCGGGGTTTCCGTGTCCCCGGTGAGGCGCACATCCACGCTGGCGGGGTCCTCCATCTCGAGTGAGAGGGCGCCGTAGGCATCGAGGTCACCCGGCAGGAGCATCTCAGCAAAGGGATTCAGCGGAACCTCGTCGGCCTGAAGGCGCAGGTCGAATGCAGGATGTGGCCCATCGAATCGCACGGAGCCCCGCAAAGAGCCAGTGAGCTGGTCCGTGTTGGCCTCGGCCGCGGTCACGGTCAGCAAGGAGGCGGGGATGTCGTACTGCGCGAGGATATTCAGCGTGCCGTTGACGGGCCCGATGAATTCCGGCTGATCCCGCAGGGTGAGGTTGTCGAGGGGGGTCTCCAGATGCACGACAATCGGGTTGCCGGGGAAGGCGTCGATCCGCACCTGCGGATTAATCTCGCCTGATGAGACGAAGTGCTGGGAGGCGGGCAGGAAGATGTTGACATCCTCCGCGTGGATGCCCGTGCTGGAGGCATGGAGGATGAAGGAATTCTCGTTGCTGTAGAGGGCTGTGAGATTGAGCCGCTGGCCGGGTTGCCCATCAATACCAGCCGAAACCCGGGCGTGAATGGCCTCGGCATCGAGCTGACGGGAGATATCGACGGCCAACTCCGTGAAGGTGATGGAAGTATCGCCGACGATATTTCGCACTTCGAGCGTGCAGCCGGTGCCGGTGACGCGGAATGCCGCGGTGCCGAGCCCCGGCACGGCGGGACGCCCCGGAGTTGCGCCCGTGTTGAACCAGCGGCCCTCTTCCGGCCGCTCGAGGACGATTCGGGCGTTATCGGCGTGGATGCGCTCGATATCGAGGCGGCCGGCGAGCATCTCGACGAAGTCGATGTCGATTTTCGCGAGGGGGATTTCGAGGGAAATACGGGGACCATCACCAGAAGAGAGGTCGATGCTCAGGTTCTCGATTCGAATACCACGCAGACCGTTGGTGGTGATGGCGTCGAACGAAACGGGGGCGCCGGTACGGGAGCGGGCCTCGCGCACGACGATATCGCTGACGGAATCCAGTTGAAAGCGGACGAACAGGGCCCCGGCGGTGCCGACCGCGGCCACAACGAGCAGTGCAAGCAGCCACAGCCGCGCGGCATGGCCACGCGGCTGTGGGCGTTCCTGCGAAGTGGGATTGTCAGCGTGCGGCGACTTCGGCTTCGGCTGCGTCGGCGGTTTCGCCATTCGATCGATCACCGTTGACCAGCTTCACACCGCGAACCTCCATGATTCGGGCACGCAAGGAAGCCAGCTCCTCGGGGTTGTCGCGCAGGTACTGGCGGGTGGCCTCGCGGCCTTGGCCGAGGTTCTCGCCGTTCATCGAATACCAGGCGCCGCTCTTCTGTATCAGCTTTTCCTCGACTGCGAGGTCGAGCACATCCCCTTCCTCGGAGATGCCCTCGCTGAACAGGATATCAAATTCGGCCTTGCGGAAGGGGGCGGCCATCTTGTTCTTGACCACCTTGGCCCGGACGCGGTTTCCGATGTCCTCGTCGCGCTCCTTCACGCCGCCGATGCGGCGCACATCGATGCGCATGCTGGCGTAAAACTTCAGTGCGCGGCCGCCCGTGGTCGTCTCGGGGCTGCCGAACATCACGCCGATCTTGTCGCGAATCTGGTTGATGAAGATCACCAAGGTTTTCGAGCGGCTGATGGCCGCCGTGAGCTTGCGCAGGGCCTGCGACATCAAGCGCGCCTGGAGGCCCATGTGCGAATCGCCCATGTCGCCCTCGATCTCCGCCTTCGGCACCATGGCCGCCACCGAGTCGATGACAATCACATCCACCGCGTTCGAGCGCACAAGGGTTTCGCAGATTTCCAGCGCCTGCTCGGCCGTATCCGGCTGCGACACGAGCAGATTGTCGATGTCCACGCCGATTTTCTGCGCGAAAGTCGGATCCAGGGCGTGCTCGGCGTCGATGAAGCAGGCGATGCCGCCCTCCTTCTGGGCACTGGCCACCACATGCAGCGCCAGCGTCGTCTTACCGGAAGACTCCGGCCCGAAAACCTCCACGACACGCCCGGACGGAAATCCGCCGATGCCCGTGGCAAGGTCGAGGCTCAAGCTGCCGGTTGAAATCACGCGCACTTGCGGGTCGAACCGGTCGTCCCCCAGACGGACGAGGGTGCCGCGCCCAAATTGCTTCTCGACTTGGCCGACGGCGACATCGAGGGCTTTTTTCTTGACTTCATCGGGTGGTGTGGAACTGGCCATGGCTTTTCTCCGAAAGAAACACTGGAAAGATATTCACCTGTTGGCCGCATCATGCCACAGGCGCTGCCGCCTGTCAACCCCCTACGGGAAGAATTGTGCGGAATCTACTTGGAAGTCTACTCCGGCGGCCGATGCCGTTCAATGCATCGTGCATCCGGACCCGTCGGATGGGTATGCTTGGCGGCCGGGAGGAGTCCGTATTCATGCGATCGATCGTGACCGCGTCGTGCTATTCGCTGCGGCGCCCCCGCCGGGTGCTGCTGGGGGCCGTGCTGGTGCTGGCTGGATGGCTGCGCCTGCGCGGCCTGAATGATGCCACGCTGACGAACGACGAAATGCTCTCGTGGGATCACGCGCACGAGTCCTTATCCCATATTCTGTCGACCACGCTGTACCCGCTGCACCACGCGTTGGCGTGGGTGGCGTTGACGCTGGGCAGCACGGAGGGTGTGTTGCGGCTGCCGAGTGCGCTGGCGGGCATCGCGGGTTGCTGGGTGGCGTATGCGGTGGGAAAGCGGGCCCATTCGACACCCGCGGGTCTGGCGGCAGCACTGATTCTGGCCGTCTCCCCTTTCCACACCCTGCATAGCCGCGAGGCGCGGTATTACTCCCTGATGGTGCTTGCGGCCCTCGCGGTGATCTGGCTCTTGTGGCGTGCGCTGGAGGACGACACCCCCCGCGCCTGGGTGCGGTTCGCCTTGGTGAGCATCCCCGCATGGCTGGTGCAACTCTTCATGATTCCCTTCCTCGCGGTGCTGTACGCTTGCGGGGCCATCTTGGCGCTGCTGCGTCGACCGGGGGAAGGTGCGAAGCGCTGGCATTTGCCTGCGCGATTCGCCGTAGCGGCGCTGGTGGGCGTCTCGGGGTTGCTGGCGCTGGCCCTTCAGGACGGAGCCCCGATCGGCATGGTGCGCACCACGCTGGAGAGCGCCGCACAAGGCGCAAGCTCAGAGGAAGCCGGCGCAACACGCGCGTCGTACCGCCTGACCCCGCAGGAGTTCCTGTCGTACGGTGGCGAGTGGGCATTCCTTTCCACCACGCGCGGACAAGTCGCTTCCCTGCCAGCCATGGTGGTGCTGGGGCTTCTGGCGGCAGGGGGTCTTCTCACGCTGCTCGTGCGACGGCGGACGCTCGGAGTGCTGTGTGCGGCAACGCTCCTGCTGGTGCCGCTCCCGTTTTTTCTGATCGAGGTGACGCATTGGCACGAGGCGAAGTACTACGCGCCCCTGTTTGCGGTGCTGGTGCTCTGCATCGGCGTCGGGTTGGGCGAGATCGGGCGTCTTGCGGCGCTGCTGCTGGGTACGAGGCTGAGCGAGGCATGGAGGTCACGGGCGCCGGGACTTGTGACAGCGGCCGCGGCCCTTGTGGCAACGGCGATTGTCGGCTCGCCAATCTTGGAGGCTCAAGGCTTTGCGCAGGACCGCCCGCAATACCGTTGGCGGGAGGTAGCGGCCTTCATGCAGGAAACGCTCGGTCCGGATGATTTGGTCTTCTATTTGGCCGATTTCGGGCCGGATGCCGCCAGCATTGACCGTGGTTTGCACTTTTACTTCAAGCGGGATGTCCCAAACGGCCTTGCAACGCTCTATTCCACGCGGCCGTTCGTGGGGCAGTTGGATGGGGCCGCGTTGGTGGGGCATGCCTCGCAACACCCCGGCAATGCGATGTGGTTGTTCAGCATCAACGAGGGCGCACTGGACTCGGAGCTTGTTGCGGCTATCGAGCGGCTGGCGCCGGTCAAGCAACGCTTCGGGCGCCTGACCCTGTGGGCGGTCGGGACTCCGACGGCAAACCTCGTAGCCGACGGTGGGTTTTCGGCCGAGGAATTGCCCGAGGGACGCAATGTAACCGTGAGCGAAGGCGAAGACGGCCGCGGAATCCGCTTGGAGCCAGGTGTTGAGTCCCCTCGTGCGTTGGCGATTCCGCTCATGCCACACCCGTACCGCCTGCGCAATGCCGATTTCGCGCTCTGGGCCGATGGTCCGCTCGGATGGCGCATCGAGTCGCCCAGTCCGCCGCAATTGGCGCAGGTGAGTGGTCCGTCTGCGGGCACGGCGGGGCTCATGGTGCGGCCGGCCCCAACCGGGGAGACGGTCATCAGCCAGCGAATTGGACTCGGGGCCGCGGCGGGGCATGCCGTGGGGATACGCGCGATGGTCGGCACCGAGCGGCCGGAGCATGTCGGCATTCGCCTGACGGCTGGGGGGCAACGGTTCGAGGCGTGGTATGAGGGCGGTGATGATTGGGGGGTGGTGCAACTCGCGGCGCAGATTCCGCAAGGGCTCAACCTGGAAGCGTGCGAGGTGGCGATCATCGTGCGACCCGGTGGCGATGCGGCGGTAACGGGCGTCGAGATTGGCCTCGACCCGGACTCCCCCACGCTGGACCCGCACACGGAGTACACGCTGTCGTTTCGGATGAAGACGGTCGGCTTGCCGCTCTATCGCGATATGCCGCGCATCGGGTTGTTTCACGAGGATGCCCGAGCAGGCGGCACCGCGTGGGTACCGCTGTACGAATTCGGACACACGGTCCCGTGGCAGCGATACGCCATTCGCATCCGACCGGGCGATACTTTGCCCGCCGACGCGCGCGGCGTGATGCTCGGCGTGCAGTTTCAGTCCGACCTGGGAACGGTGTGGCTGGACGAAGTACAACTCGAGCCACGCCCCTCCCCCACGCTGTTCACCCAAGGCATCCGCCCCCCGCACGACGAGCAATGGGTGCAATCCGTATTACGCGAGCGCGTGCCGAGCGAATAGCCGGAGAATCCGGAATTGAACCACAGAGGCACAGAGAGCACGGAGAATATCTCCGATGTGGCCGGTCTCCTGCGCGTCCGCCGAAGCCTTGGCGAAGAGCGAACCACGCCACTCTTCACAGGCCGCGCCGGAGCGTCACGCGAAGGCAGGCGACAGCTCTGATGTGGCGTGGTCTCCAGACCGCGCCACTCTTACGACCGTCAGGTCTCCAAAACCCTTGCCAGAGCGCCCGAAATGGGGTAGGCTGGTCGCCTGGCACGGGGTCGTAGGGGATATCGAGCGCATGGCGCACGCAATCACAGCGGGAATCAACGCGAACATCCGCTCCCACACCCTCTCCCGCCGGGAGAGGGCCGGGGTGAGGGGAGCATTACGCGTGGGCGCGGCTCGTGAGGACACTCGCCCTCCCGCGTGGGGCCCGAGCAGTCCCCCTTTGAAGGGGGATACAGGGGGATGTTGGCTCTACGAATCCGGGGTGACCTACCTCACCGGCGGGGACGGCAAACGGCGCTCGGCCACGGTGGCGAGTGTCGAGACGCAGTACCGCTGGGATGCGGGCTACACGGTCCTCAATGAAGAGGACGACACGGGCGACTTGGAGCGCACTTATGTCGGGCGGAACACGGCGCAGATCGAGGGCGACGACGCCTCGACGGGCGACTATCTCTACCACACGCACGACCATCTCGGCTCCACGCGAAATGTCTATGACCAGTCCAAGGACCAAGTGGCGGAGTTCATGTATACCCCCTACGGTCGCGAGTTGTTCGCCACCAACCGCGCCCTCACCACGCGCGGCTACACCGGCCACGCCCAAGAGGCCGCCCTCGGCGGCGCGTACTACGCCCCCTTCCGCTACTACCACCCGAGCTTGGCGCGTTGGGAGAAGAGGGACCCGCTGGGTATGGTCGATGGACCGAATGTGTATGCGTATGTGGGTGGGAATGTGGTGAATTTGCATGACCCCATGGGGCTTGCTGCATTAGGTTTATTTTGCGCCGGATTATTAGCAGTCAAGATTGGAATTATTGCTGCTTGTGCAAGTTGGTGTCCAGAGGGATACGACCTTGTGAAGAGCACAGATTCATGTGGTGCAGTAGAATGGGAATTGGTGAGTACAGGTAAAGGCGCATGCATCAAAGACTGTGTGAGTGATGCATTTGTCGGAAAGTCGCCTGACCAGATACTTCACTATCTTGCGTCCATCGGATGCTTAGCATCCTTCTCGAAATGGCTTCTTGCAAAATTTGGTGTCAAGATTTAGCGTCGCAACAGCGTTGGCCCTTGTGATGATGAAGCTCATCTCGATGACCTCAGTCTTGATGGCAAGGATGACTGGCAAGTGAAGCACCTATTCTCAACAGATCGATCGAAGCGTATCTATGGCCGCGTAGTCCTGTGCTTCGCGGTGTTTGGTTTCATCGTTAATGTCATCTTTGTAGTCTGGTTCTCATGTTTTCTCATTAGAACAGCTTTTCAATAGCATTTCCCCGACATGGCGGGCTCTCCGGGCTTTGCCACTCTTGGCAAGCCCGTTCCGCCAAGGTAGCGTGTGTAAAGTTGCGCACATTCCGCTCGTTCCCAAGCTCCAGCTTGGGAATCAGCGGGTAGAACACAAAGATCACAGAGGGATTTCTTTGTGTTCTTTGCGATCTATATGGTTGAACGATGCTGGGCCGGGGAACATCTCCCTGAATCCCCCTTCAGAAGGGGGGACTTCCGGACGCCCTCTCCCACCAGGAGAGGGTTGGGGTGAGGGGAAGCCTACGAGTAGGCGCGGCTCGTGAGGACACTCGCCCTCCCGTCTGACGCGTTTTGTCATCAGCGAACGGGTTGTCGGGCGCACGCACGGCAAGCCCATTAAATCCCCCTGTGCAGGGGGAAATAGGGGGTAGATTCCGGAGCAATGCGGCGAAGCCGCGAGCGATGCGTTTGCGAAGCAGAGCTTCGCGGGCAAGTGGATTCCCAAGCTGGGGCTTGGGAATCAGCGGGGGCGCGGGCGGCGACGCGGCTTTGGCGATGAGCCCCGTTATGCATGACTTTCCGCTTTCTTGTCTGCCATAATCATCCCGTTCAGACTATAAGGGGGGATTGGGATGCTGGGCAGACTTTTGGGGCATGACATTGCCTATCTTCGTGCGCATTTCCGTGAGCATTCGGATGCGCGGTTGGCGAAGGCGTTGGGGGTGTCGAAGGAGCGGGTGCTGATCTTGCGGGAGAAGCACGGCCTTCGCCGCTCGCGCGAGGAAACCGCGCAGATTAAGAAGCAGCCGGACATTCCGCTGCCGCCGTACCATGCCCAGGCGCCAACTCCTGAGTCCTCCGCCCAACTCGATCAGCGCACGCTTTTCGGCGCAGCGCTCGTCTTCCTGACGACCATCGCGGTGTACCTGCGCACGCTGCCGCCCACGGTGACGGGCGAGGACAGCGGCGAGTTCGTCGCGGCGGCGTATACCATGGGCATTGCGCATCCGCCGGGGTATCCGGAATTGAACCACAGAGGCACAGAGAGCAAGGAGTAAAATGGGGACTGGCCGGTCTCCAGACCGCGCCACTCTTACGACCTTTAGGTCTCCAGGGTCGTGGGGCCTTGCATCTATCAAGTGTGGGACAGGCGCCCTCGCCTGTCCATCGAGCCAAGCGAAGGCCCCCGGCTCACGGTACGCTCGCCCCACCATGCGGCGCACGCCACCATCAATCATTGGGTTGTCGTGCGCACGCACGGCAACCCCATTAAATCCCCCTTTGGAAAAGGGGGACTTAGGGGGATTCGACCCGCGCGATGCGGCCCCGCCGCGAGCGGGGGTTGGCGAAGCAGGGCTTCGCGGGCAAGGGGATTACCAAGCGGGAACTTGGGAATCAGCGGGGGTGCGCGCGAGGGCAAGCGCGAGGAGGGCAAAACAGGGACAGTCCCGTCTCGCTCGGGGACTCGCTCGCTTGTGACAGTCCCCGTTTTGCGGGCTCCTCGGCGCTACCGTGATTCTCGTGGCTCGGATACGCTATCCCTTTTGCCCGAGGTTGAACTTCACGCTGCCTTCGTAGCTGACCATCCACTGGACGCCGTACTTGTCGGTGCACATGCCGTATTTTTCTGCCCATTCGGTCTGCATGAGCGGCATGGTGACCGAGCCGCCGTCGGAGAGCTTGTTGAAGAGGTCATCGGCCTCTTCGGCGTTTTCCGGCTCGAGGGTGATGTGGAAGTTGTTGCCCATCGTCAGGGTGTGCCCGTGCGCCTCGATGGAATCGGTGCCCATGAGGATGTTCTGGCCGAGCCAGAGGGCCATGTGGGCGATTTTGTCGAGGTCGGCCTCGGGCACCTGCATGGCGTTGTCGGGGAAGTCGCGAAAGCGGACGACCACAATGAATTCGCCACCGAAGACGGATTTGTAGAAATTAAATGCTTCTTCGGTGTTTCCGGGGAAATTGAGGTAGGGATTGGCGGATTTCATGGGTGTTTCTCCTTGCGATTGGGTTCATGAGCACCGCTGTGCTCACCCATAGTCGCATGGAGGGGCGGGAAATCGACAGGTCATTCAGGGAAGTTCCGCCCGTAGAAGGGGCCATCCCCGCGTGCCGGGTTGGGGTGCCTTTGGGGGAGGAGTGGGCACGCGGGGATGGGGGCCAGGGGAAGCGGGCACGCGTCGCGGCTGGGGAAAACCGGCCGCGTGCCCGCCTTTGGAGGCGGTTACAGGAGGGAGGCCCTAGTTGACCTTCACCTCGATGCGGCGGGGCTTCTGCTCGGCGCGCTTGGGCAGGGTCAGGCGGAGCACGCCGTGCTCAACGCTGGCCGCGACCTTTTCGGCGTCGAAGCCGTCGCGCACGGTGAAGCTGCGCTCGAAACTGCCGTAGCGGCGCTCGGTGCGGTGATAGCCCTTGCCGGACTTGGCTTCCTCGGTCTTCCGCTCACCCTTGATGGTGACGCGGTTGTCCTCGACGGTGATGTCAATGGCGTCCTTGGGGATGCCGGGGACATCGGCCTCGAGGATGTAGGCGTCCTCGGTCTCGCGGACTTCCATCGCCGGGGCGAAGCCGCCGGTTTCCGGCTCGAACAGGGAGCCGGTCAGGGCTTCCAGCTCGCGGCCAAGGGTCCAAGGGGTGAGGGTGGCTCGGTCTCCGTTGCGTACGAGTTTCATGGTACTTTGCTCCTTTATCGCGTATTGCGTTGTCGCGCTCGTTTCGTGTACTCGTGGGCCCCGCGTTGGGGTTGCCCTTTGTAAGGCAACGGTTGTGCCAATCGGCGCAAAATGCGCAACCAATTCGTTTTCAATGACTTAGTGAGATGCGGCCTTGCCGGGCCGATTGGCAGGCACAGCCCCCCGCGCTCCAGAATGAAATAGCAGCGCTGCAAATCGAATCAGCTGGGCCCTTTGCGCTTTGGCCCCCCCCTGCTTTACAATATGCGACCAAGACCATCGTGGGAATGTGCAGCCGCGCCTTGGACCGACCCGCGCCCTGCGGGAATTGGATGACGACGCCCTCTAGCATTGGGCGGCGCGGTGGAATCACCCGAACAACCCGATACCGATCACATCGAACAGGAGAATGACCATGGCCGTCGTGGCAAACAAGATTGAAGAGTACCTTGGGAGTGAAGCGGACTCCCTGTTGAACCATGTCTGCAAGACCGTCCCGAAGGAGCAGTTGCACCTGCCGGGTCCGGATTTCGTCGAGCGCATCTGGATTCAGTCGGACCGGAACATCCGTGTTCTGCGGAATCTCCAGTGGATTTTTGACCATGGCCGCCTCGGCGGCACGGGCTTTGTCTCGATTCTGCCGGTGGACCAGGGGATCGAGCACTCGGCGAATTCGTCGTTCGCACCGAACCCGATGTATTTCGATGGCGAAAACATTGTGAAGTTGGCGGTTGAGGGCGGCTGCAACGCGGTCGCGTCGACCTACGGCGTGCTCGGCTCGGTGGCCCGCAAGTACGCCCACCGCATCCCGTTCATCGTGAAGATCAACCACAACGAGTTGATGACCTACCCGAACGAGTACAACCAAGTCATGTTCGGCACGATCGACCAGGCCTACGAGATGGGCGCGGCGGCCGTGGGCGCGACGATCTATTTCGGCTCGGAGCATTCGCGTGACCAGATCGTGGAGGTGGCGGAAGCCTTCGCCTATGCCCATGAGCTGGGCATGGCGACGGTTCTCTGGTGCTACACCCGCAACGATGCCTTCAAGGTGGACGGCAAGGATTACCACACCTCGGCGGACCTTACGGGTCAGGCCAACCACCTCGGGGTGACGATTCAGGCGGATATTATCAAGCAGAAGCAGGCTGAATTGAACGGTGGCTACCCGGCCCTGAACAAGAACGGCTCCTACGGCAAGTTCGACAAGCGCTGCTACGATGAGCTGGCCACCGATCACCCGATCGATCTGACCCGCTTCCAGGTCATCAATTGCTACATGGGCCGCGCGGGCCTCATCAATAGCGGCGGCGGCTCCGGCAATAACGACATGGCGGAAGCCGTGAAGACCGCCGTCATCAACAAGCGTGCCGGCGGCATGGGCCTCATCAGCGGCCGCAAGGCCTTCCAGCGCCCGTTCGAAGAGGGCGTGCAGCTCCTCAACGCGATTCAGGATGTCTACCTCGACGAGAGCGTCACCATCGCGTAGCCATTCGCGCGCACAGGCGTTACAATCAACGGGCCTCCCGATAGCTTTCGGGAGGCCCGTTTTCATTTTTTAGAACTTCTACCGGGATGCCCGCTCACATGTCCGACCCACTCCCCTATCGCGCTGTCTTGTTCGACATGGATGAAACGCTCATTGAGCACAGCAAGAGTTTTGAGGAAATCGCCCACGAGACCTATGAGGCCTTCGCGGATCGCCTCAAGCCGATCTCGGAGAAGAAGTATTGGGGCACCTTCTGGCCGAAGGCGGTCGATCTCTGGTTCATGATGTTTGACGGGGTCATTGACGGGGACACCGCGCGGCGCTACGCGTACATCAACACACTGCGCACGCTCGGGGCGGATGAGACGCTCGCGGAGCCGATGATGCACCACGGCGAGACTGTATTGGTGGAGTGCGCGAACCTCATCGAAGACGCCCACCGCGTATTGCAGGCTTTGCGGCAAGCGGGAATCATCACCGGGGTGGTGACGAATGGCTATGCCACTACGCAACGCCGCAAGGTGGCCTACCACGAACTCGAGGAGAAGGTGGACTTCGTGCTGGTGTCCGAGGAAGTCGGCGCGCACAAGCCCGATGCCCGCATTTTCCGGGAAGCCCTGCGCCGGGCGGAGACGGCCGCGAGCGATACCCTTTTCGTGGGCGATATGCCGGAGAACGACATCAAGGGGGCGCTCGAGGCAGGCATGCACGCAGCGCTGTTTGATTGCGGCGGCAAGTGGCACGATCTGCGCGAAACGAAGGATGCGCCCACGCCGACCTTCACGGTCAAATCGTTAACGGAGTTGTTGGCGATCACCGGCGTGGGGTGAGGGTATCTACACCTTCCCCGCGTTCCGCCAAAAATAGATGGGGATGAGCATCATCAACGCGAATACAAACGCGTAGATCCCAATCAGCCCGATAAGGAAGGTGGAAACGATACCGGCCGCGATCAGCGCTGCCCAAATATAGGCTGTGTAGCGAAGAATCGCCATTGCGAACACGCTGACCGGCCGGTTCTCACCCGTGCCCGCTGCGTGCATCATGGACACCATCATCACGAGGACTGTGACGCTCAAAACGCCGATGATCGAATCCCAAGCATTGTCAGTGATGTAGTCCAAAGAGCGATCCCTCATCCATTGCTGCCACTCTATGCGGCGCGGTCGGGTCGTGTCAAGACAATATGGTCTGTAAACAGGCAATGGATGCGGCTAGTTCAAGACCTCGTGCGCTTGGTACTATCGGAGCTTTGGTTCGAACTACTTCCGGGAAGCTCTTACAGTGATAAATGTATACCTGCTATTGGCGATACTGATTGGCGCGGCGCTCGCTGTGAAGGCGCTGTTGAAATCAATGGAGTCTAAGCCGGATGGACCGGCAAAGGCCAGCAAGGACGATGTCGCTGGGTACATCCAGTCCGATGCCTTGTTCACGCCCGCGGAACTGGCTTTCCTGCGCGTACTCGACTCGGCCGCGGGAGAGCACTACCGGTTATTTGGCAAGGTCCGCGTGGCGGATGTGATTGCGGTGTTTCCGGTCAGCGACAGGGGCGCGTGGCAACGGGCATTCAACAAAATCAGCGCAAAGCACTTTGATTTTGTCCTTTGCCGGCGGGACACCATGGCCGTAGTTGCTGCAATTGAGTTGAATGACTCATCGCATGGCCGAAAAAAGCGCCAGACGCGTGATGCGTTCCTTGAGGAAGTCTGCGCATCCGTGAAATTGCCGCTGGTACAGGTTCGGGCAGCGGTGGATTATCCGGTTGAGTCCGTGCGGAATCAGCTCGCCGATGCGCTGCGATTGGCGGAGAATTCTGCTGCGTCGTAGCCGGAGGCCTATGCCACGCGGGAGCGTGGCGTTCCGCGGACGCGCATCCCGTTTACCAAGCGCGATAGGCTCGATGCCGCGATACCCGTCGAGCCCCCTTGACCTGCCCCCCGGAATCAGTACCACGATGAGTGAGAGAAATCGTAGGCTATACAGCCAAGGAGGACTCTCAGA
>ERZ869909.941-NODE-941-length-27103-cov-31.246947_pt1 | contig 27103 bp, 32 predicted proteins | sample MGYA00520892_ERZ869909 | MGnify/ENA primary metagenome ERZ869909 (study PRJEB32215, sample SAMEA104723947) | bioreactor metagenome | biome: bioreactor; feature: anaerobic bioreactor; material: water | place: China | collected 2015-03-12 ... | reverse complement strand
AACCCTTGGAAGCTTTGGAGTTCAGGCCAATTCCACTTGCAGCGAATCGTGCTGCGATTGGCCTTCTCGGAGGGGGCAGCCTACACTCGCAATAGCGGCTGTTCAAACATCAAAACCGCAATGCCTTTCAGGCTCTTAGAGAACGTAGATGCTATAAAAAATGAGTTGGCGCGGTCCAGCTGATTACAACAGCAATCAACAAGCCTTCGCACTAGATATCCCCTTTCGTCCTTCCTTTCCGCACCGCGCGGCTCGGGAGCGTGCGCCTAAGCCGAGCCGCCTACCCGTCAAGGCGTTGCCTCGCGCTTGCGCGCGCCCTTCGGGTGACGGGACCCAGGCGGGCCACGGCTTCTTGCGGCGCACGAGCCGCGCGTAGAGCGCGGCTTGGGCATGAAAGGAAGCACCCATGAGAAAGAACCAACCGCTGGACATCTACCAGCACGTTACCGACACCATCGTTTCAGCCATCGAAGCCAACCCCGTCGAATACCGCATGCCGTGGCAGCGCGCAGGCCTCGGCTCCATGCTGCCAAGAAACGCGGTCACTAAGAAGCATTACAACGGCATCAACGTACTTCAGCTCTTTGCTGTTTCCGCACTACGCCAGTACCCCACAACCGAGTTCGCTTCGTTCCAGCAATGGTGGCAGATCGGCGCGCATGTCCGCAAAGGTGCCAAGGGCTGCGTTGTCGTTTTCTACAAGGAATTCTCGGTCGACTCCGACCCGGAGCAGGAGGGCGACGACGGCAAGCGGCGCACGCTTCGCCATTCCTACGTCTTCAACGCCGCTGACGTGGATGGATACGAGACACCCAGCCTTCCCCAGCGCCCGCCCATCGACGTCGACCGCGCCTTGCAACGGGTCATCGATGCGCTTGGGGTGGAATACCAAGTCGGCGGCACCTCCGCCTGTTACATCCCTTCCCTCGACCGCATCTGCATGCCCGATTACCGTTGTTTCCAGCAGGCGGAGGAAGGTGAGCGGGCATGGCAGTTTTCCAGCACGTTGGCGCACGAGGCCGTGCATGCCGCTGGACATCCCAAAAGGCTCAACCGTGACCTTTCTGGGCGGTTTGCCTCGGAAAAATATTGCATCGAAGAATTGGTGGCTGAGACTGGAGCGGCCTTCATGATGGCCCACTTCGGTCTGTCTGCCAAACCCCGACAAGACCACGCGCAGTACTTGGCACATTGGCTGAAGTTATGCGCAGCTCCCCATAAGTCTAGTAATCACGAGGTGTCAGTAATGCGGAGCTGCGCCAGAGCCGCGCTGATTTTTCTGTGAATTGAACGAGAGAAGCGCGTTCATCCTGCGCATTATTTGAGGTCGACTTCTGCCGTCACTTAGCCAGCAGAGGGACCTTTCCATGTCACACACAGGTCGCGACTTAATCGCCGAACTCGCGAATGCGCTAACCGGGAAAAGCTACAGCCCTGTCGTCGTCAGGAACTACTGCGCTTACGCGCGCCAATTCCTCGACTACTTGGCGCAGCATGAAATGCCTGTCGCAACGGTGACACCGGCACAGGTTGCGCAATACCTGCGCCATGCGAGGGTCATATTCAGGAAGCGGCGTGGCCGTCGGCCGGCCCGGGACTGGCACTCGATCCCGCGTTCCGGAATCCACGCGTTGCTGCGGCTTGCCCGGGGGCAGTGGCCGCCCGAGCCGGAGGTTATCGGATCCGAGGCGGCGCTCCGGAACGAGATCTGCGTAAAGTACGAGACGTGGTTGCGCGAAGAGCGAGGTCTTGCGCCTGCGAGCATTGTCGCGTTATTGGCGGAGGCGCGGCACTTCCTGGACTGGCAACTCGATCGCGGCGGGGCTCAGAGCCTCAAAGGCCTCAGTGTCGGGGATATCGATCTCTACATGGACGCGCGAGCGCCGGGGCAGCGGCGCGTGTCGCTAAAGGATTATGCCGAGCGGCTGCGCTCTTTGCTGCGCTACATGTACCGGACCAGATACGTCGCGAGCGATCTCGCAGGTCACGTGGTCTCGCCCACGCTGTACGCCTACGAGGGCATTCCATCAATCCTGGAACCGGATCAGATCGCTGCAGTGCTGGAGACGACGCATCGTGACAAGTCGCCGATGGGGCTGCGCGACTATGCTATCCTGCTACTCCTGGCAACCTACGGACTGCGGTCGGGTGAAGTTCGGAACCTCGCTATCGAGGACATCGATTGGCGCTCGGAGTCCTTGCGGGTCCGCCATTCCAAGACCGGCGCGTGTTCGTTCTTGCCATTACTACCGCACGTTGGCGAGGCGTTGCTGACCTATCTACGCCACGGACGCCCGAAAACCGACAGGCGCGAAGTCTTCATACGATCGCGAGCCCCCTATCGCCCGTTGTTGAGCCTAGCCAGCGAGGTTCGACGTCGGCTGTCAGCAGCCGGGGTCGAACCACCGGGGAAAAGCGGACCGCACATCTTCCGTCATGCGCGGGCGGTAGAAATGCTTCGCGCATCGGTGCCGCAAAAGATCATCGGCGACGTGCTCGGCCATCGATCGACCGAAGCAACGATCCCGTATCTGAAGCTGGCAACCGAAGACCTGCGAGCGATTGCACTCGACGTGCCGGGATCGGAGGTGCTGTCATGACCGCCTGGATCGATCCCGATCGAAAGATCGTCTCCCGTTACTTGCGACAGCTCCGACTCGGCTCCAATGCTCACTACGTCTACTCCCAAGTCCTTCAAGACTTCCAGGCCGTCGCCGATCGACGTGGGGTGATCGACCAGAAGACGCTGGAAGTGTGGCTGCGGGAATGGGGCGCGCATCGGCAGCGATCGACACTGCTGCACCGCGCCCGCATCATAGATCGCTTCCTTGATCATCTGGTCAGGTTGAAGCTGATCAGGAGCAACCCCATAGCGACGCTTCGCTTGGAGCTGAGTGTCAAGCAGAGCCAGCCGATTTGGCGGGCCCTGGCGTCGCGTAAGCCGGATCAAGCGCTCGCCGCGCTCTGCCGCCCGAAACCTTTCGGCAGCGTCCTGGGGGAGATCATGCGTGAGCATATCGAGCGGATGCGCAAGCGAGGATATCGCTACGCGACGCAGGCGGCATGGTTTCTACGGTTCGACCGGTTCCTGCAGGCCAATCCGGAACTCGCCGACGAGCCGGTAGAAACGATGCTGCAGCATTGGTCGGCGGCCAAGTCGACGCGCCATCACGCCGCCGAATGCGAAAAGCTGAAGCACGCCCTCACCAAGGCGCTCCGCCATAGCGACCCGAGCGTGCCGCCGAGGCGACTGGACGCTCGGTCACAGAAAGAAGCAGCGCGCCACTTCCGGAAACCACACATCTACAGCCCTGCTGATGTGCAGCGCATGCTGGCGATCGCCCGTTCCTATCCTTCTCCGCGGGCGCCGCTGCGGCCCATGAGTGCTCGCCTGATTCTGCTGCTCGCCTACTGCGCGGGCCTGCGACGAAGCGAGCTTGCATGCCTTGATCTTGGCGACGTCGATCTTCGAAGCGGCACGATCACCATCCGCGAGACGAAGTTCTTCAAGACCAGAATCCTGCCATTGCCCTATACCGTGATGGCCGAGCTGCGCACCTACATCGACGCTAGACGGCGTGCCGGCGCATCGCAGGATCCGCAGTCCGGGCTCTTTTGGCAAACGCAAGGGAACGGTCGCTACGGCTCTGCAGCTATCGCCTGGCTGATCGTCGACATCCTGCGGCGCGCCCAACTGAAGCCCGGGATTGGCTCCGGGCGAACAGGGCCGCGTCTGCACGATCTTCGTCACTCGATGGTCGTGAACAGGATGCTCCAATGGTACCGATCGGGTGTCAATCCGCAGGACAGATTGCCGTTTCTGGCGACCTATCTGGGGCACCGCGATATTAACTCCACGTTAGTATACATCACGGTCACGCAAGATTTGATGCAGGAGGCAAGCGAGCGGTTCCGCGTGGTCGGCGCGCGCTGCCTCCCTTCGGTCGAGGAGATGCGGCCATGAAGAAGAATACTCGCTCCACGCAGCTTCGGTACACTCCAGCTTCGCGCCTTCGGCACGACTCGTTCCCGACCTTGCTGCACAGCTTCTTCCACGAATGGATGGCGGAGAGCCGCAATGCCTCTGTGCATACCATTCGCTCCTATCGAGACACCTGGCGCCTGTTCCTCCGCTTCGTCGGAACGCGAAAGCGTAAAGAGGTCGCCGATATCAAGCTCGTCGATCTCACGGCGACAGAGGTCAGCGCGTTTCTGAGTCACGCGGAACACGACCGGAAGGGCACGATCGGCACGCGCAACTGCCGACTTGCCGCGATACGCAGCTTCTTCCACTTCGTGGCCGGCAAGGAACCCACGGCGATCGCGCAGTGCACCGAGGTCATCGCCGTCCCGATCAAGCGCGCACCGATCCCCGCGCCCTGCTATCTCGAGCCGAGGGAGGTAGAGGCAATCCTCGCGCAGCCCAACCGGTCGACGCTGGAAGGACTGCGGGACCATGCGTTGCTATCCTTCCTTTACAATAGCGGTGCGCGTATCCAGGAAGCGCTCGATCTGACGCCCGAGGCGATCCGGTTCGAAACGCCGAACTCCGTGCGGCTCTACGGAAAAGGGCGCAAGGAGCGTATCTGCCCGCTCTGGCCAGAAACCGTACTGCTGCTGAAAAAACTACTGGAGCGGCAGCCACGTGCCCCAAGTGAGCGGCTGTTCGTCAATCGGTACGGCGAACCGCTCGGCGCATCGGGCGTGCGGTTCAAGCTCGCAGTCTACGTCGAATCGGCGGGGAAGACGGTGCCGACACTCCGGTCGAAGACAGTAACGCCGCACAGCTTTCGTCATGCGACCGCTGTTCACCTCGTCTCGGCGGGCGTCGACGTCACAGTAATCCGCAGCTGGCTGGGGCACGTCAGTCTGGACACGACGAACCACTACGCGCAGGCCAATCTGGAAACGAAGCGAAAGGCCCTGGAGCGCGTCGGCGCGCCTACTCCAAGCAAGAAGCTCCCCTCGTGGAAGCGGAACGCGAGCGTGCTTGCCTGGTTGGATTCTCTTTAGACAATTGAAGGTACCCAGGGCCTTTGGCGATCTTGCTTCGACCGCTTTGAAATGCGAAGCGGTCGTTGTATCCAGCGATCAGAGCAAACGCTTGTGACCCCAAGCGGTCATCCGATGATCAAGCCAACTGGCGACGCTTCCAGGACTACCGATTCCCGCCTTAATGGATCGCCTTGTCGCGGTTCCTAGCTTGTTCGAGTCCCCGAACCCTGTCCAGTCCCCTGGCGTTTCTGAACATGGTGCCGTAGAGGTTCGCATCGCTAAAATCTGCGCCGGCAAGCCTGGCACCGCTGAGGTCTGCCCTAGACAAGTCAGACCCAGCGAGAATGGCCGCTTCGAGGTTGGCGCCCGCCATACTCGCAAATATCAGATTTGCTCCCGTGAAATTCGCGCGCGCGAGATCGGCATCGGTCAGGATAGCGCCCGAAAGGTCCGTTTGCTTCGGCATCTTGAACTGGTTTCTCTCGGTGCCCAGGTGCGCATCCGACAGGTTCGCCCCGCGCAAATTTGAGCGACTGAGGCGAGCGAATATCCGGGCACCCGAAAGGTTGGCGCCGGAGAAGTTCGGTGCCTCCGCGGCTAGGACTTCGAAGCTTGACGAGCCGACAGCGTCGTACATGGACACGCGCGAAAGATTCGCGCCGGTAAAGTTGGTCCGCGTCAGAGAGGTCCGATCTAGTTTCGCGCCCGCAAGGTTGACGAAGGCGAGGTTGGCCCCTGTCAGGTTTGCACCGAGGAGGTTCGCGCCCTCCAGGTTCGCCCGCTTGAAATCGAGCTCGCTCAGGTCAAGGAAGCTTAGGTCTTTCCCGGAAAAGTCCAATGGCTTCGCAGGGTCGGCATTCCACAAGGCCGTTACGAGTTCTCGTAAAGTGAGATCCGCCGCAACCGCAGGCCGAGCGCCAAAGCAGGCCACTGTCCAGATAAGGATGGCCATGCCAACGCCAATTGAGTGTCGAAAGGGGTCCACGAGTGCACCCTGTTAGAAATCAGCGGCTTCGCGCGCGCCCTTCGATCACGCGGCCCGGCACCCCTGCTCTGCGTGACGGAGCCAGCGTTTCGATGATCCGGCACTCCGCTATGGTGCCGCAGCCGCATTGACTGATGGTGCTGTCGAGTTCCCGCCGCAGGGCCTTCAGATCGGCAAGCTTCCGATCGACCTCCGCGAGATGCTCCCGCGCGATCCTGTCTACCGCCTGGCACGAACGCTTCTTCTGGTCCGACAGGCCCAGCAGCTCCCGCACTTGCTCGAGCGCAAAGCCCAGATCGCGGGCGCGGCGGATAAAACTGAGCCGCCCGAGATCTTTGATCGCATAAGCGCGGTAGTTTCCGCCCGTGCGCCCCGGCGCTGCAAGCAAGCCGATGCGTTCGTAGTAGCGGATGGTTTCCACCTTTGTGGCGGTTGCTTTCGCCAAATCACCGATCGTAAGGACGCCTGAGCTCATGGGGGTTGACCCTGCAGTTGCTACAGGGTGCAATATAGGTCGTTGCTACGAAGGAGTCTACGTGACGGCATGACGGCCATCGAACGATCATCAACAAATATTCGCTCGCTCAAGATCCGTGTCGAGGGCATGGATTGCAGCGCCTGCGCGATCAAGATCGAGAACGCGCTCAAGCGTCTCCCCGGCGTGAGCGACATCAACGTCAACTACGGCACCGAGACACTGCGGCTCAATCTCGATGAGGACCGCAGCCCGCGGAAGACGATCGAGGACAAAATCCGAAGCCTTGGCTACACACCGCAACCCTTGGCAGGTGAGAAAGAACACGCCGCCGAGCAATCACAGCACGAAGATCGACCGTGGTGGCAAACACGCAAAGGCCGGCTCGTCATCGTTGATGCGGCCTTGCTCGCCGTGGCGTTCGGCATCGCCTGGGTTGCCCCCCAACTCTCCTTCGCCGCCTATCTTGCTGCGGCCGCCCTTGGTCTGGTGCCCATTGCCCGCCGCGCGTTCGCCGGGGTGATGTCGGGCACACCCTTCAGCATTGAGACGCTCATGAGCGTGGCCGCTGCCGGGGCTATCTCCATCGGAGCCGCCGAGGAAGCAGCCGTCGTCATCTTCCTCTTTGCCGTAGGCGAACTCCTGGAAAATGTCGCGGCGGGCCGCGCGCGCGCCGGCATCAAGGCCTTGATCGGTCTCGTGCCGCGCGTGGCCCAGCTCGAACAAGCCGGCCAGATTGGCGAAGTCCCGGTCGAGCAGCTGCGGATCGGCGATGTCGTCGTGGTTCGGCCCGGCGACCGCATGCCCTCGGACGGGCAGGTTATCGACGGCACGTCAGAGGTCGACGAGGCCCCCGTCACGGGTGAATCCGTGCCGGTCACCAAGACCACGGGCTCCGCCATCTATGCCGGCAGCATCAATGGCAACGGCCTGCTGAGGGTTAGCATCACCAAGACCGCGGCGGACAACACTATTGCGCGCATTATCCATCTGGTCGAGGAGGCTCAGGCATCCAAGGCACCTACTGCCCGCTTTATCGACCAGTTCGCAGCCTACTACACACCGGCGGCCATGGCGGTCGCAGCCCTGATCATCGTGGTGCCGCCCCTCCTCTTCGGGGCGGATTGGGGAACGTGGGTCTATCGTGGTCTCGCCACGCTTCTGATTGCTTGCCCGTGCGCACTCGTTATCTCAACACCCGCCGCCATCGCCTCGGGGCTCGCAGCAGGTGCCCGGCGCGGCCTTCTCATCAAGGGCGGGGCCGCACTCGAAACCCTTGGCAAGGTCAGAACCGTGGCCTTCGACAAGACCGGCACGCTGACCGTCGGTAAACCCCAAGTAACGGACGTTGTCGTGATCAAGGGTGACGAGGGCGAAGTGCTCGCGAAGGCCGCTGCGGTCGAGCAGGGTTCCAGCCATCCGCTCGGACTTGCGATTATCGCTGAGGCCCGAGCGCGCGGGCTTTCCATCCCGCAAACATTCGGCGGCGCCTCAGCCGTGCCGGGGAAGGCGGTTGTTGCACGCCTGCGCGATGGGTTCGTATCGGTCGGCTCGCCGCGCCATGCAGGCGAGCTCAACTTGCTGCCGAGCTCGTTCGGGGATCAGGTGCAGCGGCTGGAAGACGAAGGCAAAACCGTGGTCATCGTGGCCACGAAAGACAGCGCGCTCGGACTGATCGCTCTACGCGACGAGCCGCGTCCCGAAGCGGCGGGTGGTATCGGGCGACTGAAGGCGCTTGGCCTTCAGACCATCATGCTGACCGGCGATAACCGGCGAACAGGGCAGGCTATTGCCAGCGTGCTTGGCCTCGAGGCACGAGCTGAGCTCCTGCCCGACGCCAAGCTGGACGCTATTGCCGAACTCAAAGCCGATGGTCCGGTGGCGATGGTCGGCGATGGCATCAACGACGCGCCGGCGCTTGCGGCATCTTCTGTCGGCATCGCGATGGGCGGAGGCACGGATGTGGCGCTCGAAACCGCCGACGCGGCCCTGCTCAGTAATCGCGTTAGCGGTGTTGCCGAACTCGTCACCCTTGCAAGGGCGACCCTCTCCAACATCTGGCAGAACATCGCCATCGCTCTTGGACTGAAGGCAATATTTCTAGTTACGACACTGCTCGGCATCAGCACGTTGTGGATGGCCATTCTTGCGGACACGGGGGCCACTGTGCTGGTGACCGCCAACGCATTACGGTTGCTCCGCTTCCGGCCAGCATCAATGCCAGCTCCGGGAGAAAGCGCATGAACGGTTACACACTCACGCCGCTGACGGCACATCGCGCGTCGAGATTAAGCGGGGTAGCGGCGATATTTGTCGCCTTTGCGCTGGATCAAGCGACGAAACTATCGGCGTTGGCGGCACTCGGGCGGGGCGACGTTTTCTCGATACTACCAAACTTCAATCTGCGCCTCAGCTTCAACCAAGGCATTTCCTTTAGCCTCTTCACTGAGACATTCACGGATCGCCCGCTGTTGCTTGCGGGTATTACCCTTGCCATGACGGCTCTGCTGGGGGTTCTGTTGGTTCGATCGACGACTCGTTTCGAGGCTGTGGCGCTCGGCTTCATCATCGGAGGAGCCCTTGGCAATGTCTTCGACCGCTTGCGGATAGGCGCTGTCGTCGACTTCTTGGATTTCCATGTCTGGGGCTTTCATTGGCCGGCTTTCAATATTGCTGACACTGCAATCGTGATCGGCACAATAGCGCTCGTAGCCTCGACCTTCATCGGGGACCGCCCAGACCCCGCCTCTGAGGAGACATCACCATGATGGCGCGTACTGTATCCTCGCTTCGCCCCGTTTGGCTGGCTGTGCTGGCCATCATATTGCTTCCGGCGGCGGCATTTTCGGCGTCCCTGGAGATGCTGACGACCGGGGGCTGTGCGTGCTGTCATGCGTGGGCGCGCCACCTGAGGGAGGCTGGCCACGAGGTCGTGGTTAAAGACCTCGCAATGGGACAGCTCATGAAGATGAAGCTCGATGCTGGCATTCCCGCGGCCCTTACCGCCTGCCACACAGCAAGGGTCGAAGGATATCTGATTGAGGGTCACGTTCCCGAGCGGGAGATTCGCAGGTTGCTCGACGAACGTCCTGAGGCGCTCGGTCTCGTCGTGCCGGGTATGCCAGTCGGATCGCCGGGTATGGAGTCGGGCAGCAAGCGAGAGCCTTTCGAAGTTCTTCTATTGAAGAAAGACGGCAGCACGGAAGTCTTCGGCCGCTACGATGCGCAATCCGAGTGACGACGCCGATCCGGGATGACCAGGTGAATCGATGATGATTGGGGGAGACAGATCAGGGCGAACTTGTCCGTTTTTCACTTTTGGGTGTGCCATCATTGCAATTGTACGATCTTCGTGACTCGTCTAGGTTTGCCCTGCAAATTTAAGGTTTTACTAGCCAAATGAGCTTCCTGCGACGAGCCATGGCCATCCTTGTGGTGATGGTTTTCTTGCCGGCCTCCGTGCTGGCGGGGACGCCGTTGCGGCTTTGCGTCGGGGAAGACGGGCACCGCGCCATCGAATTTGTCCTCACAGCCGATCACCAAGCGGTTGCCGTTCTCGGTGCTGAATGCGCTGAGCCAAATGATCATTATGCCGCCCCGTCGCCGGAGTGCACTGACAGCCAACTTCAGAGCGTTGCACAGAAGCCAGCTCAAGCGGCTGACCTTGAGCGTCAGCGTGCTCATGATGAAGTGCTGAGCTTCGCAGTGTTGGCGACGATAGCGATCGTTCCTGCGCTTTCAGATGTCTTAGAGGCCGATCCACAGCCTCTCTTTATTGTGCGTCGCCATTCGCAGCTCGATGCGCTCAGGACTGTTGTCCTTCTGATCTAGATTCCATCTCCCTCGACTTTTTTTGGCGCGTCGGCGGGGGTCGGCTGCGGTCACGAACCTTATTCCGGGAGAATACATGCCAGCCATTCCTGGCCTTAGAGCTGGATTATCTGTGGCTTTCGTCGCGTCATTGTTGGCAGGCTGCGGCGCCCTTACGGAAAACCCTGCGATGGGAGGCCTTGCCGCCCCCGATGCCTACATGTCGGATCGCGAACTGCCGTTGCGGCCGGAAGTGCCACCGGAACTCCCGGTTCCGGGAGCACCTGGTCGGCCGGGATATGCCGAATCCCTCACACTACGCAGTGCAATTGGTCGTGCCATCGCCTTCAGCCCCGCTGTCAAAGCCGCCTTCATCGAGATCGACGCGCGCCGCGGCGAGGAGGTGCAGTCGGCGGTAAAGCCCAATCCGCAACTGCTGCTCGAGGTGGAGAATTTCGGCGCAAATGACAAAGAAACGGCCACTGAGGAAACACTCAGTTTCGGCCAGACAGTAGAGCTTGGCGACAAGCGACTGAAACGCCTGCAAGCGGCACATCTGGATACGTCTCTTGCGGGATGGGATCATGAAACGGTGCGTGTGAAGGTAGCCACAGACGCGGCCCGGGCCTTTGTGGATGTCCTGATCGTGCAGGAACGCATCAAAGTGCTCGGCGAGTTTGTGTCGCTCGCACAGAAAACGCGAGCCAGCGTCGACGCGCGCGTCAAAGGCGGAAAGGCTAGTCCCATAGAACTCGACCGGGCCGCGGTGGCGCTTGCCCGCGCCGAAGTCCTGCAAAAGGGCGAGCGCGTCAGGCTGGACGCCGCGAAACGCAAGCTTTCCACGATTTGGGGGGCGCCGGATATCGACTTCGGTCATGCTCACGGCCGCCTCGGCAACAGCACTACGGTGCCTGGTGCCCAATCGCTCCTTGCTTTCCTTGAGAACAACCCGACGCTCGCCCGCTGGGGTGACGAGATCAACCGCCGCGTAGCCCAGCTCGATCTCGAGCATGCCAAGGCAATCCCGGATGTCACGCTTGCCGCCGGCGTCAGGAGGTTCGAGGACAACGACTCGACGGCCATGGTCGCTTCGCTATCGGTGCCGATTCCGATCTTCGATCGCAACCAGGGCAATATTGCCGCCGCAGAGAGGCGCATTGCCAAAGCGGAGAATGAGCACAAGGCGACCCGGAACGAGCTCTACGGGACGCTTGTTGAAGCGCTTGGCGAGCTCGATGTGGCCGCAACCCAGCTCACAGCCCTTGAAAGGGACGTCCTCCCTGGGGCGCAGCGCGCCTACGACAAGACGAAGATCGGTTTCGACGAGGGCAAATTCGACATCCTAAACGTCCTGGATGTGCAACGCACCGTGTTCGAGTCGCGCCTCGAAGTTCTCACGGCGCGCGCTGACTACGAAAAAGCGCGGGTCAGGGTCGAAGCCCTCATTGGGCGTGACCTTAACGGAATGTGAGATTTGAGGACCGTAATGAACTGGAAGACGAAGATCATAGTTGCAGTGGTGCTAATAACCGTAGCGGGCTTCATCGGTTTGCGCGAGATGCAAAGCTCTTGCGCGCCAGCGCCGAAAATAGATGCGCACGGTCACGAGCACGGCGAATCCGAACAGCACGCCGACGAAGGGTTCGGCACCAAGGTCTGCGAGATGGGCCTTTTCGGTGCCGTGCAGGACGCCCTGTTTTCGCCATTGCAGATGCCTGCCGCGCCAGCCGAAGGCGAGGCCAAGCACGAGCTTGCCGAAGGCAAGGAAGCAAAGGAGAAATCGGACGATGATGGGCACGGACACGCGCACGGCAACAAGGAGGAAAGCGAAGGCCTCATCAAACTGAGCGCAGCGCAGATCGAGGACTCGGGCATCGAGACGGCTCCCGTGATGTCGGGCAAGCTCATCAAGGAAGTCGCCGTTCCAGGGCGCATCGCCATCAACGCCGATGCGCAGGCTAAAATAGTACCGAAGCTCTCCGGCACCGCCGCGCGTATCGAAAAGCAGCTTGGCGAAGCGGTGAAGAAGGGGGATTTGCTCGCCGAGATCGAAAGCCGCGAAATGGCTGACGCGAAGGCCGAGTACCTCGCTTCCTGGCGCGCCGATGAACTGGCGCGCTCGATCTTCGAACGCGAGGAGCGCCTCTGGAACCAGAAGGTGACTGCAGAGCAAGACTATCTGACCGCCAAGAACGGCCACCAGGCGTCCAAGATCAAGCTCGATCTCGCGTATCAGAGGCTGCTCACCATTGGTCTTTCGGATGAAGAAATCAAAAGCCTGCCTAAGATCATGGACGAGGGGCAGTATCGCTTCTACGAAATCCGCTCTCCAATCGATGGCCGCGTGACCGACCGCGACATTGTTCTCGGACAGGTTGTTGGTACCGACCGGGAGATTTTCACCATCGCAGATCTTGCCAAAATCTGGGTGGAAATGGCGATCCCTCCTGGCGATCTCACTTTCGCGCGTGAGGGCCAAGAAATCCGAGTCGAAGCAGGCGGGCAGAAGGGCACGGGCAAGATCATCGCTTTGAGCCCGGTTATTGATCCCGTAACGCGATCGTCCAAGGCCATCGCGGAACTCGACAACGCCGGCAATGTCTGGAAGCTCGGCGACTACGTCAACGCGCGGTTAATGTCGGGCGAACAGGAAGCGGACCTGATCGTGCCGCAAGCCGCCATCCAAACGGTGAACGGCAACAAAGTCGTCTTCGTCAACGAGGGTGGAGGTTTCCGCGCGAGACCTGTAACGACCGGGCGTTCGGATTCAATGAATGTCGAAGTGCTCTCCGGACTCGAACTCGGAGAGACGATCGCAGCATCCAACACCTTCACGCTCAAGGCCGAGCTCGGCAAGTCCGAAGCCGAGGACGAGGACTAGAGAAACAGCCATGATCGAACGTATTCTGGGTTTTTCCCTCACCCACCGGTTCCTTGTGGTGCTTCTCGTAGCTGCGGTTGCCGCCTTCGGCATCCGCTCGCTTCAGCTGCTGCCCATCGACGCCGTGCCGGACATCACGAACAATCAGGTCCAGATCAATACGGAGGCCAGTTCGCTCTCGCCATTCGAGATCGAAATGAGCGTCACGTTCCCGATTGAGACTTCGCTCGCCGGGATTCCGGGCCTCGAATACACGCGCTCGCTGTCGCGGAATGGCTTCTCGCAGGTGACTGCAGTCTTCAATGACGACGTCGACATCTATTTCGCCCGCACGCAGGTCACCGAGCGCATTTCTCAGGTCAAGGGGGTTCTACCCGCAGGCGCCGACCCGCGCATGGGGGCGGTCTCCACAGGCCTTGGCGAAATCTATATGTGGACCGTGCATTTCGATCATCCGCGCGGCAAGGGCGCAGAAATTAAGAACGGACAACCGGGATGGCAAAGCGACGGCAGCTATCTTACGCCCGAAGGATTGCGGCTCACGAAGGATTTCGAGCTGGCCATGTACCTGCGCACGGTTCAGGACTGGATCATTCGGCCGCAACTCAAGGGGATCGCAGGCGTAGCAGAGGTCGACTCGATCGGCGGTTATGAGCAACAGTTTCATGTTCAGCCTGATCCGCAGAAGCTGCTGTCGTTTGGCCTATCCTTTTCCGATGTGATCGCCGCCCTTGAGAAAAACAACAGCGGTGTGGGCGCTGGCTACATCGAGCAAAAGGGCGAATCCTACACGGTTCGCGCTGACGGCCGTCTTGAGACCTTATCGGATATCGGCAACGTCATCATAGCCAACAAGAACGGCGTGCCCGTTTTCCTCAAAGACGTCGCCGAGGTCGGCATTGGGCGGGAGCTCCGAACGGGATCGGCGAGCGAGGACGGAAACGAAGTCGTTGTCGGTACCGCAATGATGCTCAAAGGCGGCAACAGCCGCATCGTCTCCAGTCTTGTGGACGAGAAGATGCAATCGGTCGGCAAGGCGCTTCCACCCGACATCGCGATCAAGACGGTGTTAAACCGGACCCAGCTTGTCGATGCCACGGTCAAGACAGTGGCGAAAAACCTGGCTGAAGGCGCTCTGCTCGTCATCGTGATCCTGTTCGTCATGCTCGGCAATCTGCGCGCAGCACTCATAACGGCGCTTGTCATCCCGGTAACGATGATGATGACGCTGACGGGCATGCTGGAAGCAGGGATTTCGGCTAATCTCATGAGCCTCGGCGCACTCGATTTCGGTCTCATCGTCGACGGCGCCGTAATCATCACCGAAAACGCGCTCAGGCGTCTCGCCGAGCAACAGCATCACGAGGGGCGGCTCCTCACACTTCACGAGCGCCTTCTTGAAGTGATGGTCGCCAGTAAGGAGATGATCCAGCCCACCGTGTTCGGTCAGGCCATCATTATAACGGTCTACCTGCCCCTCCTGACCTTCACCGGCGTTGAGGGCAAGATGTTTGAGCCCATGGGGCTGACGGTGATCATCGCGCTCATTTGCGCCTTCGTCCTCTCCCTGACTTTCGTACCCGCGATGCTTGCGATCTTCGTCACCGGCCGCGTCCAGGAAAAGGATAACTTCATCATTCGCACGGCCAAGGCACGCTACGCACCCATTCTTCGGGGTGCGCTGAGCGAGCCGCGTTTCGTGATGGTGTCGGCGGTGGGCCTGTTCGTTTTTTCGCTGCTCCTGTTTACGCGTCTGGGCCAGGAATTCATCCCCCAGCTCGACGAAAAGAACCTAGCGATGCAGGCGATACGCATCCCGTCCACGTCGCTTGCCCAGTCGTCCGACATGCAGTTGAAGGTTGAGAGGGTAGTCAGGAGTTTCCCTGAGGTCGCCGTCGTGTTCTCGAAAACTGGCACGGCGGAAATGGCCGCAGATCCCATGCCGCCACACGTGTCTGATACGTTCATCATTCTCAAGCCGCAATACGATTGGCCGGACCCATCCGAAGCCAAGTCGTCGCTTCTGGACAGGATCGCCGAAGCGGTGGGGAAGCTGCCCGGCAACAACTACGAGTTCACGCAGCCCATCCAGATGCGTTTCAACGAGCTGATCTCCGGCATTCGCAGTGATGTGGCGGTCAAGGTGTTCGGCGATGACTTCCAGCAGCTCGCTGATACTGCCAACAAGATCGCCGGCGTATTGCGTTCGGTTCAGGGCGCTGCGGACGTCAAGGTGGAGCAGACAACCGGCCTGCCAATGCTCAACGTCAGGCTCAACAAGGAGGCTTTAGCCCGCTACGGACTCAATGTCAGCGATGTGCTCGATGTCATATCCATCGCCGTCGGCGGTCGAGAAAGCGGGCTGGTCTTCCAGGGCGACCGTCGCTTCGACATCGTCGTTCGGCTCCCCGACAGTCTGCGGGACGATATGGCCGAGCTTGAAAATCTGCCGGTTCCCATACCGGATACGGACGGCGAATCGGGAAAACGCCCGACCTTTGTTCCGCTTAAGACGCTGACAAGTTTCGTCGTGGAAGAGGGGCCAAATCAGATCAGCCGCGAGGATGGGAAGCGGCGGGTCGTTGTCCAGGCCAATGTGCGTGGTCGCGACATCGGCTCATTCGTAACAGAGGCGCAGGAGAAGATCGACGCGCAGGTCAAGATCCCTGCAGGCGAATGGCTGACTTGGGGCGGGCAATTCGAGAATCTTCAGACCGCACGTGCGCGCCTCATGATAGTCGTGCCCGCCTGCTTCTTCGCCATCTTCCTTATGCTGTTCACTGCGCTCGGCAACGTCCGGCAGGCTCTGTTGGTGTTCTCGGGTGTCCCGCTTGCCATCACCGGCGGTATTCTCGCCCTCTATCTCAGGGACATGCCATTTTCGATCTCCGCGGCAGTCGGCTTTATCGCGCTCTCCGGCATTGCTGTCCTAAACGGTCTCGTGATGGTCACCTACATCAATCAGCTCCGGCAAAAAGGACTGCCCGGAGATGAGGCTATTTTCACCGGCGCGATGACGCGCTTGCGGCCCGTGCTCATGACCGCGCTCGTGGCCTCGCTCGGGTTCGTTCCGATGGCAATCGCAACCGGCACCGGCGCGGAAGTGCAGAAGCCGCTGGCGACCGTCGTCATTGGAGGTCTGATCAGCGCCACCATCCTGACCCTTGTCGTTCTGCCGGTCCTATACAAGCGCTTCGTTTTGCCTGAAGCGCCAAATGTTCTTGAGGAAGAAAAACCAATGAAGAAGGAGTACGCATAGAATGATCACGCGGCATCATATCCTCGCCGGTCTCCGCCGGAGTCGCGCTGGCATCTCCGGCGTGGGCCGAGAACTATGATCGGGGCCATCGAAACGAACCCGCTGATATCCGAGTTGCCGCCAATGACAGCGGCGAAGATGGTCACGACCATGGCAAGGATCACGGCCATGAGGATAAGAGCCATTTCACCTTAAAGACATTCTCGTCGGTGAAGGAGGCCTGGGCATTCCTCGCCACCGCAACCGCCGATGCGGAGAAGCTTTTGGCCGAAAAGAATCTCGGGCCAATCCATGAGCTCGCCGAGCAGATCGAGCCGTGCACACGCTTGAAGAAGAGTCCGAAATGGCCACCGACGATGCAAAGGCCAAGCTGGCAGCTGCTTTGAAGCAACTCGATAAGACTGCCGACGAGCTTCATCACTCGGCCGAGGCAAATGATGCCGATGGCACCGCGCTGAACCTCAAAAGCTCGAAGGGCTGCTGCCCCTGGTGCAGGGCCTCTATCCTGCTGGAGCATTGTAACTGGTGGAGGACGAGCCATGAACAGGAAATCTAGGCAATGGCTGGTTGCTACTGCGTTCGGCCTATCGGCGGTTTTGAACGCATCGCCTCCAGCTTCTGCCACCACGAAATATCCAACGGCGATGCCTATCAGTGCCACCAACCGGGAAGTCCACGATCGGGCAGTAAATGCCGTCTTGCGCGGGCGGTATAACGAGGCGCTGCAAGGCTTCGATGACGTCCTTAAGAACGAACCGTCCAACGCATCCGCGTACTACAATCGAGGCAATGTTCGGTACTTCCGGCGCGAACTCCTCCTTGCACTGCAGGACTATACGGCGGCGCTCAAATACCGTCCCGGCTTTGCTGCAGCGACGATGAACAGGGGCATCGTCCTCTCCATTTTGGATCGGCTCGATGAGGCTCTCACAGACCTGGACACTGCAGCCGAACTTGACCCGTCGAATCCCGATGTCTTCTTCAACCGGGCCGTGGTCTATGTGAAGCGCGGTGCAATGGAAAAGGCGCTTGCTGACTACGACAGGCTCGTACAACTGGATGGATCGAATCCCGATCTGAACGCTGCGCGGCTCAGGCTTAACGCGCTGTTGACGCGCATTGACGAACTCGGCCTCGTGGGCCGCGAGCGCGATCGGAGCATCATCAAAGAAATGGATCACGCTCGAAGCGTGGAACAGCTCCTGGATTTCACCGATCGCACTTGCATTCGTCTCGGCGACGATAGCCAAGGCCTTTCGACTCTCGCGCTAGCCAGCGGATGGAACCGAATTACAGACGCTAAACTTCGTGAACTCAGCACGCCTGCAATTAAGCTGACTGGCGGTTGGACCCTCACGAACCGCCTCGGCAGCGTCGCAGTCGTGCAAACTCAATCTGCTAAGGCGTCCTCGCGGCAATCCTGCTCGATCACCGCACGTCTCGGTGATGCGCACTGGTTTGAAGATTTCGCAACACTGTTCTCAAGCCGATTCCAGGCGCCGCGCTTGGTCATTAGCGAACTCGAAAACCGCAGAGAAAGTCAGCAAGTCGTGATCAGGGATGATCAGGCGCGAGTCGAGATTACGCTTATTCAGACGATCGACTCCAAGATGTTGACGGTCAGAACCGTTCACGACAAGAAGCAAGATATCGATCCGCCCAATTTCCCGTAACGATTTTGGGCACAACGCAGCCCGTCGCGCTTCGTAAGACGTCCATACCATGGCTCCGAGTCACATCGATTGCCAATGAAATCGGAAAACAAGCCGCCGCTGGAAGTTACGGATCAGGCTCAAAGAGGTGCCGACTCGATGGGCATGATGCGCCTTGACGGTCTCACACGCGGTTACCGGAATGCCCTCTGGATCGTCATCGCCATTACCGGATCGATGTTTCTCATCGAAGCCGCGGCCGGCCATATGTACGGCTCTCACGTACTCCAAGCCGATGCGTTGGATTTTCTCGATGACACGCTGACCTACGCTTTGAGTCTGGCGGCAATTGGCGCCAGCATGCGAATGCGTGCGGCCGCTGCATTGCTTAAAGCGACGTTTTTGTGCCTGATGAGCCTTTGGGTGATTGGCTCGTCAGTTTACCATCTGTTCGTCTTCGGTCTCCCGCGCGCGGAGATTATGGGGACGGTCGGATTGCTTGCCATAATTGCCAACACCGCATGCTTGGCCTTTCTGGCGCCTCACACGGGGCGGGATGCGCATATCCGCGCTGACGGTGTGAATTTTCGACACGACATCGCCGGCAATGTCGCCGTGATCATCACGGCTGTCGCCGTTTGGGCGTTGCAGTCGCCATGGCCGGATCTCCTGATAGCGATCGTGGCAACCGGACAATGGTCCACCATCGTTATCCGAATGCTGCGACAAGCAGTCGGCGTGTATCGGGCAAGCGGAAATTCAACGACGAGTTGAATTTTTGAGTTGCATGAAACTATCCGACGCCAAGTTGCCGATGAGGCGACCAGGATCCGGAGGCGCAGAGCGGCAGCGTTTTTGAAGAACACGAACACGTACCGACTACAACTGGTAGCGGACCGATGCTGCTGTGCGCGTCAACGCCGTGAACCTGAAAAACTGACTTTGCGATGTCAAGACCAACGACTGTGGTTGCCTGCATGATGAGCTCTCGAGGCCTACGCAATGTCGCATCATTGGCCGCGCACAGTCACTCGGCAATACCGTGCGCCTGATCCCTCAGGCCTACGTGAAGCCCAGGCAGAGTTGGGTGGGACTGGCCTATCGTCAGGACGCTCGAGTTCATACCGCTTGACCCTGTAGTTGCTACAGGGTGCAGTATGGGTGGTGAACGAAAGGAAGTCTGCTATCGAACATCCTAATGCCAAGGGGCAGACTCTGAACATGCGCGTCGAAGGTATGGATTGCGGCGCATGCGCTCTCAAGATCGAGAACGCCCTGAAGCGCCTGCCAGGCGTCAGTGACATCAACGTCAACTACGGGAAGTGCGTGGATCTGCCCGATACAGGATCGGTCATCTGGCGCTCCACACTTACCTTCCTGGCTTAGGCATCGGCGGTGCCTGCGGCGTGACCGGACACCCAACGCTGAAGATGCCCGGTATGCAATGTCCGACCTTATGGTGAGCCTGCGCTACGACAGCAAATTCAGTGACTGTCAGTGCGCTCAAGACGAAAGCGACCATTAGAGTTTTCAGCATTATCTGTTCTCCCGAGTTTTCTTGAATGTGTTAGCCACGCAGACTTGAGCTGCGCGGCGCCACGCCCGCAGCGGGGCCACGGGCGTGGCGTGCTGGCTACCTACTTGCCTTTCGGCTGAGGAAGCTGCGGTCCCTGCGGCTTAGGAGGGCACGGTATGTAGTTCTTGGGGGCGTTGGTGCAGGGTCTGTATTGAGCCTGCGCCTGGGCGGCGATGCCGGTCATGGCGAAAGCGCCAACGACAAATGCGGCAAGCGTCGCGATCAGAGATTTCAGCATTGTTATTACTCCTGAGTTTGGAATGTCTTCATCCGCCGCGTAACGTTGAGTTGCGCAGCATCAATGCCGAGCGTTGCCGCTCGCATTACCCGTGAAGGATCAAGCTCGAGGAGGCGGAGTGGGGGGCTGCCAGTTGAGCCCATCGTGCAATGAAGGCACAAAGCCACGCAGGGTGGCATGACCGAGCACAGTGACGCCGAAGGTGGCGCCGGATGAGGGTGCGTATTGAACGCAATGCGTCGCGCACACGACCATCGGGCACCTAGCGGCGACGTTGCAGCAAGAACAATCCTCATCAGCAGGTTGCTCGGCCGAATCAACCATGGATGCCATCGACATCATGCGCATGGCGTTCGCAGCCTGCACGGGCGCCAGAGCCATTCCGGCGCTGATGAAAATAGCAAGGATGGTGCGGACGAGCCTCATGGGCGCTGCCTCGGCGATCGCAGGTACGGCAGTCGATAATACAGATAGTCACTGCCACGGGGCATGAACAAGATCATCACCGCGGTTTCGCGCCTGTACTGGAGGTTTCGGATTCGCCGGAGCGGAAAAATGGAACAGTCATCCGCAATCAAGTTCCATTCTGCGTGAACGTGGTGGCAACCGGCCTCCTTCTCAGGAAGCCGGTTGCTTCGGGCTGTCAGCTGGGAAGCTTAGCTTTGAGGCGCTATCTTGCTGCTGGCGCTGCGCACAGCCGGTGTCGATCCTGCGCGGCCACCGAGGCTTGGATTGGACTGTCGGGTCTGCGCATAGTAGCTGCGCTCCCTCGGAGCACGGCTCGCGAACTTGCGGACGCTCGTGGTGTGAGCGCTAGCGTCATTGGTGGCGTAGGGCTGGCCCTTGTACGGGAAATGCCAAACGGGATCAGCCTGGGCCTGGCCGGCGAGCGTGCCGATCAGAAGAGTGGCGGCGGCGATTTTCAAGAAGGAACGGTTCATTGTAGGTCTCCTGTGTTTTGCATCGCTTGAAATGTGCAGGTGATCGCCCGACAAAGGCCGAGCGCTGTCGTTGCCTGACCAGGCGGCGCCTATTCAGGGATCTCTTCAGTGGAGGATTCGGTTGGACGCGGGCCGCTAGCCAGCAGGCGCGACGCGCCTAAGCGCTATGTGTTTCAGCAGCCGTGCGGTTTGCTGTTCGGCTCCGATGGGTCCGCAGCTGCAGGCGGTGTTTTCTTCATGGATTCCATCATCTGGTGACAGTGTTCGGCCATTGAGCCCATCTGCTCTGATGTGCCGGATCTTGCTTCTGGTTTGGCACTTCCGTTCATGCCGGCATGGCCTTCCATGGACATGCCATGGTGCTCGCCTTGCGGCGGAGGCGTCGTGCCTTGGGCCATGGCCGGGGCTGTGATGGCCAGGGCGAGGGTTCCGGCCGCAGCGGTCATGAGGAGGGAATGTGTTTTGTGCATCATGTTCCTGTCTCCGTGTCTCGTCCGCGTGGGGTCAAGGATGATCACGCGAATGTCAGTAAGTTCGAGACACCGAGGCGTTCGGTTACAGCCGCTGGATCAAACCTCGCAGGACCCGCGTAAGGAGCGATAAATCACCTTGCGATCCGCCGTTAACCGTCCTGAATCGCGCGTTTTAATTTTCGTGGACGCCCTGTAACCAGCCGCCACGTTGCAGCGAATAGAGAGGAAAAGAACCGAGGGAGCCGTGTTGCCAGTGACCCAAAATGAGGCCGAACTGAAGCGATTGATGCTGGTCGGCCTCGATGGCGATGCCGCTGCCTATCGCACTCTTCTGGAGCGGGTCAGCCGGCTTCTGCGGAGCTACTATCGGGCCAAGCTCTCGCGCATAGGCCGCGAAGCCACAGAGGCCGAGGATCTGATGCAAGACGTGCTCATGGCCATTCATACGCGGCGGCACACCTACGACACCAATGAGCCGTTTCTGCCATGGATGTATGCGGTCGCGCGTTACAAGCTTATCGACCACCTGCGCCGGACGCGGACCTCGCTGGCCAATGTGCCGCTCGACGATGCAGGAGAGCTCGTGGCGCTTGAAGATCATGCCGGAGTGGAAAGCGGCCATGACCTGCACAAGCTGATGGGCGACCTGCCGGACAATATGCGGCGTGCGATCGAGTGTGTGAAGCTCGAGGGACTGAGCGTAGCGGAAGCCGCCGCGCGGTGCGGTGCGTCACAATCCGCTATCAAGGTCAACGTTCACCGTGGATTGAAACTACTGGCTGCGTCGATCGCGCGCGGGAGAAGAGATCGTGAAGACAGATGATTTAATCGGCATGCTCAGCACAAACGTTGAGGCTGTCGAGCGTCGGCAGGTCGGACGAGAGATTTGGACGACGGTTGCGGCCGGGGGAGTTATCGCGGTCGTTGCTATCCTCTTGACGCTTGGAGTGCGCGGAGACCTGCCACAGACTTGGCCGTTCATTTTTCTTCTGGCAAAGCTCACCTTTTCTGTTGCGATTGTGATCGTGGCTTCATTCTATCTGATCAAGTTGGCCCGGCCGGGTGGCGAAAGAAAGCTGTCTATCGGCTGGACAGGACTGCCTTTCGTAGGGGTGATACTCCTCGCCGCGATGAGCCTCGCTTTTGCTCCTCCGATGCACTGGAGGAGAATGGTCGTGGGAGATGAGTGGCTCGAATGCCTGATCTCCATTCCACTCATTGCCATCGTTCCATTTGCAACCGTGATTTGGGTCATTCGTCGGATGGCGCCGACTGACCTCACGCGCACAGGCGCTTTCGCGGGTCTTGTCGCCGGAGGGCTGAGCGCGCTCGGCTACGCCCTTCACTGCACGAGCGACTCCTTGCCGTTCGTTGTGCTTTGGTATGGCGGCACCATTGCCCTTTGCACCCTGATCGGCGCGCTACTTGGGTCACGCTTGTTGCGATGGTGAAGGAGAAGCCCAAGAGCACATCCCCAACGGAACTGGAAGACGGGGTCACGGATCGGGCGTTGACTTGGGTGGCGCGTCCTCACCCACGTCTGCAGGTGGCCCAGAGCAGAAGTCTCGCTCGTGCGGCGGAACCGACGACATCTATTTCGAAGCGGACATGCTGCAAATAATGCGCAGGAAGAACGCGCTTCTCTCGTTCAATTCACAGAAAAATCAGCGCGGCTCCGGCGCAGCTCGGCATTATCGACACCTCGCGATTATTGCGGGTGATGAGAGCCGACAAGAAAGCCATCTTTGCCGCCGCGGCGAAGGCGGCCGAAGCCACCGATTACCTGCTTGGTTTGCTCAATACGGAGGAAGCCGATGCAGCCTAGATCATCCCGCAGTTTTATAACCTTCTGCTGGCGCGGCGTTACCGCCCGCGTCAGCGTTACCCGCAATCACCGCATCGAAGGGTGGACGTTGCTAGACATCACCGTTCAATCCCCACGTGGCGCTCCCCTTCCCTTCGCGATCGACGGATACCGCCAGCATGGCCAGGAACAGGAGGAGGTGGACGGGGCCGGCGGCGTCGCTGCTTTCCTTACGGCTTGGGCAGAGCGGGAGGCCGGATCGCCCGCTTACGCGCACGCCCTTGCCCGTTGGAAACAAGGTGACTTGTTCAGGGGCTAATGCCCATGGCCGAACCCAGCCGTCCAGCACCGACTTGGCTACACTTGCAAAGTGCTCAATCAACAGCTCGCTAGGCATCGCCATTGAAAGCGACAACAGCAGCCCGCGCCCGTTCACGGCAAGCGGGCGGCGTCGCCTCGTCCGCGGCAATCTCCGCTAGCACTTCAAGCAGCGGCGTCACCTGTAAGGCAGCAAGCACCTCGATCGCCTCATCATCGTAGCTTCGCCACATCGGATCGCCATCCATGGTGATGTTTTCAGCGTGACCGTCCAACCGGCACAGCGCCCGTGCAATGCGCTCCCGTGGAGGCTGATTCCTACGCGGCATGATGCCTTCCTTACTCACATTCATTCCAGTACGACCGCCGCCGTAGAGGCTTTCATCGTTCGTTCCGTTCTCACATCCTACTCCCCCATACACCACCTGCGGAAACCGGGCAGGTGATCTCAAACAGGGTCATGGGCGGCAAGACGTCGACATACCGGCCAACCGCGGGAAATTAAATGGCCTCGCCAGCCGGCGGCAAACGAACGGGTCTCACATCTACGGTCCTTCCTCGAACCGTATGGGATGTCATCCAAGCCGACTTCCTGACAGGGCCAATCGTCCGACCTGCCGAAACCGTTTCAATTGCTGCGGTTTTCATATCAAAGAGCATTCCGCCCCTAGCCCACCGCAATCCCGGCGCTAACCATAATCGGGAAGGCAATGGCACGGCCGTCAGGTTGCCGATAGTCTTTGTTCAATGCCGCAGCCACGGGGGGACATCGTGCTTGGGCGCATCTTGAAAATCGTCACGGCAATTGCCGCCGTCGCCGCTGTGGGCGGGCTCATCTATCACTTCCGCCTTTGGGATCGGGACTGGTCCACCATCGACGACGGATGGGGTTCGCTCATCGGCTCGGCCATCGGTGCTTACCTCGCCGTTGTCGGCGCGCTGTATGTCAGCAAGGCTGAAGAGCGCCGGAAGAAGAAGGAATTTGAGGATTTCGTGCGGGTGGCCGTGCAGAACATTGTGGTGCAGGCATCCTTCCTCGAGGCCATGGCGCGGGAACCGCACCAGATTGGGCCGAGGCCGGATATTCAGTATTCGTTTATCTCCATCCAGCTGCGGTCGCTGACCGACGCACTCGCCGTTTTTGACCGGGAGATTTCACATTCCAAGGACGGGGACTATCAGCTGCGCCGCGAGATTATCGCTCTGGATTCCATGCTGGCTGAGACACGACATCACCTGTCCATGGACGCAAACCCCGTCCAGACGCTCACAACTGGCACGTGGGCGCCTACCAGGTGCGCTATCATGCAACCACGTTTCTAGACGCCCTTGGCCACATCGCTCTTATCCCATCCGCGAAGCTTGTCGCTGAGAGGTTCGAACAATCTGTTAGCACCTGGGCCAGTTGGAATATCCGGCCTCAGGGGACCACGCAGCCTGTCAGAGCCGACCCAAACCCGATGCACCAATCCTTCTCCAAGGTCCATGCGCAACGCGGTCCCCTCGAGGCCGCTGCTGCTGAATATCCACCACATCCATGCGAGATGGCGCCTGCCCAATGCCGGTGGCGTTGAAATAGCGGCGGAGCAGGTCGAACGGTGTCATCACCCTGAATTATGGGGCGGCGCGCAAGCAGTGCAACTGTCAGGGGGCTAAGTGATTGATATGGATTCAATCAAACATTTTCTCATTGAATATTCTAGACACCTATCAGGTCTTCACCCAGAATCCCCATATGAGCAAAACCCAACTCGAAGAGATGAGTCGCGAAGCGGAGGCTTTCAAGCGAAAACTGGACAAACTGCGTAGTGGCGCCTCTCCCGCCCACGCCAGCATCATCGACAAACTTACCTCCGTCGTGGACACCAGCCACGATATCATCAATGAGGCGCTGGAAAGCATCAACCGGCGCGCACGTATAAGCGAACCCGCACGCTAGGTACCCAATGCCGACCGACCAAGAACGGGCCGACCAGCTCGAAAAGCTGCTCCTTGAACTGGGCCCATTGACACACAAACTCGAAACCGTTGCCCTGCCGGAGATGTATCGCGAATGCCGGCAACTCTATGCCGAGGGCCGCGAGGCGGAAGCAGCCACTCTTGAAAATCGTATCGACAGGGCCAAAGCCCAAATCAAAGTCAACAATGACAAGCTGAAAGAAATAGAGCGCGAACTCTATCCGCTCCGCTCCAAACTGGCCCGCCGCCACGATCGTGAGCCGACCTGAAAAGCCCTCCTTGAAACGAACCAATGTGCAGGTCGAAGGGTGTCAACACCTAGCCGGATATCGAACCCCGCATCAGGCCATATGCCACGTCAGCCAAGGGCCGCTCTCGATAATCAAGCGTGACTGCACTACTCGCTTCGCTAGAGAGGCCGAGAAGGGATGGTGAAGCGTGAACCGGCAAGGCCGGGAGGGAGAGGCCTTCCCCGCCACAGCCGTGAACGCAATGAAAGTCACGTCCATGCTCCCGCAAGGCGTCCCTGAAGCACCACCCAACCAAACGATCGACCCCACCCTCAAAACCTTCCTGTTCGAGAAGCTTGCAGACCTTGGCGTTGCCACCGTTACCGTCCAGTACGACGGCGAAGGCGACAGCGGGCAAATTGAGGAAATAGAAGCACTAACCGCAAACGGCGCGCAGGTCCTTCTCGGCAAAACCAAGCCCTTCGACTACGCCCTTTACAAGGCGCATGGCGTGGAGCGGTTCACCTCCCTCCACCACTTCCTCACAGACGTCTGCTGGGAATGTCTTGTCCGGCTCCACTGCGGCTACGAGAACAACGATGGCGGGTTCGGCATCTTCACCTTCGACGTGGCCGCCAAGACCATCTCGCTCGAGCACAACGACCGCTTCGTGGACTTCACCACCACGGAAAGCGAGGTGTAGCCATGGCCAACTATTACGCAACCACCCGCTCGAATTACTTCAGGGTCAAGGATAGCGCGGCTTTTGAGGCATGGTGCGCGGATAATTCCCTCGAACATTGGACAGATACCAAAGACGGAGACACTTACCACGCCATCAGCACCGACACCGGCGACAGCGGCGGTTGGCCCAGCCAACGATATGAAGAAGACGATGACGGCGCCGGCGATTACGTGGACATCAACTTCGATGCGGAATTGGCCGATTTCCTCGACCCGCGCGATGTCGCCGTTCTGCTTGAAGTCGGCAACGAGAAGCTGCGCTACCTGGTAGGAGTGGCCGTCGCCATCCACCCGGATGGCCGCACACACCACCTCAACATCGGCAGCATCTACGAGGAGGCCCGCAAGGCCTTCAAGGACGATGCCATCCAGATCACCGACGCCATGTACTAGGCGTCACACCGCAAACAACGAAAGCCATGAACATGGCCCACCCCTATCACCACGCTCTGTCTTCCGCCAAGAAGTACGGCGGCGACGCCTCCGAATACCAGCACCTGCACGAGTGGTTCGATGCCTCCAAGCTCATCATCGCCGACTACCGGCACAGGGCCTTGCGGCATCACGCGCAAGGCATCCACCAGTTGGCCGAGGTGTTTGGTCCTACCCTCACCCTCTCCACCGGCCGGGTCATCCCGACCCGGTGGATTGGCGAGCAGCATGTGCGGGAAGACCTCGGCCGCATCCCCTCCTTCGCCGATTGGGTGCGCGCCATCCGGCCAGAACCGTGGATGGGGCGGGCCACCACATTGCACCTGGAGCA
>ERZ869909.940-NODE-940-length-27110-cov-3.825362_pt1 | contig 27110 bp, 28 predicted proteins | sample MGYA00520892_ERZ869909 | MGnify/ENA primary metagenome ERZ869909 (study PRJEB32215, sample SAMEA104723947) | bioreactor metagenome | biome: bioreactor; feature: anaerobic bioreactor; material: water | place: China | collected 2015-03-12 ... | reverse complement strand
GTGTTTTTCCAAATGAGCGTTCCATTACCGAAGGAAGACATGGCATTGAGGAAGAACGCCGACTGGCTTATGTGGCGATGACGCGGGCGAAGAAAAAACTCTTTATGAGTGAAAGTGGCGGGTTCAGTTTTGTTTTGAATAAACCAAAGGTACAATCCCGTTTTATCATCGAAATCGATGAACAAACCATTGAACATATTGGTGCTAAACCGAAGGAAAATAAAGAAACGAAGTTAAGTGAGTTGACTATGCTTGCGGCAGATAGTGTTCGCGATCGGTTGGGTAAGAAAAGTCATATTGGTATTAAACAGGGTGATTTGGTTACACATAAAGTATTTGGGGATGGTGTTGTTTTGACCATTAAAGGGGACCTAGCTGAAATAGCGTTTGATTTTCCACATGGCATTAAGACCATTGTGGCTAATCATCCATCCATTACAAAAAAAGGAGGTCTATCATGAGCTTGAATCGAATGATTGAACTGCGCAAACAAATTGATCAGTATAACTATGAGTATCATGTATTGGATAATCCGAGTGTTTCCGATGCGCAATATGATGAATGTATGAAGGAACTGATTCGTCTTGAAGCACAGTTTCCTGAGTATGCGGATCCATCTTCTCCGACACAGCGAGTGGGTGGAGCCGTTGCGGAAGGGTTTAAAAAGGTAACCCATGAAACTCCCATGCTTTCATTGGCCAATGCCTACAGTTATGAGGACCTTGTGGCTTTTGATCAACGTATTATGAAAGAAGTAGGTCCTGTGGACTATGTGGTGGAAGTGAAAATTGATGGTCTTGCCATGTCCCTACGCTACCAGCAGGGAATCCTGCGGATTGCGGCGACGCGCGGTGATGGGGATGTGGGTGAGGATGTAACTCACAATGTTAAAACCATTGCGAGTGTTCCATTAAAGATGAATGAAGCGTTGGATATTGAGGTTCGAGGTGAAGTGTATATGCCTAAAACTTCGTTTGAACGTTTAAATAGTGAACGAGAAAAAGAGAGTCAGGACCGGTTTGCGAATCCGCGAAATGCGGCTGCGGGAACCATCCGTCAGTTGGACAGTAAAGTGGCGGCATCCCGAAAACTCGATATGTTCTGCTATGGCGTTTATATGAATAATGATCAATTGTCAACACATAGTGAGGCATTAAAAAAGATGCAGGACTGGGGATTTAAGATTAATCCACTGACGAAAGTATGTAAAACCATCAGGGAAGTGTATGAATGGATTGAAGAGATGACCCTTAATCGCAATGAGTTACCCTATGAAATTGATGGCATGGTCATTAAGGTGAATTCCTTTGCGTTGCAACGAGAACTTGGGTTTACTGCAAAAACACCAAGATGGGCAATTGCATACAAGTTTCCGGCGGAAACAGTTCAGACCACCCTGGAGAATATTTTCCTAACCGTTGGGCGTACGGGGAAAATCACACCGAATGCTCAGTTAACACCTGTGACCCTTGCGGCCACAACTGTTGGGTTTGCTCAGCTGCATAATGAAGATTACATTGCCAATAAAGATATTCGTATAGGTGATCAGGTTATGGTTCGCAAGGCTGGCGATATTATTCCGGAGGTAGTTGTTTCATTGCCGCAGTTTAGGGATGATTCGAGTGTGCCTTATCAGTTTTCAACGCAATGTCCGATGTGTCAGTCAACTCTAGTTCGTTTGGATGGGGAGGCGGATACGTATTGTATGAATGTGGACTGTCCAGCTCGCATCGTTGAATCCATTGCGCATTTTGCATCAAGAGATGCGATGAACATTGATGGACTTGGTGTCAAACGCGTGGAAACGTTCTATCAGATGAAACTGTTAAACAGTGTCGAAGATATCTATCGGTTAAAGGACCATCGCGAAACCCTGATGACTTTGGAGAAATTTGGGGAAAAGTCGGTGAGTAAACTGCTTGAAGCGATTGAAACCAGCAAATCCAATGCATTGTCTAAACTTTTATATGGTTTAGGGATTCGACATGTGGGTGAAAAGGCAGCTCAGTTGCTCGCGGAACACTTTGGTTCGATGGAAAAACTGATGGAAGCAAGTATCGATGAGTTGATGTCCATTCATGAGATTGGCATTGCCATCGCACAATCAGTGACCTCTTTCTTTGCATTGGAAAAAAGTCGGGAAATGATTGATGTATTAAGAAGCGAAGGTTTAATTATGGAACAGGCCAAAAAGGTAGTGAGTGAACATGCTTCACTTGCCAATAAGACGGTGGTTCTTACAGGGTCGCTTTCACAAATGACCCGTAAGGAAGCAACGACGTGGCTAGAATCCAAAGGAGCTAAGGTCACATCCTCGGTATCCAAAAGTACCGATCTGGTTGTGGCGGGGGAAGCAGCTGGTTCGAAATTGAGTAAAGCACGTGAATTAGGGATTGATGTTTGGGATGAAGAGCGACTAATTAAAGAGGTGGCTTCACATGATTAAGAAATGGATAGCTGGAATGATGATACTGATTCTTGTTTTAACAGGTTGCACATCAGATCCAGATGACAATAATGAAGAAATTATTATTCCGCGAAGTTCTGCGGATGAGTATGCAGTCATGCAATCCTTTTTACCCTCACCGGTACGGAACTATCATGGAACTTATTTAGGGCGATATGATATGTTTGAAATTGGGGATCGGCTTTTGGACAAGTCGAAGCAGTACTTTTCTGTTAATGATTACATTCTGCAGGAAGGTCAGATTTTAACTCAGAGCCTGCTCACCACACTGGTACGTCGGGAAGCAGATAGCAATCCACAGGGATTAAATCCGCCGTTGGGAAGTGAGTTTGACACAGGAAGCAGTTCGGTTACTCTCAGTGATGCGGTCATCGTGGCGGATGTAGTGGAGTTAAATTTCCTTCGTAGAGATGGGAATCAGTATCGTCTAGGTGGCATTTCATTGGCCATCGTGATGAATCAGAGTCATCGGGTGGTTATTAATGGCATTGAACGTACGGTGACGATTTCGACCGATCGTTTGTATCAGTTTGGCAGTGATATTGGTCGGAAGTTGGAAAGTTATTTGCGGACACTTCCAAATGTGACAGATGTTCCGATTTACATTACGTTATACTCAACGCTAAGTTCAGACAGTTATCTTCCTGGAGGTATGATTGGGGAGGGCTATTTTGAGTCGAGAACCGGTCAATTTAAAACCAATGATGAACGTTGGGTGATGTTCCCATCAACGGAAGCTACCAATCTGGATATTCAGACATCGGCCGGATTTGATGCACTTAAGAAAAGTCTGCAGGATGTACTTCCGGAGTCCATTGGTGTTGTAGGTAAAGGAAGATATATCGAGGGTAATCTGGATAAATTGGATATTACGTTGCATATGTCCGTTAAAACATACGCGGAAGTGGTTTCAGTGACACAAAAGACCGTCTCCTTACTTGACACATTTGAAAAAAGGGATATGCTAGTAGTGGTTAGCATTCGGTCGTTGCAGGACGTTGTTGTTGTTATTACTCGAGATCGTGGGCAAACAACACCGACGGTCATATACTTATTTTAAGGAGAATTTCATGGAACGAATATCAGTAAAGAAAGTTCATCAACTGGCGAAACAGCTCATGTTTTCGTTGAGTGAACAAGAGGCAAAAGACATTGTCAACGAGTTTGATACGTTGTTATCACAATTGGATTTACTCAATCGAATTGACACCTCAGATTGTGAAGAACTGGTGTATCCTTTTGAGACACCCACAACGTTTTTTCGTGAGGATGTGGTTGACCATGTGATGGATGTTAAGGATGTCTTTCTTAATGCCCCGAAAGCAGAGAATCAGTATTTCGTGATTCCAAAGGTGGTGAAAGACAATGGCGAATAATAAGGAAATGTGGCTGCAAAAAGCTCATAAAACAATCGATGAGTTACATAAGTTGCAACCAAAATTAAATGCGGTGGTAAGCTTTGTGGATGTGGAAAAACAAGTCGATGAAGCGATGGATAAAACGGGTCCTCTCGCTGGGATGCCCGTGATTCTTAAAGATAATGTGTTATATAAAGGAGTTCGTGCTACTGCCAGTTCTTATATGCTTGATAATTATGTAGCGACCTATGATGCTACGGTAGTTTCGAAGTTTAAAGAGGCAGGTGCCATTATTGTGGCTAAGTCCTCTTTGGATGAGTTGGGTATGGGTGGTAGTAATATTACATCATTTACCGGACCAGTGCATAATCCATACGATTTGAGTCGGATTGCGGGTGGATCTTCGGGTGGAAGTGCTGCGTTGGTTGCCAGCGGTGCGGTTGACTTAGCGATTGGAACAGACACAGGTGACAGTATTCGAAAACCGGCGGCATTCTGTGGGATTGTCGGGTTTAAACCGACCTATGGTCGCATTTCACGCTATGGCGTGATTCCCTATGCGTCCTCACTGGATCATGTGGGTTATTTTACGCGTGAAGTTAAACTCGCGGCAGAAGCGCTTATGCTACTTTCTGGACGTGATGATAAAGATATGACTTCCATATCCACGCCGCTTGAAAACGTGGTGGAAGTATTGGATGAGTCGCTAGCAAATAAACGTATTGGTATTTTTAAAAATGTATTGGATGCAATCGATGATGAAGATACTCGAGCCTTATTTTTTGATTTGATGGATAAGGCTAAGGAACAAGGGGCTACCCTTGTGGACATTTCGATGAACTCAAATCTGATTAAAACGGTGTTACCGACGTACTATATTATTGCCAACTGTGAGGCAACCGCAAATCATTCCAATTTGGATGGTGTTCGTTTTGGTACACATGAAGATGGAGATACATTGGAAGAAATCATGACGAATACACGGACGAAAGGGTTTGGTCCTTTAATTCGTAAACGGTTTGTTATTGGGTCGTATGGCCTGATGGATGAAAATCAGGAGTTGTTATTGAAGAAGGCCCAACGTGTTCGTCGTAAACTGGTCGAAGCGACTGAAAAAATGCTTGAATCAGTAGATGTGATTGTGGCTCCTGCGAGTTCACATGTCGCACCTAAACTTAATGACCCATCGATTGACCAGTTGTCTGATAAATATCTTGTGGCTGAGAATTATATGGTTTTAGGTAATTTCACCGGTTATCCAAGTATCACCATTCCTATGGGAATGAAGAATCATTTGCCTCTGGGGATTAATCTTCTTTCCAAGGCGTATGATGAGAAAACACTGCTTCAGATTGCATTTCAGTTGGAGAAGTTGACGGGGCTAAAAGGGTTGAAAGCGAAGGTGGAACTATGAGTTTTGAAATGGTTATAGGAATTGAAATCCATTGTGAACTTAAAACAAAAACCAAAATGTTTTCTGGAGCTCCGGTAAGTTTTGCTAAAGAACCGAATACGTGTGTAAATGAGATTGATTTGGCTCATCCAGGGACATTACCTTCATTAAATAAAAAAGCAGTGGAACTTTCACTTACTGCCTGCAAATTATTCCATTTGGAAATTGATCGTTTGTTGCGCTTTGACCGTAAAAACTATTACTATTCAGATCTTCCGAAGGGCTTTCAAATTACCCAGCAATTTTTTCCGGTGGGGAAAAATGGTTATGTGGATATTGATGTGGATGGCAGTAGTAAACGCGTTTTTATTAATCGTTTACATATGGAAGAAGATACCGCAAAACAATTTCATCGTGATGATGTTACACTGATTGACTTTAATCGTGCGGGTACACCTCTTATCGAAATTGTTTCAGAAGCGGATATGCGTTCGGGTAAGGAAGCGGCAGCTTATGTCGAGAAACTTCGTACGATGCTGGAGTATGGTCATATTTCAGATGTAAAAATGGAAGAAGGTTCTATGCGCTGTGATGTAAATATTTCGATTCGTCCAATCGGTGTCAATGCCTTTGGTACCAAGGTGGAAATTAAGAATCTGAACTCGGTCAATAATGTGGAAAGAGCAATTGAGTATGAGTTTGAACGTCAGAAAATGCTGCTTCTTTCAGGTCAATCCGTCGTTCAAGAAACACGTCGCTATGATGAAGCGACTCGCACGACGGTGTCGATGCGCAAAAAAGAAGGATCTGTGGATTATAAGTATTTCCCAGAGCCGAATATCTTTCCTGTGTATGTCAGTGATGAGATGCTTGCCTATGTGGAAGCCAATCTACCTGAGATGCCTGAAGATAGATTCAAGCGTTACATCCATGAGTATCAGCTCAATGAGACTGATGCAAAACTACTGGTATCCAATAAAGCCCTTGGAGATTATTTTGAGCAGATTGTTCAACTGGGTGGTACGGTTAAACTGACATCCAATTGGCTGATCAGTGAAGTATTAGCCGTAGTGGATCAAAAAGGGGAGCAATCGTTTGCACAATGGATGGATCCAACGTTCTTTGTGGAGTTGTTTGAACTGCTTGATAAGCAAGTGATTTCATCGAAGCAGGCCAAAGAAGTATTTACCTGGATGCTTAAGGGACAGTCGCCGAAAGTAACCGTGGAAAAGCAAGGTATGTCACAGGTATCGGATGAGTCGTTGCTACTTAGCTGGGTAGAGGAAGTTATTACTGCCAATCCACAATCAGTCATTGACTATAAGAACGGGAAAGATCGTGCCATTGGTTTTCTGGTCGGTCAAATCATGAAGTTGTCAAAGGGGAAAGCGAATCCAGCCCTTACAAGTCAAATGGTGAAAGAAGCGTTGTCAAAACGTTAGGTATAGTAATTTTTTAAAGTTTATTGTAAAATAGGTTAGATAAGGAGGCGTTTTGATGACTCAAAAGCCAAAAAAACAACGTAATTCGCGTTTAAAGAAAGTTCATTGGCCATTGGTAGTGTTGATTTTCGGAATCATTCTGCTCTTAATTCCGACAACACTTGTGGGTAAACTTCTTTATGATGCGTTCATCAGTACTGGCCAGCCAATCTTTGGCAGCCGTTTTGATGTTGATTTGAACCCTGCCATAACAACCGAACAATTGGATGAGATTACCGGAGTGTTGTCAAATCATTCATCTGTGGATAAAGCATCTGTTAATTTAAAAAGTGCAACACTTCGAGTTACCGTCGATGTGAATGATGATCAGACTCCTGAAGAGATTCAAGAGCTTGTTGCGAGATTTTATGATCAGATTTTAACTATTTTGGATAAGGGGCTGTATTTTACAGTCGTTGGCTCAAGTAAGCAATATGACCTTGAGTTGCATGTTTTTAATAATCTGAACCTTAAAGATGAAGAGAATTATGTCTACGTCATGTTGAATCTCAACTCCACGATGGAAGAACCTTTGATTCAACTTGTATCCGATCCAAAGAATCCTGAGTACGTTCAGGAACTTTATGAGCGGATTGCGAATCAAAATAATCCTAGCGATGATGAAGATGATGAGGATGAAGGAGAATAAAAGGGCGTTGCCCTTTTTTATGTGAAATTATGAAAAAGAATGATCATGTATTTGGATGTGTAAGTGATTATACCTATCAGGGATTCGGTGTTTTAAAACTGGATCATTTTCCTGTGTTTGTCAAGGGAATGCTTGAAGGTGAATGTGGTGAAGTTGTATTAACTATGGTAAAGAAAAACTTTGCCTATGGTAGACAACTATCTTCGGTTACTGATAGCGAGCATCGTGTGTTACCTCCTTGTGCTGTTGTTAAGCAGTGTGGTGGATGTCAAATCATGCATATGGCAAAAGACCATCAGGCAGCTTTTAAGCAAAAGCAGGTAGAGCAATTGATGAAACGAGTAGCGAAAATTGAGCAATCGGTACTTCCGATTATAACCATGGATCATCCATGGGGGTATCGCAATAAAGTGATGATTCCCATCGAAAGTTCAGTTGAAGAAACAAAGTTGGGTTTCTATCGGATGAACTCTCATGACATCATTGACATGAATACATGTCTTGTTCAAACTGAGTTACAGAATCAGATTGGGCAAAAGTTAAAGTTGTTTTTAAAGGACTCACCGATTGAATCGCTTCGTCATTTAGTTATAAAGCAGGCGTTCGCAACCAATGAAGTCATGATTGGTCTTGTCAGTCGTGAATTTCCATTAAAACACCAGGAGTCACTGATTGATATGTTAACAGTAAGTTTTCCACAGGTTCAAAGCATCTACGTCTCCATCAACCAGCGTGATGACAATGTCATTCTTGGGGATGTGGACAAACTTGTTTTTGGTAAGGAAACCATTGAGGATGTGTTATTAGGATATCGTTTCCAGATTTCACTGCGGAGTTTTTATCAGATAAATCCAGTTCAAACAGAAGTACTGTATCAGACAGTGGCCCAGTTTGCCAACATTCAACCACACGAAACTGTTCTTGATCTTTATTGTGGTGTTGGAACCATCGGTAGTTATTTAAGTCAGTTTGCTAAAAAGGTCATAGGTGTGGAAGTGGTTGAAGAAGCTGTGGTGGATGCAAAGAAGAATGCACAACTCAATCAAATAGAGAATATTGAGTTTTGGGCAATGGACGCAACGGGTGCGAAAGAACTGTTACATGCTGAAAAGCAGTCCATTGATGTGATTGTGGTTGATCCACCTCGCAAAGGCTTGGATGAGCAGGTGATTGCGGATATTATCGAACTTGCACCACAACGTATGATCTATGTTTCGTGTGACCCATCAACACTTGCAAGAGATATTTTCCGATTGAAAAATCATTATGAAGTCCAACTGATTCAACCTGTGGATATGTTTCCCCAGACTTATCACGCTGAGACGGTAGTATTGATGTCAGAGATATTGAAGCCGTTGCTATCAATATCTAAGTAAAACCGGTTATCAAATTTCGACATTATGAATATCAAAGTTTAGATTATTGAGATTCATGTAATGTATAGAGGAGGTATTGATGAGCCAAGAAAGAGAATCTTTGAGAAGTTTTTTAGAAAAAATAAAAAAGAATAAGTATGTACTGCCAAAAAACCAAACTGTATCTGAATATACCCCATTGATGATTGAATACATTGGCGATGTTGATGCTAGCTTAAGAGATGATCTGATTTTTGAAAATATTTATCATTGGATAAAAGTCTATGAGTACTTGAGTGAAGATGCATTGATAGATTTAAATAGCACTCGATTATCGTGCTAATCATTTTCATAAAAAAAAGAGCATGTAATATGACATAACGGTTTAGAGCATGATCCGATACGCATGAAATGGAAGTAATTATTCGATATACTACTTTGGAAAATCATAAGAGCTAAATAGAGGAGGTATATGTTATGAAATTCAAAATGATACATGAAAACTACAATGTAACCGATCTTGAACGTTCACTATTGTTTTACAATCAAGCGCTTGGACTGAAGGAAAAACGTCGTCATACTGCCAAGGATGGTTCTTTCATCATCGTGTATGTAGGGAACGAAGAGAGTGAGTTTGAACTGGAACTAACCTGGCTTAAGGATCATCCCCAACCTTATAATCTCGGTGAAGAAGAGTTTCATCTGGCATTTAGGACAGATGACTTTAAGGCTGCACATGAGTTGCACGAGAAGATGGGATGCATTTGCTATGAAAATCCGTCCATGGGTATCTATTTCATTCAGGACCCAGATGGCTACTGGTTGGAAATAGTGCCAACTCGATAGAATTTCGTGTAGATGCGGTGCGTATATGTTTATATCCACACCTATCATCAATCCTTTGGCTATAGGTTAGTGAAGAGTCGTATGCTATTGACATAAATGATCCAATAGATTGAGATATGAATACATATTCTACCCCGATTGACGTTCAATGGGGTAGAATTTTTTGCGTATTACCCCTAACCATATATGATGGTGTAGAAAGTGATTGAATGAGTAAATATTATTAAGATTGCAAAACATTTTTTATGACATGCATTGATTGTGGAGTACATATAACTAAAGAATGGAGCACATGAATATAAAAATCATGTTAGAATGTAGGTAATAGGTTTATATGATTAGGAGGGAAAGACTATGAGTAAAACATGGGATGCTACACCTAGACATGACCGTTTCGATCCAATACCAGGTAAACAAACCATGAAAGCAATCGTAACAGCAGGAAATGGTGGGTATGAGAAACTTGAATGCCGAGAAGTACGAGTTCCAGAGCTAAAGACAGGTGAAGTGCTTCTTGAAGTTTTGGCAGCAGGTGTAAATAATACGGAAATCAATACACGAGTCGGTTGGTACTCATCTTCAGTGACGTCAGCTACAGAAAATATATCGGAGGAACAACAAGTTTTAGCCGCAACGAAAGCTGATGGAGGGTGGAATGAAACGACTCCTTTTCCATTTATCCAAGGCACAGACTGTTGTGGACGGGTGATGGAAGTAGCATCTGATGATGATCAATATCTGATTGGGCAGCGCGTGTTGGTAAGGTCATGCATGAGAAAATATGGTTTTCATTCGATAGAAAATATCTGGATGGGATCGGATTTTGATGGTGCATTTGCTCAATATGTCAAAGTACCTGCCTCAGAGGTGTTTGTTATCAACTCCACATGGAGTGATGCTGAGCTTGGAACGATTCCGTGTTCTTATGGTACGGCTGAAAATATGATTCATCGTGCAGATGTTAAACCAGGGGATGAAATACTTGTCACAGGTGCATCCGGTGGGGTTGGATCCGCAGTTGTTCAGCTTGCCAAGCGACGTGGGGCTATCGTAACTGCCATTGTAACAGAAACAAAAGCAGATCAAGTGCGACAGATTGGTGCAGACAAAATCATCTTCCGTGGTGTAGACCTGGTATCCAGTTTAGGTGAAGAATCGTTTGATGTGATAGTCGATAATGTGGCCGGTGAATCCTTTGGGGATTTACTCAAGTTATTAAAGAGGCAAGGTCGATATGTATCCTCAGGAGCCATCGGTGGACCCCTTGTATCATTTGATATGCGCACTTTTTATTTAAAGGATTTAACATTGATTGGTTGTACTGGTTGGGACGAAGAAGTTTTTCCAAATCTTATTTCATATATCGAAAGAGATGAAATAAAGCCACTTGTGGCTAAAGTGTTTCCTTTGGGAAAGATTGCGGAGGTTCAAAAAGAGTTTCTTAAGAAGAGTCATGTAGGTAATTTTGTGTTGATACCATCAAACCTAAGGGATTAATTCTGAATTTTAGAAAGAGGCTACCATGAAAGTTGTAACATTTAATATCCGTTATGATGGCGGAGGGGATAAAGAGAATAATTTCGAATATCGAAAACCATATATTCTAAGAAAACTGAAAGAAGAGAGTCCGGATATTGTCTGTTTTCAGGAAGTGATGGATCACGTATCCTTGTGGTTAGCATATTCTTTACCGGATTATATTGTGATTGGATGTGGAAGAAATGAAGATCTTAGTGGAGAAGCGATGACAATTGCTTTTAAGAAAGACAAGTTCTCTCTTATCGCACTAAACCACTTTTGGCATTCCGAGACTCCGCATGTTCCTGGCAGTTGTTTTCCTGAGCAAAGTATTTTTCCGCGTCTTTGTACAGAATGTCATCTGATGGACCGAAAAAGTAAAAAAGTGATTCGGGTGATCAATACACATTTGGATCATCTAAGCTCAATTGCTCGACATAAAGAACTTGATTTTGTCATGAGTACGATAAACCCAGTGTCCATGTATAATGAAAGTCTGACGATTCTTGCGGGAGATTTCAACGCGGAGCCAGATTCAGAAGAGATGGATGTAATGAAATCATATGCTGATTTTAAATGTTTAACAGCAAATGTAGGCTTAACATATCATGGCTATTTTCAGGATGATCAGGTTTCAATCGAACATCAGTCTCCTCAGATTGACTACATCTTTGTTCGTGGCGAAGTTCAACTGATATCTGTGGAAAAGTGGACGGATGTTCATGAAGGTGTGTATCTATCAGATCACTATCCAGTATCCGTCGTGATTGACATGTAGTTTTCAGTTAATGAAATTGACATAATCAATATGTATGTCGTATGATACTTACAATAAATAACTAGGATCGAGAACTTATTAATGCATTTTTTTTTGCTTATAATTACTAAAAGCAATGGGTTCGAAGATAAGAGGTGTAAAATGGCGAGTGCAACGTACTTAAAACGACGGAAATATTTGCTTAATAACGAAAACTTATATAAAACGACACTATTTTTAGCGTGGCCTGTGATCCTTCAGTCACTTTTACAGGTTTCTGTCGGTACCATTGACATGAAAATGGTGGGGATTATTGGTGTAGATGCCATCTCAGCCGTTGGAACCAGCCGAAATATCATTATGGTTTTCATGGTTCTTGTAATCGCTATTTCAACCGGAACCACAGCCATGGTTGCCCGATTTGTGGGGAAAAATGATCAGGAAGGTGCAAGCATAGCCGCTGGACAAGCATTTTTATTGTCACTCATTCTATCGGCTTTCATCGTTCCTGTGGGACTTTTGACCAATGAGTTTAGTCTACAACTTCTAGGTGTAACCGATGAAGTCTTGAACTATGCGATAGATTATATGAACATCTTTTTTCTTGCCATTCCATTCTTTCTTCTTCATTTTATGGCTAGATCAATCTTTCAGGGTGCCGGTGATACGAAAACACCACTTTTTATCGATATTATGATGAACATTGTCAATGTGATTGGTAACTATATATTTATTTTTGGCATGTTTGGAATACCAGCTTTCGGAGTTGCGGGTGCTGCTATGGGGACAGCCCTATCCAGAATGATCAGTGTCATGTTTTCCTGGGGATTACTGCTAAGTGGTAAGTTTGATGTAAAAGTTAAACTTGCTCATATGTTCAAACCCATCTGGAAAGCATCAAGACAAATTATGGATATTGGTATCCCTGCAGGTCTGCAGGGATTATCCAGAAATGCTACGACATTTGTTATGTTTGCCATCCTAGCAAGAACGTTGGATGCTGAGTTTGCGGTTCCTGCATTTGTCATCGGAAGCAATTTGAATCAATATGCACTAATGCCAGGACTTGCCATCGGAACTGCTGCCGCAACACTTTCAGGAATGAACCTAGGTGCCAAACAGTTTGATCGTGCAGAGGCCAGTGGAAGAGCCACCGCAATTCTGGGAGCTGCGTTGATGTTTGGGATATCATTAATATTTGTTATCTTCTCTGGACCATTTATTAATTTCTTCCTGGATCAGACCAATCCATCGATTGTCAGAATTGGAACTATCTTTTTAGTTATCATCGGGATTTCAGAGCCGTTTCACGCGGCGGCCATTGTGCTATCTCGAACAATGCAGGGAGCAGGATTTACGAAGAAACCATTTCAGATCACACTGGTCAGTTGGGTCTTTGTTAGAATCTTATTAGCCGTGTTACTAGGTATACTTCTTGGATTTGATTCGACTGGAGTATGGATTTCCATCGGTATGACCAATATCATTTCAGGTGTGTGGACTTACATTGAATTTAAACGAGGAAGATGGAAAAATGTTCGCATCTACGAGGTAAATTAACCAATACGATATGAAAGAGAATGAAGGGAATTTTATCGCCTCATTCTCTTTTTTTGATTTCAAATGACAACTTCATCTAAGAATAGCATTGATTAATGAAACGGTAACAAGTATCATAAATATAACAACACACTACAAAAGGAATGTCAGTTTTAAAGAAGAGTCTAAGGGTGAATCTTACGATTCTTGTGCCAATAAAAATTGTGAGGTGCACAATGAGTAAACAATCTATTCAAAAATTAAGAGATCCTCAGATAACGTTGAATGATGAGGTTATTGAGTCTGCGCTCGAAACCTCGTATACAACATATCAGCATTTTGTTTGTAAATTACATCCATTGGATATTCAACTTGTGTGGAACTATTATACCGATGGTAAAGCCTGGTTAGCAAAAGGTCTTTATGCTTGGACAGGAGTGCGTGGTGGGAAAAAAGAAATGACCGTTTTCTGGTTGTCTATTTGGGATGGCTTTTTTAAGGTTACAGTGTATCTGCCTGAAACTTATCGCAAGGATGCATTGAACTTACCTTTGGATAATAAGACTCTAGAGATGATTCAAAATGCCAAAGTCATGGGGAAAACATTTAAAACATTACCTCTAACATTCAATGTTCATTCGGATAATCAACTTGACTCATTATTTTTACTTATCCAGCTCAAGCTTGATACTAAATAGGTTTTGATTTGATTATTATAAAAGAGGAGGTATCAACATGACCAATCTTGAATGGTTGTTACAGGGAGATCCGGTTGTAAATCGATTAACTAGAAAGTATCTTTTGGATGAGTTAGTACATGATCTTTCAGAAGGGTTTATTGATCAGTATTTACAGCGATATGATAATGAAACAAAAACATGGGGAAATGGGTATTATGGACCTAAATGGACCTCAACTAACTATACGTTACTCGATTTGAGGTATATGGAAATTGACCCGCAGCATCCTATTTATCAGGAAAGTCTGATCAATTACTTAAACCATTATTTTAAGAAATACATAGATAAACAGGGGATCGCAGTTATGGATCAGTGTATCACCGGTATGTTTGTGAAGCTGCTATCCTATGGGAACGTACATGATCATCGCATGCAAACGATGATTAATTATTTACTGGACGTCTCAATGAGTGATGGAGGTTGGAATTGTCTTTGGAATCACTCCTCTTTACCAACGATATCCTCCGTACATACGACTATCAACGTATTGGAAGGACTTGATGAGTATGTTAAGAGGGGATATACCTATCGAACTGATGAAGTAACCAATGCCATCCACCGTGCAGTTGACATGTTACTGTCTCGTCATTTATTGTTTATCAGAAATACTCAAAGACCCATTCATCCAAGTTTTCTTGATCACCACTTCCCACCTCGATGGAAGTACGATTATCTACGGATACTGGAGTTTCTGGCTCAAATAAAGTATCCGTATCACCCAAATATGCAACCCGCACTTGATGTTTTAGTAAATCATTTCAAAGCGGGTAAGCTTACAAAGGGAACGATGATTTCCGGAAGGATTCATTTTCAATTGGAAAATGAGAAGTATGGACGATTTAACACATTTCGTGGATACAGGGTGCTAAAACAGTATGCACCAGAGCTATTTCAACGAATGATGCATGAAACCTACTGATGGGTTATCACTAGCACCATTAAAACGTTTGACTCATATGATGGCTTGGACATGATAAACATCTCATTTGTGGATAAGCAATCAATTGCTTGAAAAATCGAGTGTAAGAAATGCGAAGAAAAAAGGATTATGTTATAATCTTATAGGTTAAAAAGAAGGAAAGGAGTTAAGTCCAAGGATATATCATCAATCATTGGATGTGAAATAAATTATGTTGAAAATTTTTCGTGCCATGTTATTAGCACTTTTGCCAGCTACACTTCTAGCTGTGTACTTTTATCGGGAAAAAGCAGTTCTACTTATCTTAGTGGGTGTTGCGGCTGCAGTTGGATCTGAAGCTTTGTTCCAATATATATTTAAGCGCAAATTAACGTTTAAGGATGGTGGAGCGATGGTGACAGGGTTACTCCTTGCTTTATCAGTCTCACCTTCAACTCCATTATATGTACTTGCGATATCCGCAGCTGTTGCCATCATTTTTGGTAAGCAGGTCTTTGGAGGATTTCCAAAAAATATATTCAATCCAGCTTTGTTTGGTCGATTATTTCTTGTATTAGCCTTTCCGACCGCCATGAGACCATGGTTGACACCTGTCGATATGGTTACTGGAGCTACACCGTTACAAGTATTTAGAGAATCCGGAGCTACCACATCCATACTGAATCTATTTATTGGAAATGTGGGAGGAAGTATCGGGGAAGTTTCTGCTTTGGCACTGCTTTTAGGTGGTGGATACTTGATTTACAAGAAGTTTGCGAATTGGCGTGCACCAGCTGGATATTTATCCACCATGGCTATCATTGCGATTCTATTTGGTCAAAATCCACTATTCCATCTATTTTCGGGAAGTGCTATCTTAGGAGCATTCTTTATGGCTACTGACCCAGCCACATCACCTAAATCTAATGAAGGTCGTTGGATTTTCGGAATCGGTATTGGGATCATTGCTATGGCGATGAGACTCTATGGATGGTTGCCTGAAGGTACAACCTTTGCCATCTTGGGTATGAACTATCTCGTGCCATTTATCAATACGGAGGTAGAACGCATCAAGGCTAGTAAAAAGAAGGCAGTGAAGCAGGATTAGTTAAATCTAAATGAGTATCAGGATCAAGTGTGATTTCTTGTAGAATCACACTTTTTTTGTTTTTGAAAGATGAAAAGATATAAGCTTATTTTAGATAGTCATCATATTAGGTTGTATGTTAGAATGATGTTTAGAAGCACAGTTCGCAAGTGAATAAAGACTAATATGAAAGTTGAGATAACTGAAAGTGAGAAACATTGTATGTTTAGAGAAATGAGACGAAACAAGCAGTTTTTATCCGAAAGAAATATAAATTTAGTTATGCACCGATGCACACATGGTGTACTTGCCTGCCTGGGTGATGATGATTATCCATACGCAGTGCCGCTAAATTATGTGTATCATAATAAAAAAATCTATTTCCACTCCGCAAAAGCTGGTCATAAGATAGATGCGATACTAAAACATGTGAAAGTTTCTTTTGCGGTGATTGACGAAGATACCATTGTAAGCAAGGAGTACACAAGCTACTTCAGAAGTGTGATTGCTTTTGGAAAAGCAAGACTTGTGGAAGGTGAAGAATGGTTTGAAGCATTTTATGCATTGGTTGAGAAATATGCTTCGGATCGCCCTGAAGATGAGAAGCATAGAGAGATTTCAGGGTGCACCCAATCACATATCCTAGCTATCGATATTGAACATATGACAGGAAAAGAAGCTCGTGAACTAGTTAAAGTCAGAGAGCAGTTACTAAAAGAACATGAAAGTGAGGTCATCTCTGAGTATGGACATACAGATTGACTATATGCACCTAAGCGATATTCATCATGCAAAAAGTATATGGATAGAGCAATACCGTTTGTTTGCTTCTCACCCAGACTTTCCAACCAAATGGAAGGAAGATACTACATTACTTGAACAGTTTCTTCAATCAAGAATAGAGAGTAAACGAGCCTATGTAGCAAAATCTCAGGGTGAAGTTGTCGGATTCTTAGCTTATGATGTGTTTGACTTTCATGGAGAAAAAAGCGTTTTTTGCCCAGTGATCGGCCATGGGGCTCAAAATAAAAGTAAAGAAAGAGTCTATATGGAACTCTATCGGCACGCTTCTGCTCAATGGGTCAAAAGGAGTATATATAATCATATGTGGACTATTTTGTATCAGGATGAAAAGCTTAGAAAAGTACTTTTTGATTTAGGGTATGGCTCATATCTTGTGGATGCTTCAAAAAGATGTGACTCAATGAGTAATCCTGCTGTGAGTCCGTGGATATCTGAGGCAAAGTTACAGGATCGGGAAATTTTGCTTCAATTAGTTCAGGAATCTAGTGAGTATTATGCTTCAGCTCCACTATTTTTACAAAGGGATAAAGTTTCCGAAGAACAAATCGATGAGTATATTTCGGATGGAGGTGTGTTTATCGTTTGGCAACAGGATCAAGCTGCTGGTTTCATCCATGCCAATATTTCAGATCAGGATGACATGATTAACTTAACTATGAATCAGAGTGGATCAATAAATACGCTAGGAGCTTACATTAAACCCGAATTTCGTCATCAACGGCTTGGTGAAGACTTGTTACATGCGGCTATCAATCACGTGCGACTCCTAGAAGCTGAGTTTATTCATGTTGATTTTGAAACTGCAAATCTTCTTGCCAATAAGTTTTGGTTAAAGCATTTTACACCTATGCTATTGTCTTTGAAAAGGAATATTTTCAAGGATGCAATATTCGAGTCAATGGGTGAATCAGATAAGACAAAGTGTTGGTAATAAGAAGGGAGATGAACTATGACACCAAAAGAGATGGTATATGCATGGGTTGAGGCATTTAATCGAGGGGATGTAAATGCGCTGTCATCGATGTATCACAAAGAGGCAATAAATCATCAGGTTGCAAACACACCTGTTATAGGACAAAAAGCGATTACGAAGATGTTTGAGGAAGAGTTTACAACTGCTGACATGGTATGTATGATTGAAAATGTCTTTGAGGATGGCTGCTGGGGGATTCTTGAGTGGAAAGATCCCCTTGGACTTCGTGGATGCGGATTTTTCAAAGTTGAAAACGACCTGATTGTTTTTCAACGGGGATACTGGGATAAATTATCCTTTCTTCGACAACACAATTTACCAATAGATTAAGAAATAAATCTAACAATGGAGGACGTATAGTGAAAAAAGCACTTATTATCTGGGGCGGATGGGATGGTCATCAACCTGAAGTTGTTGCTAATCATTTGTCTTCACTACTCATTCAAAGCCAATTTGAAACCACAGTCACAAGTCATCTTGGAGTTTTGCTTAATGATGATCTAAAAGACTATGATGTCATAGTTCCGGTATGGTCCTGTGGAATATCCAGTGACATCTATTTGGATTGCCTTTTGGATGTTATAAAACAAGGGGTTGGTTTGGCTGCATTTCATGGCGGAATCAACTGGTTTGATCAACCGGAATATCACAAGATGATTGGTGCTGTGTACCTTGATGACACACCACCTGAAAAATACAAAGTATTCATCCGTGATAACCAACACTTCATATCGAATCAAGTACAGGATTTTGATACTGTGAGTGAGAAATATCGTCTTGTGGTAGACGATCAAGTGCATCAGTTAGCCTATGCACAGGTTGATGGGAAACACTCCCCGATTTGCTGGGTAAAACCGTACGGGCATGGAAGAGTTTTTTACTCCGCTTTAGCCCATACGCCTGAAGAACTTTTTAAAAGGGAAAGTATTGAACTTATTTTAAAAGGAATCCACTGGTGTGCAGGGATGGATAAGGAAGGTGATTTATTATGAACATTGATTATAAAACCATCAAACACTATTTAAAAAATGTGTATTTCATTAATGGAACTGCTTATGCAGGAAAATCCACAATGGTTGCCATGCTTGCCAAAAAACATCATATGATTCACTGTGGTGAAAACTACCATCTAAGCTTTGTACATGAAGTGATCACACCTGAGCAGTATCCCAATATGAGCTATTTTCAGACGATGAAAAGTTGGCAGGAGTTTATTAATCGGACCCCTGATGAGTATGCCAACTGGATTGAAGGAACCACCCGAGAACTCATTGAATTTGAGATTATGGAACTTGTTTCCTTATCTAGAGATCAGAAAGTAATTGTGGACACCAATATCCCTGTGGATGTACTGAAAAAGATCGCGGATGACCATCAAGTAGCCATCATGTTATCTCCTCAATCCATGTCTGTGGACCGGTTTTTTGATCGTGAAGACCCCGACAAACAGTTTCTTCTATCAAAAATTGATGAAGCAGAAGATCCGGTAAAAACGATGAGCAATTTTCGTGCATGCATTGCCAAGGTCAATAGTCAGGAAAATTATGACACATTTGCTCAAAGTGGCTTTTTTACCATTGTAAGAGACAACCATCAGGAAGATACAAAAGAGCAGACATTAAGATTGCTGGAAGAGCATTTTAAGCTCATCTAGCTGAACAGTCCGGGAGGTGATGTGATGCATTTTCGTGAATATAAAACCATCTTATCGCCAAAGAATGGTATGAATCTCTATCGTGGGTGTACTCATGGTTGTATTTATTGTGATAGTCGCAGTTTATGCTATCAGATGGAACATGCCTTTGAAGATATTGAGATAAAACAGAATGCTCCACTTATTCTTGAAAATCAGTTGAAACGAAGAAAACAGAAATGTATGATAAAAACCGGAGCGATGAGTGATCCATACATTCATTTGGAAGACACTCTCGAGCAAACAAGAAAGTGTCTGGAAGTCATCGACCGCTATGGTTTTGGACTTTCCATTCAGACAAAGTCGGATCGCATACTCAATGATTTGGATTTGCTGAAGTCAATTCATCAAAAGGCGAAGTGTGTTGTCGAAATAACGTTAACAACGTATGATGATCAGCTTTGTAAAATTATTGAACCGGATGTGAGTGAAACTTCGAAGAGAATCAATGTTCTTAAAATCCTGAAAGATGAGGGGATACCAACGGTCGTATGGCTATCACCGATTCTTCCCTTCATCAATGATACGGAAGAGAATCTACGTGGCATTCTTGATGCATGTATCGAGCAAAAGGTTAGAGGCATTTTATGTTTTGGATTCTCAGTGACATTGCGCGACGGAAATCGAGAGTATTTCTATGCGAAACTTGACGAACATTTTCCGGGAATTCGTAGAAAGTATGAAGAAACATTTGGAAACTCGTATGTATGTACAAGCAGAAATCACGTGAAACTGATGCAGATATTTGAGGAAACATGTATAGAGCATGGGATTCTGTATCGACCAGAGGATGTATTCGCATATTTACATCAGTTTGAGAAGAAGACTCATCACTTTTCTTTATTTGAAGAATAGCTTTCGCTCAAAATGTCCTGCTAATGTTTTGTTTTGGAGGTATAATAACGTTAGTAAAGTAGGTGGATAGTAGATGAAAGTTCAGCTAAATCAAGCGATTGATTACATTGGTCGTAATGTTGAAGAAATATGTTCATTAGATAAGATATCAAAAGAAGTTGGGGTGTCTAAGTATTATTTAAACCATTTATTCAAGATATACACGGGTAGAAGCATCATGGAATATACTCGATTAAAAAAACTGGAACATGCCATCGCCCAGCTGAAAGAAAGTAGGACAATTTTAGATATCGCCATGAGCATCGGATATTCATCTGAACGATCCTTTGCTCGTGCTGTAGTGCAAGCCTTTGGTCATCCTCCTTCCTATTTTAGAATACGGGACCTAACTAAATCCCGAAAAGTTAAAATATATGATTTAGCTCTTAATATAAGTGAGGAGCAGATATTACAAGGATTTTCCACAGGTTTTAATCAAATTAAGAATGAGTTAATTAAGAAAGGAGTTCATCATATGAAAAGTTATTTAAGTGATGTTCGCTATGAAATCATTCCGCCTATGACTGTCATTAGTGCAATAGCGAAAGGTGAAGAACCAGAAAATGAGATTATTAATCTAATGAATCAGTTAATCAGTTATTATCAGCTTCAGGTTCTACGGAGATTTGGCTTTGATTCGCCAGTTGAAGAAAGTCATGATGTTCAACAGTATAGAGGCTATGAGTATTGGTTAAGTGTGAATGAGGATGAGTTAAGGAAGTTACCAACATTGGAGGATTTTGATTTTTTTAACTATCGGATCACAATTAAAAAGATCCCTTCGTACCGTTATGCCTGTTTGCGAATTACAAATCCATTTGAAAATCCATTTGAACGAATTGGAGGGGGTTGGCGCTTTCTTGTTAGTTGGCTAGAAGATCATGATTTTAAGGAGCCGGACTTCAATCATATACCATGTGCTCATTGTCTTGAAGAAGTTAAGGACATTGAGGGTATAACCTATATGGATTTATTTATTCCCGTTGATATTGCGTAGTGAAAAGATAGATTTTTCAGAAACACTGGTTTACAATGCCAGTGTTTTCCATTAAGATAAAAAGGAAAGTATGTGAATGAAAAAGCATAGTAAAGGTGAATAATGATAACTTTATATGATTTGCGTCAGAATCAATCGGAAGATTTGATTTCCAAACTTACTCAACATTACAATCAACCGCTCAATGTCATTCGTTTCAGTGATCAGGATATCCGAAAATGTATCGGATGTTGGGATTGCTGGTTAAAGACACCGGGTATCTGCGTGATGAAAGATCCGATGTCAGAACACTATCGTGACTACGTTAACAGTGAGAAAGTTATTTTGCTATTTGACACAGCTCAAGGTTTTCTGAATCATCAGGCAAAGGCTTTTCTGGATCGAACCATTCCGCACTATCACCCCTATATTGAATTGGTTGATGGTGAGTGTCATCATAAGGCAAGATATGACACATATCCGGATATGATTTTTTACTTTGATTCGAAGAATTTTACAGAAGAGGAAGATCAGGTCACTGAAGATTATTGTTATCGAACGGCCTATCATTTTAAATCGAATGCGTATCGAATATCTGATGAAGAAGTATTTTCTGTTTCACGACTTGCTCACAGAGAAGCAAAGATAGGACAAGTGGAGAATGGTCGCACGGAACCTATGGATAAACTCATCATCTATCATGGGTCATTAAGACAAAAGAGCAATACAACGATCATACTAAACCGTGTTCAGGAAGTGCTTAAAGATAAGGTTGAGGTGCGATACCTCAAGGAAACACAGCATTGGGAAAGATGGGCAGAATCATTTCAATCGGATGAGCATGTGATGTTTTTTATGCCTTTGTATGTTCATGCTATGCCATCGCATGTTAAACAATTCATGGAAATGTTACCTGCATCCAAAGGAACCATCAGTTTCTTTGTGCAATCCGGCTTTCCGGAAAGCAGTCAATCACACTATTTAAAAGCGTATGTTGAACAACTATCCAAACGATTGGGACGTGTTTATCTCGGGACTGCAATCAAAGGTGGTATGGAAGGGTTACAAAGTCGTCCTCCTCAAGGTCAAATCGGTATGCTTAATCCAATTGTCGCATTAATCGAGCAACTGATCGAAACAGGAACACTTAATGAAGTGTTGGTTCAAAAACTGTCCATGCCTATCCGCTTTAACAAACCAACCATAATTGCATTTAACCTATTTGCGTATAAACTGCTAAATGCTTTCTGGAACTCATTTCTAAAATCCAATCAGGCATATGATCGACGCTTCGATCAACCCTATAAAAAGCTCCAGTAAATAAGAAGCTAAAAAGTTATTTTGCTTTTTTCTTGTGAAAATAAACAAGATAACAACAATATTGAAGTTAAGATTTGTTAGCAGTATGATATATATGCAGATAAAAACTGTTTGTAGCCTTTCTGTGAACCATGTTTGTAAACGAACCGAATGTGTACGTAAATCACAACAAGAAAGGAGCACACACGATGGATATCAAACATCATTACATCGAATCCGGAAGCGGTAAACCATTGATTCTGTTGCATGGTAACAGTGAGAATGGCACCTACTTCAAACATCAAATTGAATATTTTTCCAAAATGTATCGGGTCATAGCTATCGATACACGTGGGCATGGTCAAACCCCACGTGGTAGCGCCCCATTTACAATCCGTCAGTTTGCGGAGGATTTACATGAGTTTTTCAATGAGCAAAAGATAGACAAAGCAGACGTATTGGGTTTTTCAGATGGAGGGAATATCGCTATGATTTTTGCTATGAAATATCCCGAAAAGATCAATCATCTGATTCTAAATGGAGCGAATCTGGATACTACAGGAATTAAACGAGGTTATCAGATCCCAATTGAATTTCTGTACAATGTAGCCAAATTCCGAGCAAAAGTTACAAAAAAACCTAACAAATATGTAGAAATGATGGGGTTAATGGTAAATGATCCAAACATCCGAACTGAAGAGCTAAAAAACATTTCAGTGAAGACACTGGTAATTGCCGGAACAAAGGATATGGTCACAAAAGAGCATACAGAACGTATTTATCATGCACTGCCTTCGGCTCAACTGGAATTTATTGAAGGAACTCATTTCATTGCATCAAAAAAACCAGCTGAGTTTAATCAGGTGGTCGAACAGTTTCTACAAAGTTAATGTGAATCAGGTTGTTTCAACGTAAAGTGATTCACTGCGTAAGCAAATCCATTCATCAAAAAATCATGCGCCTTTATGCTAATTTTTGCTTTGGGCACCATTTGTTCAAACGCGTGATAGCATCCACTAAACTCTTTAAAGAACACGGTATTTCCAGCTTTATTTAGCTGATAAACATAAGCTATGGTCTCATCTCTAAAAGGTTCCAAATCTCCGATATAAGTTAATGTGGGTGGTAAGTTAGCGTAGTTTTTGGATCGACTTGCGGCTGCATATTCAGGAACATTCATAGTTTCAAAAAGATCACCTAAATATAACTTCCAACCGTAATAGCTAGATAAGGAATCCCACACAGGAGCGTGATTGTTTTTCGCAGAATTCGTTTGCATCCGATCGTCAATCATCGGATATAAGGGCATCTGAAAAGCAATGGATACCTCTTTTTTATCACGGGCATATAAGGAAAGGGCAGCACATAATCCACCACCAGCGCTATCTCCACCAATCATGATTTGATCCGAACGTACACCTAAATGGGATGCCTGGTTTTTCATCCAAAGAAGTGCATCATAGCAATCGTGTAGAGCTGCAGGGTAAGTGGATTGAGTGGACAATCGGTAGTCCACAGAAAACACAATGCATGGACTCGCTTCGATGAGTTTTTTGGCAAAAAACCGACTTTGTCCGGGATGTCCGATAGCGTATCCACCGCCATGCATCCAAAGAACACCGGGTAAAAAAGAATCAACTTTCGTTGGCTTATAAATGAATATGTTCATCAAAGTACCATCGCGTCGTTGAATAATGTCAACCGATTGGCTGATTGCTTTATCCTTGAGTTGAACCCAGAACATTCGACCAAACGTTGAAGCAAAGCGTAAACGATTTTCAGTGAATGAGGGGTTGAACCACTTCATCAGCTTTCCAAGAAGCCGAAGCTGGGGGTCCACCTGCTGCCAATTGTACTTCATCTTCTACCTCCATACTAATTAAATCATAGTCGAACCACAATCCTTTGGCAATCAGAATTATGCTATGGTACAATTATACACGAACAATTTCAAAGGAGAACCATATGGGATATTTAAATCTTGGAAGTCTTTTCTTTGGTGCAGTAAGTATCATTTTGCCTGTATACGCGATGTTATATCACAAGCTATTTTCAAACCGCCAATATGGAATCTATCTTTCCGTCTTGAGTCTTGTGTTGTGTATGCTAGCCATATACTTTCAAATGGTCTATCAGAATTATTTGATTGAAATCAATGATATATCTGCACTGCTCGATACCAATGGAGCCGCAACTCTTTTTTCAGGAGTTCTTCTTGTTGTAACATTAGCTATCAATGTTACTTCTCTATATGTGAATCATCGTCAAAAAGATTGAAAGAGGTAACTATGAAGCAAATCATCACCATTCAGCATACCCAATCTATCCATCATACCAATGGTATGGTAGGTTCTTGGACGGATTGGCCACTATCCGAACTGGGAATAAGTCAAGCGGAAAACATAGGCATTAAACTATCAAAACTTCTCGAAGGAAAAAATGTAGTCATGTACTCATCCGATTTGCTAAGAGCCAGGCAGACAGCGGAGATTGTGGGCAAGCATCTGGGAGTGAATCCAAGTTTGCACCATGAACTCAGAGAACGTAATTTAGGCAAGTGTGTGGGTAAATCCGTCGCCTGGTTAAGAGAAAATATGGAAGTTCAGGAAAGAACCATCGATGATCGCATGTTCAGTGATGCGGAAAGTCGAAGAGATGAATGGAATCGTCTCTTACCATGGTTTGAACAGATGATGAATGATGAAACTGAAGTTGTTATCATCGTATCACACGGGGATTTGCTTAGCGTTTTCAATGCCATGTGGTTGGGGTTAGATGTAGAATCACTCAATCAATTTGAACTCTTTGGTTTGGCAGGTGGAGTCTCATTTCTTCAAAAGACTGATCAGGGAAAAAGAATGATTCGTAGGTTAGGCGACCTCTCATTTATTCAATAATTATCAAAACAATCACCAAGGTAACTGCGTGATTGTTTTTTAATTCAAGATAATTTTAAGTAAAGAAATAATATATTGATCTGCAGTAAGTTCAAATAGAACTTCCTTAGCATATGAGGGACGATCGGTGATGATACTGTTTACTCCCAATCGACTCATTCGCTCGATTTCTCCACGTGAGTTTACGGTCCATACCAGAATCTTCTTATCAGCCTGATGAATCTGTTCCACGATGGATTGAGTTACAAAAGTAGATCTCATACTCATCATATCAATCAGAGGATTGGCAAGAAGTGCGGGTGTGATACGATATGTGATGTAACCAGTCTGAAGATTCGGATTTAGCTCTTTGGCTATTTCAAGGCAACTCAAACAAGTTGATGTGAGAACCACCTGATATTGCATATCAAATTCATCAATCAAAGCAACCAAATCCGGGATCACATAAGACTGATTTTCAGTGAGTTTTAAGTCAAGATTTAACCCAACCCGACCTTTGGTAAGCTCGAGTGCTTCTCTTAGGGTGGGAATGGTTGTCCCACGAAACTGCTCATGAAGCCAAATTCCAGCATCAAGTGCTGTCGCAGTTTCAACGGATACCTGCGAAATCGACTGATTGACACCTGTAGTGCGACGTAGATTATCATCATGAAGCAAGACGAATTCATCATCCAATGTAACGCGCACATCCACTTCCACATAATCAGTATAGACTTCAATCGCACGCTCAATCGCAACAAGCGTATTTTCTGGAAAGTTATAAGAGTATCCACGATGTGATGTTACAGTAATTTGATCAAATGAGATTGCTTGAAGCAAAGAGCCATTCCTTAAAATTCCAATATATGCATACAAATTAAATGATAGTAGCATCACCAGTAATAGCGCGAAAAGTTTTCTAGATGGAGCAGCAAGAAAAAAGCGTATGGTCATTTTTGGTTGATTTATGACTTCTTCCTCAGGGAGTTCAAGTGACTTAGAGTTAAGAATCATGTATAACGCATAATGAAGTGAAACGCTGACCACAAACAGTAGGATCGAATAGAACTGATTCATATGGTTTAAGAGTGACATAAAGGCTGCAATTGCATACATTCGCGGAACAAATAAGGAAATCAGAAGAATCATGATGATTAGAGCCATGATGTATAAAAGAATGAAAGTAATCCCCTGCACAACATTCCATAATGCATGTTTCTTCAGCAGAAAACCTTGTTTTCGATTCACAAACAATACTGCGGTCAGATAGACACCTAAAACCAATCCCCAGATGATTTGCGATGAGGTTTCGAAGATGAGATATCGTAGAATCGTGCTATTTCTAAGTGCAAAGACAAGTAGTGGTAGATTAAATGAAATCATAAGAATCCAGACGGTTAAAAAATATCTGAAATTGAAGGAAGTGATTGCCTTAAAAGTGAGCATAGCACTGGAGTAGAGAAGACTAAACCCTCGAATTTTTAATTTATGATGCTTTAAATAGAAA
>ERZ869909.939-NODE-939-length-27118-cov-8.278360_pt1 | contig 27118 bp, 30 predicted proteins | sample MGYA00520892_ERZ869909 | MGnify/ENA primary metagenome ERZ869909 (study PRJEB32215, sample SAMEA104723947) | bioreactor metagenome | biome: bioreactor; feature: anaerobic bioreactor; material: water | place: China | collected 2015-03-12 ... | reverse complement strand
TGGGCGTATACACACCATAGATTCCGTGAAGGAAGGAGTAACAAATTTTGACGATCTGGCTGTCTGATGCAGCTTTCAAATAAACGGTCGTTTGCTTTACGCATGCTGACCGCCCCTCCAGGGGTCCCTGGAGGGGCGGCTTCGTGTAAAGAAATCGCGTAAATTTTTCTACGTGAGGAAAAGGGGCGTGTCACCTTGCTTAGGCGACCGCCTGGATGCCGTTCCTCTCGATCAGCGTCAGCAAGCGTAACGCCGGACCGCCAGGTCGCTTCACGCCGCGCTCCCAGTCGGAGACCAGGTTCTTGCTGACGTTGAGGTAGCGGGCAAACACAGGCTGGGACAGGTGCTCACGCTCCCGCAGGGCGCGGATCTCTTCAGGAGACAGGGTCTTCACCGGTGTGAGGCAAGTCTCATCGAAGTCACGCATGGTCTGCTTGTCGATGGCACCGACCTCGTGCAGCGCCTCCATGGTTTCATGGATCGCGGCGAGGGCGTCACTACGGTACTGCTTAGCCATTGTCATCTACCTCCGAAAACTGCCCCTTCTCGATCATCGCGTCCAGGTGCTCATCAGACAGCGACAGGATGTGCTGTGCTGCCTGCTTGAAAGCGGCCTTCTCCTCGTCGCTGATGTTGCTCTGCTGGCTTTTCGCGAAGCCAAAGACGAAGAAGGCACGGCTCTCCTGGCGGTATAGGATGATCGTGCGATACCCGCCGGACTTGCCTTGGCCAGGGCGAGCGACACGCTGCTTAATGACGCCGCCGCCAAGGTCGGCATCTACCAGTCCTTGCTCGGCCCGCTGGATGGCTTCGCGTAGCGCATCATCGTCGAGTCGTTGCTTACGGGCGAAGCGCTCGAACCAGGCGTTTTTGAAGATCCTCACGTGCATCCTGCTATGGCCAAGTATAACACTTAGTGTGACACTTTCTGGAGTGCCTAGGCAAGGCCACCGAAGAGACCATGAATTTGTGGACCGACAGGCTGCGGCGATGATGTAAAGAACACCGAGCTCGGCGGCGCGCGCCTCGCTCACGCGAAGCCCAGGAAGACGGCCAGCGCTCGGTTGACGGCGACCATGGTGCTGTCATCGAGGTGGCCGAAGGCCTCTCCCACCCTCTCGCGCTTCACCGTCATGGGCTTGTCCACCATGATCTGGGAGCGTCGCTGCAAGCCATTCTCGGGAGTGGGCTCCACATCGAGGCGGATCAGCGGCGCATCGCCCCGGGTGCTGGAGAGCAACAGCACCGTCACACTGCCGGTGCCGGCAAACTGATCCGACTGGATGATGAGGGCGGGACGCGGCTTCCCGACGTCACTCGACAGGGCAAGGGTCACCAGGTCGCCACGCCTCATGCGTCACACTCGTCGTCGTCCAGGTCCAGGAGGGCGGCATCCATGACGTCCTTCAGATCCTGGTCCCCGGCGTCGGCGGTCGCGACGACAGCGCACTGGCGGCGGGCCTCTTCGGCGAAGCCAGGTTGGCGAGTATCTGGCACCCAGATCTGGATCGGGCGCAGGCCGGCCGCACGCAAGCCCGCTCGGTGCTTCTTCACCCGGTTGTTCACGTTGTTGGTTGCCACCATGGCGAATCCTCTATTCGTTTCATGTAACAAAGTAGTCCGCACTTCAGTTACATGCAACGAATAAGGTGTCCAGAAAACGATCATTAGACGGTCAACCCGGACAATGTCCGAGAATAGTCTTGTTTGGTGGGTTTTCGGACAATAAGATAGGCGGACGGATTAACGGACAAAAGGGGCGGTCAATGGCGCTGATCGGCTATGCGCGGGTCTCGACGGGGGAGCAGGACACCGCCTTGCAGACCGATGCGCTTCGCAAAGCGGGGTGCGAGCGAATCTTCGATGACACCGTCTCCGGGGCCAAGGCGGAACGACCAGGCCTGACAGCTGCGCTGGCGTTCCTGCGTGACGGGGATGTGCTGGTTGTGTGGCGACTGGATCGACTGGGACGCTCACTGCCGCATCTGATCGAGGTGGTCAGCACCCTGGAGGCGCGTGGCGTCGGATTTCGGTCGCTGACCGAAGCCATCGATACCACTACGCCGGGTGGACGGCTGATCTTCCACGTGTTTGGTGCTCTGGGGCAGTTCGAGCGTGACCTGATCCGTGATCGCACCAAGGCGGGGCTGGCTGCCGCCGCCGCCCGTGGGCGCAAAGGAGGACGCAAGCCCGTCGTCACCGACGACAAGCTGAAGCGGGCAAGGGAGCATTTGGCTAATGGGCTGAACGTCCGCGAGGCTGCTGCACGTCTCAAGGTCAGCAAGACGGCCCTCTACGACGCCTTGAAGGCCAGCCAACCCGATGCCCCAGACCATAGTGCAGCCGACTCTTGACACGCTGTGCGGTCGTCTTCTGAAAATGACAGAAGTGATCTCTATTCCTAATCTATTGAGCAAGAAAAAGGCCAAAAGTCATATTAAGCAATGAAGCGCCGATCAGAGCATAGACCATAGTGTTAATGGTACGGCTCGAGAGCCGGGCAACCAAAGGACGCCCCAGGATTACCCCCACGCAACCCCCGAAGGTCACTAGCAGGGCCAGCATTGGTTTGAAGTGTCCGCCGACTCCAAACACTAGTCCAGTACAGGCCGATAGCAACATGCCGATGACTGTTGAGGTGCCTACCACTACCTTGATATCAGCGCCGGTCATGGCGCGCAAAGAAGGCACGATCAACACACCTCCGCCCACTCCGGTACCTCCCACCATGGCACCACAGGCCAAGGGCATTGCCCCTCCCAACCACTGGCCGATGTGCAGCAATACTTGCGGCCGTAGGCTAGTAAGCACCGCTAAGCTAGCGGCAGACAGAACCGCCAGCTTGAGACCATACTGCACGCCTTCCCCCCAAGGGGTGCGCAGCAGAAAAGTAATGGCTAGGGCCAGCAACAGGCAGCTAGGCACTGCCCAACGCGAAAAATATTTAAATAACTCCCAATCGACACGGCCATCTCGCCCATGGGCATAGGTCGCTACCACTTTAATCAGCAACGATGCTAGGCTAGCGGTCCCAATCGCCGTGGCGGGCGACACGCCGAAAAAAAGCATCATGCCCGGCACCATAACCACCCCTGCGCCGACCCCGGAGAGCAATATCAACAGGCCACTGACGACTCCAAAAAACAGGGAGGTGACTTCAAACATCGCAAACTCCTGGGAAGAACAAAAAAGCAAAATATAAGCGTAATTATTTTTCTAATTAACACCAATATTACGCAGAAATCTATCTCCTTATAATATTAATTGACCCATGATAAGCTCTCAATATGCAATATTTTTTGTTGATAACAATTGCATATAGGATGTTATCCGACATGACCTATTGCCCCCCCCATTAACTATCCGGGAGGGGCGAACGAAAATTATCGATTCTTTAGTCGGCCATACCCGGTGCGATAGATCGCAGGGGTAACTGCATGAGATCCTCACCTAAGATGATCGAACCTGTGTAGATATCTGCCATCTCAGCTACCATGCGCTCTTTCACACCGGGTCTGTCGAGCATGGGTAGAAAATGGGTAAGAACCAACATTCCTACATTGGCGCGTTTAGCTGTCTCGGCGTTATCCAGGTGTGAACCAGACATGGATCGGTATTCCGGGGTGAGCTCGGTGCCGGAAAGGAAGTGGTTCATATGGATCAGTACATCGGCATCCTTAGAGAATTCGATGAAAGGTTCATAGACACCGCCCGTGTCTCCTGAATATACCACCGTGGCTTCCGCTGTCTCGACCCGATAAGAGAGACAGTTCAGGCTGGGCTGCACATGACGTGTCGGGCCGACCCGAATTACCCAACCATCGCCCTCAATTACATCGCCCGGTGCGACTTGGTTCAACAATGGCGCAGGGCGTGGCCGTTCGCCATAGCCACCCCGTGCTTGGAAGACAGCTAGTGAGGCCGGGCTTTCTGTGCGAGCCGTAATATCGAGAGCAAAAGCGCCCTCGGGGCCGATGAAACGATCGTTGATCTGTTGCAGTGGCTCAGGACCGAAGACTTTGAGTGGAGAAAGTTTATCTCCACCATGATCCCAGCGTGTTAACACCAAGCGAGGATAATCCATGATGTGATCATAGTGGTAATGTGTAGCCAGAAAATGGGTAACATCAGCCGCTCTGTAGCCAGCTTCTAGCAACCTCTGGTGTGCACCAGGACCGTGATCCATCACGATCACATCTGTGCCGATTTCAAAAACATAGCCAGAGCTCTGGCGAGTGAGCGATGGCGCCGGCGTGCCGGTGCCCAGGAGGGTCACTTTCATGTTCATTCCTTTTGGTGGTGAGAGGCATGCAAGGCGGCAGGTGCCGACGCCTGCTGGTTTCTGATGGCGCGTACGATGATGACGACCGACAACAGAATAAAGATTACTGCGAGCGGTGATTTAAGGAGAAAAAACGGATCACCGCCGGATGCTGAGAAAGCGTTACGGACCAGAGCTTCGAGTTGTGGTGCCAGGATGAAGCCGATCACCAGCGGCAACAGAGAAATATCGAGTCGGCGCAGTACATAGCCGATTAGGCCCAGTCCGAGAACGGTCCATACCCCTATAAGCCCACCATCCTGGGCATAGACGGCGGTGAGGGTTATTAGCAAAACAAGAGCTGGAGTCATTGTCGCTGGAATCCTCGACAAGATTCCCATCGAGAGGATGACGTAGCGCCCCAGAGTCCAGTTGCAGAGATTACCAAACATCATAAGAGTGAATATGCCGAAGGCAATTACCAGTTCACTATTGATCACGGTGCCGTATCCTTCGAGTTCCCGGATTTCAGTGAAGCGGAAAACTTGCGGGCCAAAGGTAAAGTCTCCCACTGCCTCAACAGCTAGGATAAGAAAAACTGCCGCGAAATTCCCTGGAATACCTAGGCTCATAACCGGGATCAGGTTGGCGCCTGAAACAGACGAATTAGCGGCTTCGGTGGCGGCAACACCTTCGGGAGCGCCCTTGCCGAATCGTTCTGGTGAGGAAGAGCGTTTTTTCTCTGCTTCATACCCCAGCGTAGCTGCAAGCGTCGTACCTATACCGGGAAGCGCTCCGATCACTGTGCCGATCCCCGCCGATCGGAAAATAGTAGGAAGCAAGTCCTTCATTTCGCGCCAGGAAAGACGACTGTCGACACTTTTTTGCTTGACTGCCCTGGCACTCTGGTGGCGATCCCGCATCAGGTTCTCGATGGCGATGAAAACTTCACCCAAAACGAGCACGCCAAGAATGGCCGAGGTCATTGGCAGGCCATTGCCAAGCGCGGGAATTCCCAGTGTCATTCGTGGTCCATCGCCGGAAAGAGCACTTCCCAACAGGGCAAGCAGCATGCCGAAGCCGCCTGCTATCAGGCCCTTGGTGACCGAATTTCCTGCCACCGCCGCCATGAAAGATAGCGAAAGGATGATCAGCGCCGCTTTGTCGGGTAGGCCGAGTATGGATTCGATCATCAGTGCTGCGGTCGGCGCCAACACAAACAGCGCGATATCGGACAGCGTATCGCCCGAGACAGAGGAGAAGTGCGCGATCTTGAGAGCTTTCTTTCCTTGCCCCTTTCGCGTCATAGGATACCCGTCGAGGGTGGTCATATAGGCATCGGGTGTACCTGGGGTGTTAAATAAAATGGCCGGCACAGCTCCGCCGAGGGTTGATCCCTTCATCAAACCTATCAGAAATCCAAGGATGGGTAAGAGAGCATCATTGCTCGTACCAAAAGTCGAAATTAGGATTGGCAATGCGATTGCCATAGCAAAAGGTCCGTTTAACCCAGGGGTAGAACCCACTACTATACCCAATACAATGCCGCAAAATACCATGAATACTGGCAACCATATGAAGCTCCCGCCCTCTTCAAAGAAAACGCCGAGTACACCACGAACGATATAGTCGAATACCAGTTCCATTATCAGAAATCCGCGTTAGGAGGCAGCTGGATATTGCTAAGAAATATATCGAAGACCAATATAAGTAGAAAAATCAATGCGACACTTACCAAGGCACTTCGCAGGCGCATCCTCCCTTCGGAAAAAGTCATTAATGAGAAGCAAAGCACGAACCCACCTCCTATGAACCCCAGATACTTAAAGGGGGGTGTATCGATCAGCTGACGATAAGTAATGCCATCCTGAGTGAGCCATACGACTAGGGGGCCAAGCGTGAAGGTGATGGCAAGGCTGCCGAGCAAGGTGGTAAATAATAGCGCCATAAATAGCAGGTTACGCAAGGTGATATGTGGATACGCATCCGGCTTCACTTCTTCATGAGGCGCCAGGAATGAAGAAACGCATTGAATGAGCGACATAAGTCCGATGAACGCAGTGAGAAGAATCGGAAAGAAAGCATCTCCTGGCTCAACTCTACCCAAACGAGTAGTTTCCATAAAATCACCCTGAATATCATTCGGAAACCACAAGAAAAGTGCTATTGCCGCGAAGATGAGACCAAACATCCCGATGCCGATTTCCCAGCGTCGCTTCATCGTTTGATCCCCCCTTCGCGGCATCGCTATCATTGACCAAAGGTCTGCAGCATTTCAAGGTATTCGTCGAGTTGCTGATAGAGGTCATTATTGAGCTCTTCACCTTTAACGATAACTGCTGACGGTGGATACTGCTGAGCGATAAACTGAGCAGTACGCGATTCCTTGTCGACAGCAATTTCCCTCACCGCTTCTGCGATAGCATCGCGCGCTTCTTTGTCGAGGCCGGCAGGGGCGGCTAAAACAAACCTGAAACCAAAGTTATAGGGAATGCCAAGATCCTCAAGGGTTTCACCCTGTTTATTTTGCACCAAGGGTTCATTTTCTGCGGAAACTAGAATCACCAGTTCATCGGCGGCAACCAAACCACGGTGAGCACCGCCACTCCAAGCAAGATTGGCATCTTGGGCAACCAGAGAATCTACGCCAGCCCTACCACCTTGACCACGCAGATGATTTGCTTCAATACCCAGGGCATTAGAGATTACTTCCGAAGCAAGTTGTGTCTGAGATGAGTAGTTACTCCAGACAATATTCTCTCCATTTTTCGAGGCCTCAACCACATCTTCCATTGTTTTCCAGCCGCTATCGGCACGTGCTATCACGCCGGTCTGCGAAGCAGCAAGCGTGGTGATATAGCTATAATCATCAATAGAAATTGAATTGTTATCTATCGAGTCGAAGGTAAAGGTAGTGTCCAGAGCAAGGCCAATTGTGAGCCCATCATTGGGCTCGCTCTTCAGTCGAGAAGCCATGACAGCGCCACCGGCACCAGCGACATTTTCGGGTATGACTCGCCAACCATTACGCTCTTCTATTTCACTGGAAAGTGCACGTGCCAAAGAGTCGGTTCCACCGCCTGGCGCGAATCCAACCATTAGACGGATAGGACCGGAAGGCTCCCAGTCCGCCATTGTCGGGACTGAAAAAATCGATAGGGCTAAGACGGAAATATATTTAACGGTCGTATTGATGCTCATTGCAATTCTCCGCTTTTATTTGATTGTCGGAAGCATTTTTGGTGTTATGGTATGTCTTATGTTGTAACGAATACGATCTAGAGATCGAAATTGCATTGGAACTCTAGCGGACGGTGCTCTTTGGGAATTCGAAGGCGCTGGAAGCTGGCCGGCCTATCCCCAAGGGTAAAGCTTTTTACTTCCCAGATCAGGCACGCTGAGGAACTCTCGCGCATCAAATATAACCCTGCTTCTTCCTCAATATTGCCGAGGCTTACCTTGCTGTCAGTGCGAAGCGTTGGTGCGCCGTGACAAAGCTCTATGTGGCGGTGGATAGAAAAACCCACATAGCTATCCAGTGGGCGTGTAAGTAGCTCCTCTCCATGCTCGAAGGGAATGAAAACCTCCGAATAGACCGTAGGCTCCATGTCGATCTGCATCAGTCGTTCGATCCGAACAACTCGTTCGCAATCGAGGAACGTCTGCCAAGGTCCCGCGCCTAGCCACTCATTCACCGAGAGCATCTTGACCCGAGGTGGCAACAGCTTACCGCTACCAGGATGTTGGAAACGGAATATAAAGATATCGCTGTCCCGTACCGGCTGCTCGACGATAGTGGTGCCGCGTTTTGGCGCGCGAGTGATCACCCCAAGTTTGCTGAGGTTGGTCAAGGCCTTTTGTACGGTACCTACACTGACCCCAAGCATTGGGGCCAGATGCTTATCTGCGGGCAATTGCTGGCCTGCCTTCAGGCGCCCCTCACGGATCATTGTGCTGAGCGCATCCGAAAGGCGCGTGTATTTCGCCCCTGGGCCTGGTTGATTGTGTAGGTGCTGCTTCACGTCTTCGAGCAGGTCGGTGCTTAAGGTCATGGAATTTTACCTCCTTGACCCCACTATAAACCATACCATTGAGATAAATAAACCAGGTTTTTAAAAAAATAGCGCTGCCTATTGAAATGCTATATAAAACCCATTAAATCAACAATTTATCTAAGTTTTGCAAGGTGTTTTCATTAGCAAAGCCGTTAATTTAACGTTAAAAACTCAATGCCGGCAGCTTAACGCTCTCACGTTCGTCAGCGTTGCAAGCACGGAGGATCGCCGGGCTGTTAGTGCTGTCGAAGTCGGAATACCGGTAGCATTCCAGCATGCCAGTTCATAGTCGGCAGATGCACGTCCGGCTCTCCACCATCGCCGTATCATCCACCCTGCGTTCACGTAGCGGTACTAGCATGCAAGGTTATGGCGCTTCTCGTTTCCGGCTCGGTCATGTAGAGGCCTGATGCCGACCTCTCCTCGAGACCTTGGTTTGGCAGAGCCTCCGGTGTGGGCCATCATGTAAAGAAAACCAAGGTTTTCCTTCTATCGGTGGAGGCTGTTATGGTCGAACGGAAAGGATCCAGTGCCGCTGATGTTCAGCGGGCGGCTATCGAGCTGTTTGAAGGCAACCGCGTAGCAGCGGACCACTGGCTGCACCAAGAGGCTGTGGGGCTTGGAGGGAAGCGCCCCATCGATGTCATGGAGAGGGATCCTCAGCAGGTGCTGGACCTGATCGGCCGTCTCGAGCATGGGGTGTTCACCTGATCCGAGCCTGGTCCTGGTGATGCCATGGCTGAGCTTGGGGCACGAGAAGAGACCACGAGGACGATACGGCCACTCGGAGAGGTAATGCATGATCATCGGCTACGCCCGCGTCAGCACTCAGGACCAGAACCCCCAGTTGCAGCGTGACGCCCTCGAGGAGGCCGGCTGTGAGCAGGTCTTCGAGGAGCGTGTCACCGGTACCAAGCGAGAACGCCCCGAGCTGCAGGCCTGCCTGCGCACCCTGCGCGACGGCGACACCCTGGTGGTGTGGAAGCTCGACCGCCTGGCCCGCTCGCTCAAGGACCTGGTGGAGCTGATCCACGAGCTGGATGACCGTGGTGTGGGCTTCCGGTCGCTGACCGAGGCGATCGACACCACCAATGCCGGCGGCAAGCTGGTGTTCCATATCTTCGGCGCCCTGGCGGAGTTCGAGCACAGCCTGATCCGCGAACGCACCTTGGCGGGCCTGGCCGCGGCGCGTGCCCGCGGTCGTAAGGGAGGTCGCCGTCCTGTCATGTCAGCGGCAGACGTGCGCAAGGCGGCGGCAATGCTGGCTGATCCTGAGATCACCAAGACCGAGGTGGCCAAGCATTTCGGCGTTAGCCGGGTGACACTGAATGCCTCATTGGAAAGGGAGGGGCTGAGTAAAGCGGTAAACCATCGTGAGATAGAGGAGGTGTGTCGTGGCCGAGAAGCTTTTCTCATATACTCAAGTGAGTTTTTAAGTTAAAGCTCATTTGAGTAATTGCGCGTAGCCGCTCTCCGGCGGTATCTGCCTATCCCTCTCGCATGCCAGGCGCCACAGGGCTTAGTCGCCACACAGTGAAGCTCTGGTGGGCCTCCGCATCGCTCTCTCTGAGAATGCAGGGAGGAGGGAACTGTAGGGTTTGACAGTGGTCCCAATTTGGGACACGATGCCTCCATCAAGGAGGTTGCATGAGAATCGTATCGACGAAAACCCTAAGGGAGTTCTGGAGGCAGCATCCTGACGCCAAGGGCCCGCTGGAGGCCTGGGTCGATGAAGTGAAGCACTCGCAGTGGCAGAGCACACATGACATCAAGGAGCGGTACCCAAGGGCCAGCGTACTGGGCAACAAGCGCGTCGTATTTGACATCAAGGGTAACGACTACCGGCTCATAGTGAGCGTTGCTTACCGGTTTGGCGCGGTCTACATCAAGTTCGTCGGTACCCACGCCGAGTATGACAAGGTGGATGCCGAGACAGTTGAAATGGAGTGAGTCTATGAACATTCGCCCGATTCGCACCGAGAGCGACTATCAGGCTGTGCTGCGCGAAGTATCCGCATACTTCGACAATGAGCCCGAGCCCGGCACCGAGGACGGCGACCGCTTCGAGATCCTTCTGACCCTGGTCGAGGCCTACGAAGCGAAGCAATTTCCCGTGGACCTGCCGGATCCCATTGAAGCCATCAGGTTCCGCATGGATCAGGAGGGGCTAACGGCCAAGGATCTGGAGCCGGCTATTGGTAAGCGCAATCGTGTCTACGAGGTTCTCAACGGCAAGCGCAACCTGACGCTGGCCATGGTATGGAAGCTCCATGAAATGTTTGGGATCCCGGCAGAGAGCCTGATCAAGCCTCCCCGCCATTCGGAGATTGCCTGATTCGCCTTCTATTCTGGGTATCGACAGGCCGCCCATCGAGGCGGCTTGCTTTTCACGGCGTTAACTCAAAAGCGCAAATAATGCTATGATTCTATGAGTAACGAATCAAATACTCATGGAGGGCCTATGCACGTCATCGCGGTACTCAATCAGAAGGGTGGCTCGGGGAAGACCACAATAGCGACCCATCTGGCACGTGCCCTCCAACTGGAGGGGAAAGAGGTGCTACTGGTGGATTCCGATCCTCAAGGTAGCGCGAGGGACTGGGCGGCTGTCAGAGAAGATCAGCCCGTCACGGTGGTGGGGATCGATCGCCCAACAATAGGGCGTGACTTGAAGAGCGTGGCCCGCCAGGAGTTCGTCGTCATCGATGGGGCTCCTCAGGCGGCTGACTTGGCTGTGTCTGCCATCAAGGCAGCTGACTTCATCCTGATTCCTGTCCAACCCAGCCCTTATGACATCTGGGCTACGGCAGATCTGGTGGACCTGGTGAAGCAGCGCATCGAGGTGACGGATGGGGCTCTTCAAGCAGCCTTTGTGGTGTCGAGGGCGATCAAGGGTACGCGAATCGGCTCCGAGGTTGCTGAAGCACTGCACGGCTACGATCTTCCGGTACTGGAGTCGCGCATTACGCAGCGAGTTAGCTATCCCGGAACCGCTGCAGCAGGGACCACGGTGTTGGACAGCGAGCCTAATGGTGACGCGGCCGCAGAAGTGCGTGCCCTGGCTGCTGAAATCACACAAAAACTCATTTGAAACAATGGGGATATGAGTAAATGAGTTCAACGAAAGGCACACTGAGCGCTGGGCGCCCGAGCGTAAAGGCTAGCGACAAGAGGAAAGCAGCGACCTTAGCTAGCTTGAGCGATGAGCAGCCTAAGAAGCGGGTCAACTTCGAGCTGTCGGCTGACCAGCATGCCAAGCTGAAGATCTATGCGGCTCGACAGGGTAAGACGGTCAAGGAGCTACTCACCGAGTACATACGAAGCCTGCCTGATGAGTGATTATCGAGCAGGCAATCAAAGGATTATGAGCTCTCGGGGTGTAAGCCACAGGACCTCTCAGTCATGTAACTATACAAGACGATGATTTACATGAAAAATTTCCCATCGATAGCGAGGTGATGGACTGGACGAATGGGAAAAATGAGGGTAAAAATGAGGACTCGCCGATAAGGCGGAAAAGCAAAACGCCCTCGAACCCGGCTGATCTTGGCGGAGAAGCGGGAACGAGGGCGCCACATAACGTGTGAGGGGATTATGGCCCACTCAGAACCTATCTGCCAAGTGGTGCAGGACTTCACGCCAAATCGCGTTTTTCTGCATCGTCTACGCTGCTTTGCTCAGAGGTGGCTGGGAGAGCGTATCAAGCTAAGCCTCAGCTCCATGGTGCCCTACGCTTCTTGCACCTCGAGTACACCGTCAACACCAAGATTGGATCGTGATGGGCGGCGAGGCGAGGCATGAGCGAAGATCGACAGACATCTATCGTGGAGAATGCTCGAGCAGGGGAGGCCTGGACAGAGGCTTCATCACCAAACCTTGGTAAAAGCAAGCGTTCCACATTGGTTCCTGAGCGCCATTCTCAGCGCGATTTTTTCATCGCAGATATCCTGGATGCGAGCCCAAAAGATGATACGGCAAGTATGGAGCACCCTCTATTCGCTCTACGCTCTGGTGACCGGAAAGTTAGGTATTACCAACACGGTGAAGCTACGATGGAGGTCAGGCCTGGCATCAAGGGTTTGGCAACAATCCACGATAAGGATGTGTGGATCTACTGCATAAGTCAGCTTATGGAAGCTATAAACAGGGGGCGTGAAGACGTGAGTCGAAGGGTACGGTTTACGGCTTACGATTTTATGATTACGACTAATAGACGCACTGACGGTGATAGCTATAAGCGAATGGGAGAAGCATTGGAGCGTCTCTCTGAATCCCGCATAGTGACCAATATAGAAACGGATGGGAGACGTGAGCGGGCAGGCTTTGGACTGATTGATTCGTGGCACGTCATAGAGCGCAGCCATGATAATCGGATGGTTGCTGTCGAAGTTACACTGCCGGACTGGTTATATCGCTCAGTGACAGCCAAGCATGTTCTTACTTTGAGTCGCGATTACTTTCGGCTTCGCAAACCTCTCGATCGGCGTATCTACGAGCTGGCTCGTAAGCACTGTGGCAACCAACCTAAATGGCATGTCACGATAGCTACCCTCCATGTAAAGAGTGGGAGCCAAGATAAGCTTTATAAATTCCGGGCTGCTATGAAGGCCTTAGCTGCTACGAATGAGCTCCCAGACTACCGCATAGCCTTCAGTGCAGAGAAGGATATGATGACCTTCTACGCTAGGGGAGCTAAGGGTGGTAGAGCACAAATGCTTGATTTATTAAAGGCTTAGACAAGGTCTCATCCATAGAACCACGTGTCATTCATCCCTAAAACCACGTGCCGGTGAGGTATCGTGGTTTTAGGGATGTCTGGCCTGTGGATTGGCACGTGGTTTTAGGGATGCCGGCCTGTGGGTTGCGTCGTGGTTTTAGGGATGTCTGGCCTGTGGATTGGCACGTGGTTTTAGGGATGCTCTTTTCGTGGTTTTAAGGATGTAGCCTCCCCGCAAACCCGCATGGTTGCTGGCCCGCCAAAACCGTAACGCGCGCGCGTCTTTAACTAAGATCTAAAAGATCTTTAACGCGCTACGCGCTCGCCTACCCTCCGCTCGTCCCTCGCTCCGCCCCCGCTTCGCGGGCCTGGACGATGACGCGCCAGAGGCGCGGCTGACGGGCGCTCTCGAGCCGCTTCGCGGCTGCGCGCCCTGGACGGCGCAGCCTGGCCGCTAAAGTGCCAACCCTCGCTGGGCCGAACCCCAGCCTCGTGCAGGAACAAGGCGCTTCGCGCCTGGGTTTAGCAGGAAGGAGGTCAATCCACGCGCAGGCGGTGTCGCAAAGATCCGTGGCGCCGCCCAGGCTGAATGCTATACTTGTATAGCGCCCACCCCTGCCGGAGGAGAGTTCGATGCTCGCCCTACGCCTGCCCACTGAGATCGAGGAACGCCTGGAGGCCCTGGCCAAGGCCACCGGCCGCACCAAGAGTTATTACGCCCGCGAGGCGATCCTCGAGCACCTGGATGACCTCGAGGATATCTACCTGGCCGAGAAGACCCTGGAGCAGGTCCGCCGCGGCGAGATGACGACCCACAGCCTGGACGACGTGGAGCGTGAGCTTGGCCTGGCGGATTGAACTCACCGACGAGGCAGTCAAGCAGCTCAAGAAGATCGGCCATGCCGACGCCAAGCGCATTCGGGACTACCTGCGCGGTCGCCTCCAGCCGCTGGAGGACCCCCGGCAGCTGGGCAAGCCGCTGACGGGCCAGCTCAGCGAGCTGTGGCGCTACCGCGTGGGTGACTACCGCCTCATCGCCAGCATCGAGGACGCGGAGATCCGCATCCTGGTGGTACGCATCGCCCACCGCAGCAAGGTCTATCGCTGACGCTTGCCGCGGTGGTGCTCCAGGGCCTGCGTTACTCCCCCAGCGGCAGCTGGCCCTGATCCTCCTCCCGCTGTTTCGCCTTACGGCTCTCCAGCGCCTCCATACGGGCCGCTAGGGCCTCACCCTGTACCTCGGCCTTGGTCCGACCCTTTTCGGCCTCCTGGGCGCGTTGCTGGGCGTCCTGGAGCTGCTTTTCCATGGCGGCCAGGCGCTCGCGGTACTCGTCGCGCTGTTCGGCCAGGGCCTGTTTGTGGGCCTGGGCATCCTCGCGGCGAGCCTGGCGTTCGGCGTCCAGCGCCCTGGCACGTTCCTCGGCTTGGTCCCGTGCGGCCTCGGTGCGGGTCTCGGCCACGGCCAGGGCGCGTTCAGCCTCGATGCGGGCCTGATCGAGCTGCTTGGCCTCGCGCTGTGCCGCAATGCGCATTTCCCGCTCCTCATCGCGCTGCTCCTCGAGGGTGGTCACCCGGTTGCGGGCCTCGGCCAGCTGCTGCCGGGCCTCGTCGCGCTGGGCCTCCAGCTCCTTCACCCGCTCGCGGAACTCGGCCACGGCGCTGCGCGCCTCGTCGCGCTCGCCGGTGACCCGATCGCGCTCGCTCTCCAGGGCCTCGACCTGGCCGCTCAGCTCCTCGACCTGCTCCTCCAGCTGCTCGCCGGTGGCCGACAGCTCATCGGCGGTGTGCTGGGCCTCCAGGGCGTCGGCCTCGGCCTCGGCGCGGGCCGCGGCGGCCTGGCGTTCCAGCTCCTCGGCCAGGGCGGCGGCCAGCTCGTCAGGCAGGCGGGCGGCGCGGCGCTCAGCCGGCGCCTGGGTGGCCCGCCAGGCCTTGAGGTGGCGGTGGATGGTGTTGGGGCTGCCGGTACCCAGCTGCTCGCGGATGCGCTGGATGCTGGGCTTCTCGCCCTGCCCCACCAGCGCATCGGCGACGGTGGCGACCTGCTCGTAGGTGATCCCGGTGCGTGCCATATCGTACTCTCCGCGGCTGTATCGTATTTCATATTATATGTTATACGGTACAAAATACAATACAAAATATCAATACGCTATGACATATCCCGGCGCCGCCGCGGTTTCCGGGTGTCCAGGCACGAAAAACCCCGCCGTAGCGGGGTTCGAGTGTCGGGCGGCTCGCCTGGTGAGGGGGAGCGGGCCGGTATCAGGGCGTCTGCTGGTACTGCTGCACGATGACATCACGCTCGCGGGCCAGGCGCCGCTGGCGATTCTGGTGGGCGTGACGCTCGATCTGCACGTAGGTGAACAGGCACACGCCGGCCATGAACAGGGCGAAGGCGGTGACGAGCCAGCCGAATGGCGTCATGGGGCGTCTCCTTGGTCGAGGGGCGGTTGCCCCTAGCCTAGCATCCTCGGCGTGGACGGCGTGGCGGAGCGCCGACGAGAAAGCCCCTCCGAAGAGGGGCTGTTGAAGATGCCCAAACGGGCATTGAAGGATCAAATACCTCCTTGGTTACGTGAATCGCACGGCCGGTCTTGCGCGGTGCGATGGTGATGAACTTACGCCAGGTGCCACCCTGGCCGTTCTCATCCGGCGTCCGCGGTGCCACCCGCGGTACCGGTCGTCGTCGATGTTGCCGTCTTGCTTGCTGCGAGGGAGGAGTGCCCCTCCCACACTCGCTGGCATCTTTCGTGTGCCCTGGTGGCCCAGGATCTCGCTGAGGACTTCGGCCATATCGCCCGTCAGCTCAGACACTACTCAACGCCGCTCCCACCCCTAGCCTCACCGGTGCCACCCGGATCCTCGACCGTAGGGTTTCCCACGTTAGTCACGTGCTACTGCGTACCTCATCGCCACTGTGCTCCACCACGGTGATCACTAGTGCTCTGCACCTCACCGGCATCGCCGGTTTTCAGGGGCCCAAGATTCCAAAACGGCTCCCTTACTCCACCGTCACTTCATCGCACATGGCCAGCTCCCGAAGAGCATGGCTATGAAGCACTCCGAACAGCACCCTCGCGGGGCGCCGTTACCTGCTTGAGCTATTCGTCGACCCAGGCGGCTTGCGCCTCCTGGTGCCGCCAGGCCACTCCTTTCGGCTACCTGGCTCACTGGGGTTTCCCCCAGCGCTGCGCCCACAGGTTCGGCATGCGTTCGACGGTCACCCGCCGCCCACCGGTGGGACTGGTTACCCACTTTCACGCCGTGACAGGGTCAGCTCCGGTTACCCGGCTGCCCGTGTCCGTGTCGCCCAATCCCGGTGCCCTGGATTGGGTCGAACGAGGCATTGCAGCCTCGAGCGCCCATTGCCTCGCAGCGAGCGGAATTACCCGCACTGCGCGACGGCGAGTTGGTCGTGGTTGGCACCCACGACCAGCAGCAAACAAGGGGGTGGCAGCCCCTCGCGTGAGGGGCTGGCACACCCCGAGGTTTGGCACTCGCGGAGAGGTAGGGGCGCCACTGACGTTAACGGGCCGCCCCGGCCGCGGCGGCCTTGGAATCTTTAAGTATGCGGAGCCACCGCACCGAAAATCTGGTTATTCAGGACCATGGTGTCACCGCACGCCCTATCTCCCCGTAGCCGCTCAACGGGAGGTGACATGGGATCGATGCGTTACAAGGCCGCTGCCATGCAGCGGGTGCAGGACCTGGTGCGGCGGGGGTACCCCCGTTGGGTGGCCGGGGTGGTGCCGCGGGAGAAGATCGCCCGCCTCGAGGCGAAATTTGCGGCGCGCTATGCCACCGCCGCCGACCGGAACGAACGCCGGCGGCGTCGCCGGCATGGTGCCGGCAACGCCTTCCTGGTGGTCTACCTGCCGCCGCGGCAGCCCTATGCGGTGTGGTGGTTGCTGGTCGATGAGGCGCATCCGGCGCAGCACTACGAGGCGCTTCAGGATGCTCGCCAGGTGCGGATCACCATGCCCAATCCGTACTGGTGCCCGGAGGTGTGGCAGGCGGATTATGAGCTGGTCCGCCTCGACAATATCTGGACCTGGCGGCTGGTCGAAGCGCGGCGCGACGAGTGGGCAAAACGCATCCGCGATGCGGTCAGCCGGAGCGATCGCGAGACCCGGAATCGCCTGGTCCGGCAGGCCATCTACAGCATGCGTGGGATGCCGGGATTTCGTGGGGTGCGGGACGATGTACGGGCCCTGATTCGCGACATGAAGAGCGACTGGTCGCGTATCCGGCGCAAGGGCGAAGCGCTGCCGGCGATCCCAAAACGGCCGCCCTATGTGCGCCGGATCAAGCATGAATAGGCATCGGTGCAGCATCCCCACCGATGGCCCTGCCGACGGTTTCGCATGCGAAACAGAACCACGGGTCTCGAGCACCCTTGGGGATGCTGCACGGGTGGCCTACAGGGGGCAGATCTTGGGAAACACAACCCACCAGAGAGGCCGTTGGCAGGTGCCCTGGCGGCACGCCACAGGGCCGAGGATTCTGGCCGACGAAACCTGCCCATCGGCCGGTGGGGATGCTGCATAGTGGGTCCCCAAAGGGGGAGGAATACCTTGCTGCCCTGGGCCGATCGATCGCTCCTGGGCGTAGGTGGGGATGTTGCAGAGCTGGCCCTGCCGGCGGCCCCGGGCATAGGTGGGGATGTTGCAGAGGATGGCCCTGCCGGCGGCCCCGGGCATAGGTGGGAACGCTGCACCGGTCGCCCTGTCGGCGGCCGCTGAGCGTAGGTGGGAACGCTGCAACGGTTGCTCTGCCGGCGGCCTCTGGGCGTAGGTGGGGATGTTGCACCGGTCGCCCTGTCGGCAGCCCCGGACATAGGTGGGGATGTTGCAGAGCTTGCCCTGTCGGCAGCCCTCGGGCATAGGTGGGTATGCTGCAGAGGTCGCGCCGCCGGCCGCTCTCGAAGTAGGTGGGGACGTTGCACCGAAATGCATCAGTGAGGTGACGATGATGAGAGAGAACAACAGCTCAAAGGACGAGTTTTTACCCCTCAACCTGCGCGTTGAGCGCCGTACGCTGCAGCTGATCGACAGGGCTGTGGCCGAGGTGGGAGGTGACCGGACAAGCTTCATCGTTGATGCCGCGTGCCGGCGCGCAGAGGAGGTTATCCTGGATCGGTGCCTGTTCCGTGCCAAGGCAGATGCCTTGGCGGCCCTGGATAGAGTACTGGAGTCGTCCACTGGGGGCTGTGAAGCACTGGACAACCTGGTGAGGCGAGAGCGTCTCTGGTCGAAAAACAGGTGAGGGGGCGCTGCTGATTGTGGCGCTCTACTCGTGGGCGTAAATATTGCTAGGCTGCGACAATTAACCTGCTAGAGTCGAGAAGCGAGGCAGGATCCGCAATGGATACTGCCGAGTCAAAGGAAGGGATGCCTTCCTGCCTCGCCTTCCTTTTTGGCACGTGCTGGCAAGCTCGGTACGTTCTTAACCGCCTAAACTTAATGTGCTTTGCCGCCGATCCCGTTCGGATGTCGTTTGAGGTGGCCTCAAATGTCAGCTCGCGAACTGATTCCTGCGGGAATATATGCTGGACAGGTTCGCTTTTCTTGTACTTATACCGTTATCAGAGCTATTCGAAGTATAGCCAGGTCACTTGACCTGGATAATATCGCTGGGGAAGAGAAGGGGGGCTGCCTATGGTCTGAAGGACTTATGGCATAAGTCACAGTGAAAATGCCTACCAGCGCTTCCGATCAAGGGATCAACCTCCCTGCTTTTCCCTGGTCACGTGTGTCGAGACCAAGGGCTTTTCTATATACGGTGGAGGTCTCTGTAATGAGAGTCTATACCTTCACGACCTTCACCCCGTAATCCGCAGGGTTGACGATATCCTCGAGCTTGCCGATCTGGGAGAAGTCATCTTTGGTGATCACGCTGGTGATATTGGTATCAGGAAAGCGCAAATTTTTGACGACGTGGACCTGGATGGGCATGCCCTTGCCGTCGATATCCATGACCCAGGCCAGAAAGCCACCTGAGAACTTCGCCAGACTACCGATCGGGTAGAGGCCATACACTTGGATGTATTCCACCAGCACCGTCTTGTCATAGGCCTTATCTGCCTCATGAATTCTGCGGTAGGTGTCGAGCGGTGAGCGTGGGGGTACGCCGTTACGCGCATGCATCAGCTTGTTGATCGCCTTGATTACTGCGACCAGCCGAATCAACTCCGAAAGCTGTTTGCCGCGCTTGCCTGCTGGGTAGCCGGAGCCGTCCAGGCGCTCGTTGGCATTCTCGATCACTTCACGACAGATGGGGCTGGGTGTCCAGCCCAGCTCATGCAACTTCTCGCGTAGTGTCGCCACATGGCCCCTGAGAATCGCCTTCTGCGCCGGGTTCATGTTCACTTTGAGTGACGGCAGCTGCGCGCTGATCAGTAGTGGCTTGCCCATGGTATGCAGCAAGGCGCCCAGTACCGCCTCACGCACCTGGGGGTCATGGGGGTCGCGAGTCAGCATGAAGTCCGTCAACTGACCGGCGACCTGGACGGCATGCCTGACCCAGTCCGGTTCATCGCGCAAGAACGCCAGGGCATACAAAAAGGCTTTGCGGTCTTGTTCCACCAAATAGCGCAGGGTATCGACGCAATCGTAGAAAATCTCGCCGGGGAACAGGTTGCGAGTCTTCATGTACATCAGCCCCACCTGGAGCTGATGGGCCACGTTCATGGCACCGCGTTCCATGGGCGTCTGGCGAGTGCGCTTCTCACGCTCCTGAGCTTCTCGTTGCAGGACCTTTTTCTCCTTGGCGCCTGGAATAAACAGGGGGGAGTGATGGGTCAGCTTGTCGTTGGCCCCGGTGCGGTAGGCGGCCTCCCGCTCTGATTCATTCACGAACCGGAACAAGGTCTCGGTCTGGGACGTCGACAAGTTGATGAATTGAACACCGACGGCGGCGTAGCCATGGTGACCGAAGGGGCGGATATGGCGGATCTTGCCTTCGGCAAAGAAGCTCTCGCCGTTGGGGAACTCCAGTGTCACCCCGGGGATGCCCTGGTCCATGCCGATCGCGATACTCTCTGCTAGGTCGATGTCGACCATGCAGCCACCCACGGACAGGTTGCGTAGCCGGCCCGGCACGCTGAGTTCATGCGGGTAGATTTCGAGGTTGACGCGGGCCTGCATGCCGAGGATGAAGGGAATGCGGACCGCACCTCGGTTTTCCTGGACGAAAACCGACTCCGGGAGCTGGCACTCGAGGCGATACAGGGTACTGTCTGTCTTGAGTAGCTTGGCGGCGACGTTGCTGAGGCTGTAGGTCTCGCGCTCGATGGCCTGGGATCCCTTCAAGGCTTCCAGGTCGAAGCTCAGGCCGCCGCGGGCCAAATACCGCTCGATATCCGATCCGGCATATTCCACTTCCAGTACCAGGAGGCCGGAACTTAGGTCCAGTTCCACGACCTCTGCTTTCAGGGCATAGGGCATGTCTTTGGTATGCACCGACAGTTCATGAGTATGCTGGAGCAACGAGCGGATCACGTTGGCCGAGGGGTTTTCGTGCGGGGCGGGGACAGCCATTCGAGATACCTGCGTATGCGATGATTCTTGACCTGCATCAGTGATATAGGTCTTTTTAAGGTCTTTTGCCTCTATAGGGATAGACTATATACCCCTTATTTGGCAGGGCAATCTTTTTGGCCGGCTAGCCCTGCTTCAAACCGCCTGCCAGTGTGCCTGGTTTCGCCCCGTCTCCTTGGCCTTGTAGAGGCCTTGATCGGCACGTTTGATGGCGGGCTTCAGGGAAGGCTCCTCGACCATAACCATCGTTACGCCAAGAGAGGCGGTATAAGGCAGCCAGCCGTCCTCGGTGACCTCTTGGCCGACATTCACTGGTGTAGTCTCCAGCGCCAGGCGCAGCCGTTCGGCCACCTGCATGGCTTGGGTCTTGGAGGTGGCGGGAAGCAGGATAGAAAATTCCTCGCCTCCCATCCGGCATAGCACATCGCCCTCACGAAGCTGCTCCTTGGCTGTTCTGGCGAAAGCCTGCAGGACGATGTCCCCCACATCATGACCGTACTCGTCATTGATGCGCTTAAAGTGGTCCAGGTCGATGACGATTAGGCTGAGTGGCTCCCCGCTGCGTTTGGCGCGTGCCATTTCCATGGCCGCCTGATCCTGCAAGTAGCGTCGGTTACCGAGTCTCGTGAGCGGGTCCGTCATGGCTTGGCGAGCGAGTGTCTCTTCCAGCTGCTTACGCTCGGTCAGGTCGAAGACCATGGCGCGAGAATGCACGAACCCCTTGTCCGCTCTATAGGCGGTGGCCTGGATGACCACGGGTATCGTAGTGCCGTGTCGGGTGAGCAGCTCGCACTCGGCCGAACCTTCCTGCTCCGGGCCCAACACGCCTTGAAAGGCGTCTTCGAAGGCCCCTTGTGTTTCAGGAGTGATGAAATCTCGGTAGTGCACCTTGTCGATCACCTCGTCGGCCCGATAGCCCAGCCAGTCGAGCTCGGTGCGGTTCATCTTGACGATGCGGCCGTTAGCGTCCAGCGAGTGGTAGCCGCAGGGGGCATGCTCATAAAGATCACGCACCTCCCGGGCACGCTGCTGGGTTTCCCGTTTCAGGACCCGTTGACGATGGCTGCTCACGGCCCAGAACACGCCGAAGGCGATGGACATACCGTAGAGCAGGGTCAAGATCAGCAGCGGAGCGTGATCCTGAGACAGCAGCGAACCCAGACTGGGCTTGGTGAGCACGATGCCCAGCAGCCAGGGGTGGTATTCCGGCAGGCTGTGCAGCCTGCCGGCTTGGTTACGATAGTCCTGGGTGCGGATATCGATCGCCTGAAACAGCACCAGGCGATCACCGAGGTCCACCTCTTCCTGATGGCGTCGTGAAAGCGCTTCCCAGACGTCAGGAGACTCGGACGCAAGGTGGCTTCCAAACTGTATCGAACCATGTGTATTGGTCAGTAACCCATTGCCTTGCCCATCTATCAGGATGGCTTGGGCTGCGTCATCAATGGCCATGGCGCGCTGCATGCTGGCGATCAGGTATTGCCAGTCCAGGCTGAATAACAGCACACCCTTGCGTTCTCCCTGGGCATCGAACACGGGGGTCGCCAAGTCGATCACGGGGACTATGGTGTCGCTAGCTTGTTCATAGTGACGACCCGGTGATGACACGTAGAAGTCGCGAGGGGGCAACGTCATGGCTTCGCGGAAAGATTCGCTGTTGGCATGATCAGCGGCTGGCGACCGTAGCGATGACTGCTGTGCATGGCTGGTACGCATCAGTTCCCGGCCCTGTGGGTCAATCAAGACCAGCTTGGTGTAGCGTCCATAGTGGGTCAGCAGCGTATCGAACAGCTCGGCGAGCTCGTTTTCCCGGGTGTGGCGGGTGACGGCCTCCTGATAGGGGGATTGAGCTGTCTCCACACCGCTCAGGTAACGCTTGATCAGGGGCGTTTCGGCAGCCGCGAGCACATGACTGAGGCTTTCGTTCATGCCGCGCTGCAGTGAGGCCCTCCCGGCCTCCAGCATCGCTTCGGCACCGGCCTGGGTGCCCTGGAGCCTGGCATCGAGGTGAGCCTGAAACGCCGGGTACAGGGTGGCCGTCACCAGGGCGACAGGGACGAGGATGGCTAGGGCCAGTCGAACGCAGAGGGCTTTTAGCGTCATGAGATGAGTCTTCCGGAAGAAGGCCGGGGAAGAAAGTCGGCATAGTGTAGGGAAACTGGGACAGCTAAGAAGCTGGTTTTTTCTTCTCTGGCCTGCGTGTTGATAACACGCAGGCAGGTTTCAAGGCCCCATGACCCATAGGCCTGTCTGGGGCTATGGCAAGGTAGCGTCCGGCAGGGTGTCGGGCAGCGTCACAAGCTCCTCCAATGGCATGGGCCTGGCGAAGAAGAAGCCTTGGAGGAGATCGCAGTCGCGCCGGACCAGATCCTGCTGCTGTTCACGCGTCTCGACGCCTTCGGCGACCACCACCAGATCCATGTGGTGGGCCATGGTAATGATGCCTTGGACGATGGCAGCATTGCTGCGGCTGGTGAGGATGTCACGGATGAAGGCGCGGTCCAGTTTGACCTTGTGGATGGGCAGATCACGTAAGTAGCTGAGGCTGGAGAAGCCGGTACCAAAATCATCGATGGCGACCGTGATACGCATCCCGCGCAGGGTACGGATCATCGCGATGGCCTGTTCCGCCCCCTCCATCAGAATGCTCTCGGTCATCTCCAGCTCGAGAAGCTCGGGAGGAAGCCCCGTGTCGTCGAGTATGTGTTGTACTTCGGCAAGGAAGCCGTCGCGGTGGAACTGTAGCGACGAAATATTGACTGCCACCGGGACCACGCGTTGGCCGTTGGCGCGCAGGGTGGCCAGGCTCTGGCAGGCTTGCCGCAGTACCCAGCGGCCCAGGGGGATAATTTGACCGGTTTTCTCGGCAATGGGAATGAATATCCCGGGAGACACCATCCCGTGCATTGGGTGGTGCCACCGAACTAGGGCCTCGATGCTGCGAATCTGGCCACTGGCGGCATCAACGATCGGTTGGTAGTAGAGCTCGAATTGATGTTCACGCAGCGCGGTGTGGAGGTCATAACGGAGCAGGGCATGCTCAGTGATATTTTGCTTTCCTGTCTCCTGGTACCACTGCCAGGTGTTGCGCCCCTGCCGCTTCGCCGCTTCCACAGCCAGGTCGGCATGCTGTAGCAGTTCGTGCGCCTGCTGGATGTCCTCGTCGCTACAGGCGACTCCGATGCTGGTACTGATGTGCAATGCGCGGCCATCGATCACGAACGGTCGCTCCAAGGCCGTGAGGATACGCTCAGCGGCGGCGGCCACGTCTTCTCGGGTCCTGAAGCCCGGCAACAAAAAGACAAACTCGTCCCCGGTGAGGCGAGCCAAGGTGTCAGTATGGCGAAGCAACTGACGAAGACGGTCGGCGACGGCGATCAGCAGTTGGTTGCCGACGGTGTATCCCAGCCCATCATTGATCGCTTTGAAGCCGTCGAGGTCGAGGTACATCACTGCTAGCAGATTTTGGCTCTGCTGACTCAACCGGAAAACATGCTCGAGGCGGTTCTCCAGGGCGGGCCGGTTGGGCAAGTCAGTGAGCAGGTCGTGGGTGGCCTGATGGGCAATCTGAGCTTCCTGATTCTTCTGCTGGGTGATGTCCTCCTGGAACCCGATGAAGTGTGTGCAGCGCCCCGCTTCGTCGAAGACGGGATTGATAGCCAGCCGATTCCAAAAGGGTGTACCGTCCTTGCGGTAATTGCGCAGCGTGACCTGCACCTCGGTAAGGTCCGCCATGCTCTGGCGGATCTTGCTGACGGCCGTAGGGTCGGTTTCACTGCCTTGCAGGAAACGACAATTTCTCCCAAGCGTTTCGTCCCGGGCATACCCTGTCAGTCGACAAAACGCCTCATTGGCATAGACGAGCGGCAGGTCATGTTGGGTGGCATCGGCCATGAGAACCCCGTTGGGACTGGCCTCGATGCCCCGCTGCAACAAGCGGAGCTCGGCCTCCTGGCGCTTGCGCTGGGTGATATCGCGACAGATGCCGTAGACCCCAATGATTTCGTCATCGACGGTGACGGGGAAGTTGGTAATTTCCACGTGAAAGGCCTGACCATCGGCATGAATGCCCACGCTTTCGTAGTGGCGGGATGCGCCGGCCTTGGCGGCATCGAAAGCCGCTTGGGTCTTCTCGCGGTAGTCAGGCGCGACAAACTCGTTGAAATGGCGGCCCACCAGGGCGTTTTCCGGGTAGCCGATAATTCGCTCCAGAGCGCTGTTGCCACGCTGGAACCGGCCTTCAAGATCGAACTCATACACGCCGTCGGGATGATTCACGAACAAGGATCGATGTCGCTCGGCCAGCATGCGATGGCGGCGGTTGTCCCGATCCCTGACGATGGCCAGGGCGACAAGCGCGGCGGCTTGGCGCAGACGTCGCTTGCTTAGCTCACTGGGTGCCCTGGCCTCGGGGTAATACGTACCCAATGTCCCCAGCAATTCACCCTTTGTGGTCATGACTGGACTTGACCAGCAAGAACGGAGCCCCTCAGCAAGGGCTGCGCTACGGAACTTCTCCCAACGTGGATCTTCCTGAATGTCCTCTGTAATGACAGGGCGACGTAGGTAAGCCGCTGTACCGAACGAGGCCACCTCTGAGCCAATGGGCACGTCTTGGAGCAGCTCGAAATAGCGGCGTGAGAAACGTTGGGAGGGAAATAGGCTGAGGGTGCAACGCGCCGGGTCGAAGCGCATGAAGGCCACCACCGCGCCGGGGAGCTGAAGGTCGATCCAGTGGGCAATCGCATCCAGGCTTTTCTCCAGCGGTGCCTGTTGGGCGATCAGTTCATGAATTTCCTGCTGAGCTTCCAGCAGGAGGAACTCGTCAATCACGCATATATCTCCATGCTGGCGTTTCCTAACGTGTTAGAGAGCTGAGAAATTTTGAGGTGGATATTGAGAAGCCGGCCAGGCTAGGCAAGGCCGCTGGCAAGATCAAGGAAACGCGCCAATCCTCTGATTAATCTTCTGTCAGAAGTGGGTCAATAGCACGGCTAGTGCCAGGATAGACGGGCTCGTATCGTCTCGCTGTTCGGGCCCTTGGCTTGGCGAGGCCATAGCCTGACCCCGGTGAGCAGCTGCCCTACGTAGGGTGGACGATCATCGCCTGGGCTGAAACGCGAATCCTCAAGGTACGTATTCCAGAAGCCACCGGCCCCGAAGATCCGGTACCAGCCCGCCTGCTGCTGCTCATGGCGCCTCCAGCAGCGAGTGACTACGTAGATGCCCTCATGCGTGCGCTGTGTGTTATCTGCCATCTCAGTTCACCTCCTCGAGAACCAGGGCCAGACGATGGCAAAGTGGTTCAATCGCCTCGCTATCGGGGGAGAGGCCGAGGTCGTGAAGCGTCTGCTGCGTCCACTGCTCCAGCGCCTCCTGGTTGCTGAGCGTGATGGGCTGGCCGAGGTGGGGGGCCAAGATAAGTGCCGGGCTTTCCACGTGCAGCCGCAGCGCCTGAGTCATGGCTCGAGCGAGTCGGCGAACGGCGCGCTGTGTTTCCTGGTGATCAAGAAATGCCTGGAGGGCTGGTCTCTGGGGGATGCTAAGCATGGCGGCTTCCTCTCTTTGTGTGTTTTGGGCTTCATTTGAAGCATGTATTAAACATAATAGGGCTTAGAGAGGACTTGGCAAGCCTTTTTTGTCGGTTCTGTGTATCATTCGATGCATGATAAGGCAGGAGATGATGCGTGATACGCTTCAAAATCAAAGAATTGATCGCCAAGAAAGAGTTCGCCGAGGAGCGTCGCCTCACGATAGGAGAGGTGGCCAGCGAGGCGGGTATCCACCGAATGACCCTGTCGAAGATGATCAATCAGCGTGGCTACAACACCAGCACCGAGAACCTGAGCCGGCTTTGCGGGTATTTCGATTGCCGGGTGGAGGAGCTGGTGGAGTACGTGCCCGATAGGACGCCGAGTGAGTGATCCCGGCTTGGCGGATGTTCGAGCAGTTCTCTGGTCCAGCGGTGGCGGCTGCGATATGCGTTGTCAGGTGTCGCATGCTTTACGCAACGTGGGCGCAGAGACTGATCTCTGCCGATGGAGGGGCCAGTGAAGACCAGTGTCAGTCAGCACCAATGCGACCGTAGAGAAGAGGATCGTTCCATTGGGCAGAAATTTTCTATAACTGATTGTTAATAAAGGATTATTGTATTTTATCTCAAAAAGAATAAAGCGCGGACGCGATAATCAACGCTGGGTGCCTGAGGCCGCGAAATGTTTTCCTTGCGCGTGACAACTGGGTGCTTGCACTCGCGGAAGAGCGCCTGCGGAGGTGCCAGATAAGCGCCATAATCGTGACTTTTGGTCTGCAGAGAAGCTTCAAAGAGGCGTGTCAGTACCTTTGGTCAGTCGGGCTTGCCGCACGGCAGCCCGGCTGTTCTTCGTCACGCCGCTGCTTTTATAAATAGAAGACCCCGGCCCAGGGGCAGGTGCGATGAGACGCATACTTCAGGCGAATTATGGGCATGAAACGCAAAATTCTGGGCGACTCGAAATAAAATTAGCATGCGCTTGATGAGGAAGTCATCCTCTCAAGGTCATAAAGACCG
>ERZ869909.938-NODE-938-length-27121-cov-31.618400_pt1 | contig 27121 bp, 17 predicted proteins | sample MGYA00520892_ERZ869909 | MGnify/ENA primary metagenome ERZ869909 (study PRJEB32215, sample SAMEA104723947) | bioreactor metagenome | biome: bioreactor; feature: anaerobic bioreactor; material: water | place: China | collected 2015-03-12 ... | reverse complement strand
TCAAGGATTTTAAATATTTCTTCCTCTACTGTTATTCGTCGAACTAAGAAAATAGCGAAGGGTCTTACTCGACCTTATCCAATCCTGAAAGGTAAATGTTACGAAGTAGACGAATTATTTACTTATGTGGGGCATAAGAAGAATCGAATTTATTCTCTCTAAATTACAATTCGCAAGATAGAACTGGTAGTTTTGAGCCTCGAACAATGGAACAACAAGTTACTTTACCAAGGTAATAAATCCGTGTAAATCTTCCGCATTACCAGAATAATATTTCAACCTTACTTTATAGAAATATACTCCTTCATTAAGTTCTCTCGCTGCCATATCTCTTCCATCCCAAAACCCAGTAATATCATTGTATTGATAAACCAAATTTCCCCAACGATTAAAAATACTACATTCAAATTGTTCTACACATTCTGCGCTTACAAACCAATAATCATTCACCTTATCACCATTAGGTGTTAAGACATTAGGTACAATTACTTCTTCTATTGAATTTGCAGTAGGAATAAAATACTGTTGTCCCCATGTACAGCCGTTATCATCTTCTATCAACAACACATATTGTCCTTCCGCTAGACCAAGAAACATTCCATCTAACGATTCAGTACCATTTAATGTAATAATATAAGGTGGTTGACCTCCTATTACTTGACCAACAATAATTTCTCCATCATTTTGTCCACAAGTAGCTTCTTGAAACGATACAAGCGAATTATCAATTCCGTTAGAAGGGTTCACAATCACATCCTCTAACACATATTCACAACCGTCAGCATCTCTAACCGTAATATCATACACACCAGACACCAAATTTGGAAAAGCATCTACTGAGCCTGCGCCATTATTATCCAATTCATAAGTCAACGGTGGGGTTCCTCCAGTTATATTAGCAATATTTATCGCTCCATTATTTAAGCCACAAGAAGTATGCGTTACAATAGCATCAGCATCTTCCACGCCATTGGATGTTAAGACAATTGTAGTATCTCTAGTACATCCCCCTTTGGTAACAGAAACAGTATATACATCTACTCCCAGCCCAGAAACAGCAGTTGTTTGATTATCTGTTACACCTGTATTGGGTGACCAATCGTAAACATAAGTTCCAGTTGTAGGCTCCGTTGTAACAGCAATGCTTCCATTGGTTCCAAAACACGTTGGATTAACGCTTGTAGCATCAATGGTAAAAATATCTTCTTCTACAGTTACCGTAAATGTTTCACTACATCCGTTTGCATCTGTCACAATAACATCGTAATCGCCTGCACATAAATTTAGTGCGGTTTCACTAGTTTGACTTGCAGGATCATTCCACAAATACGTAAAAGGTCCTGTACCCGTTGTAACCGAAACAGTTGCTTGACCATTGCAGAAAGCAATACCAGATTCAGCTAAGCAATCATTTGGATCGTTGCATGCAGCGTAAGTTGGCACGCCTGTTCCAGACCAACCACCGCCATCAGGGATTCTACGAATAGATTGACCTGTATGCGAGCTGGCATTTGCTGCACTGGCATTTGTTTTATTATCGTCTGGAATGTTATTATAACTGGCTAATGTCCCTGTAAATCCACATGTACCTAATTGAGCCACACAAGGGGTTCCTGCTAAATCGGCAGCTGCAGGAGAACCCCATCTAACCGCATCTTGTGGTACACCTTGTGCATCATAAAAAGCAAACCATCCTCCTGTATTAGGAAACCAGAGACGTGAGGCATTTGGACCTACACATACACCAGGATCAGTAATTTCCGAAGGGACGATTAATTCCACCACATTACCACCATTTTCAACCAACAGCGCAGGGTCAACAGGCGCTGCATTGACTCCTCTAATCAACGCAAAACCTAAAGGAGGCACGATTGTTCCTTGAGGAATCACATACCCACCCGATTGAGTACCAGCTGACCCATCACCAGGAGCACTATTTCCGAGATAATAACATGAAATATCTACCGAATCACACCAGTTAGGATTATACAATTCAATCCATTCACCTCGTCCTTCTCCTATACCTCCAAAACCAGATAAAGAACCATCATTTGCAGATGGCGAAACCATCAATTCATTAATCATAATCGATGGGCCATCATAATTACACGCTAGGCAAGCAGAATTTGGAATTGATTCCAAATCAGCCTCCACAGTGAAATTCTGATTAGTAATTGTTAAGTTATTCAATACTACTTCGCAATTATTTGCATCTCTCACAACTAACGAATAGGTGCCTTCTACTAAATTTTCATAGCTTGATTGAGTACCAAATCCTAGGCCGTTGAAATTAAATTCATAAGGTTCAACACCTCCGCTAACATCGGCAGAAATTTCACCATTAGCACCATTACACACCTCATCAACAACTGTTAAGTCAACTACTAATTCAGCAGGTTCTTCAATTTCAAATGCGATTGTTTCTTGGCAAGAAACACATTCCTTAAACGAGATGTCATCTAACCCAAAATCATTTCCTGCAGGATCTGTATTTTGATTGATGATACATATTGTTGCTGATGTAGACGCCCCAGAAAACCAGGTGCTGAAAAATTGATCCCACACGTTAACCGCTCCAGGAGCGCTGAAAATTGGACCTAATGCTACTCCATTCACAGAAAATTGCAACTGAGCGGGAGAATCAGGATGTATGGATGCGACCCACGAAGAAAAAACATAATAGGTATTCGGGTTAACCGTAATCGTTTGACACCATACATTCGTATTTGGATTTTCAGCTCCATTTACCATTAAATAATTTCCTTGTCCACCATTTCCTAAACCTTGAAAACTGTTGTGGTGTAACGAAGCATCAAACCCAACTAAATAATCACCACCAGGCAAATCGTTATTACCAGCAAAACAATCCGAACAATACGTGTAATCACTTGTAAAACCAACATCTCCGTTTTCAAAATGTCCATTTACAACTAATTCATTTCCTGAATGTTTACAGCTGTCTCCAACTAATACAGAATAATTTCCGGGAGATAAGCCTATTCGTGTTAAGTCAGTTGTATTGCCGTCTGACCATTCGAAATGATATCCAGGTCCATTTCCACCAACAGGGTTTATACTAGCCTCCCCATTTTCTAACCCATTACAGGAAACATCGGTGGTGTCTATATTTGCTAATAATTCAGGATTGTTTGCAATGTTCACATTCGTACTGGCAACGCAGTTCGCATTTGATCGAACAAATACCGTATAGTTTCCAGAAGTTAGATTAGAAAAATCGCCATTTGGAAAATACGTTACACCATCTGTAGAGTAAGAATAAGGTAAATAACCCCCATTACCAGCAATATCGATGGCACCTGTAGGTGTATTTTCACATACTACTGGTGAGCTTGTCGCAGTAACCCCAATAGTGGACGGATAAGGATAAGGAATAGGATCAAAACTAATCGCATTAACTGCTGTTCCGTTCCAAACTGGATTTCCTTGTTCGTTAATCAAATTCCCGTTAAACTTATAGTATGCTTGTAATCCTACTTGAGCTGCTGGTGTAGGTAAATCTAACATGTTTGCTCCAATTTCAGCTTGAGTACGCGCCACATTCCATATACGCACTTCGTCAATAAAGCCATTGAATTGTTCTGCCTCATTCGATATTTGATTTCCAATAACAGCATCTAAATCATTGGTAACCATATTTCCAGTCCAGGCCATTTCACCAGTCAAACAGCCATTGACATAATACCGCAAAAACTGCCCATTATAGGTTGCTGCAACATGATATGTCACCCCAGGATTTAACACAACACCTGCTGCTGCTGTACCACTAAAATTAGCAAATCCATCTGTTGTAGTTATTTCAAAACTTCCGATACGTAATAAATAGTTTACATTTAAAGGATTTGAATGCTTTGACACAATGTTGACAGATGGTCCTGTGTAATGTATCAACGCTTCAACAGTTAATTGATCACCAGCCACGTCCAAATCACCAATAATTACATACTCGGGTGAATTATCTAGAAATAGTGAGTTTTGGGCACTTAATTGATTATTTATTCCAGCTAAAAACAAAAAAACAATCACTGCGTAAAATAAGAGTACATTCATTTTATATATGATTTATACTTAAAAATTAATACTATGGTTGAATTTACTGATAAGTATGTAAAATTGTGTTGTAAATATAGACGAATAAAACTAAAAATAGTTGCAAATAGAGGAATTAAAATGACTTAGCGATATTGGTTAGCAGTTTCCGTATGTATTGTATTGTAGAGACGAACGGCCGTTCGTCTCTACAATACAATACATACGGAATTAAATCAATTACGCCTTCTCCAACAAAATCTGCGTATCTCCCTCCACTTCAATGTCCGTCACTAAAGCATTCTGCAAACCATTACCAAAATTCACTTCGGTTGCCAATACCTCATCACAGATGTACGTTTTATTCGCTTCTACAGCTTGTTGAATTTCTGTTGTGGACGCTATCGTCAATTTAATTTTATCGGTTACATCCAATCCACTTTCTTTACGGAAGTTTTGGATGCGATTGATTAGCTCACGTGCAATACCTTCGCTGCGAAGCGCTTCGGTAATCGTGATGTCTAATGCAACAGTCAAACCGCTTTCTGAAGCTACTAACCAGCCTGGAATGTCCTCTGCTTGAATGTCTAAATCCTCCAATGTAAGCTCGATTTCTGTACCTTCAACTTCTCCGCTCCAACCGCCTTTGGATTCGACTTCAGCAATGATTTGTTGATTCCAAGCACCAACAAGTGTGGCGATAGCCTTCATCTGCTTGCCGTATTTTGGTCCGATGGTTTTGAAATTGGGCTTGATTTTTTTCACTAAAACGCCAGCTGTGTCTTCCAACAACTCCATTTCCTTCACGTTTACCTCGGCCAAAATCAATTCTTTCACGTGTTCAATGCGCGACTTAAATGTGGGGTCTAAAATGGGCGCCATAATTTTTTGTAAAGGCTGACGCACCTTGATTTTTTCTTTCTTACGTAAGCTCAATACGAGCGAAGAAACGCGTTGCGCCACATCCATTTGACCTTCTAAATTCAAGTCAATAATTGATGGGTTTGTTTTCGGGAAATACGCCAAATGCACCGATTCAGCTTCGTGTTTTCCAGAAACCTTGTTCAGGTCACAGAACAACTGATCCATAAAGAATGGTGCAATTGGTGAAGAAAGGATTGTCACCGTTTCCAAACACGTATAAAGCGTTTGGTAAGCTGAAATTTTATCGGTTGAATAATCGCCTTTCCAGAAACGACGACGGCATAAGCGTACATACCAGTTCGAAAGTTGGTCGTTCACAAAATCCTGAATCAAACGACCTGCGCGAGTCGGCTCAAACTGTTCGTAAGATGCCTCAACATCTTTGATTAGCGAATTGAGTTTCGACAGAATCCAACGGTCAATTTCTGGTCGTTTTGCCAATTCAATATCAGGTTCACTGTAAGTAAACCCATCGATATTGGCGTATAGTGCAAAGAAATTGTAGGTGTTGTATAGCGTTCCGAAGAATTTGCGCTGTACTTCTACAATTCCTTCTTCGTCAAATTTTAAGTTATCCCATGGTTGTGCATTGGTAATCATGTACCAGCGTGTCGCATCAGGACCGTATTTAGGCAAGGTTTTGAATGGATCCACGGCATTCCCCAAACGCTTCGACATTTTCTGTCCGTTTCTGTCCAGCACCAACCCATTGGACACCACATTTTTGTATGCTACCGAGTCAAAGACCATGGTAGAAATTGCATGAAGCGTAAAGAACCAACCACGCGTTTGGTCAACTCCTTCTGCAATGAAATCAGCTGGAAAACCTGTGCGGTTGTCAACTAGATCTTTGTTTTCAAATGGATAGTGCCACTGTGCGTAAGGCATGGCCCCCGAATCAAACCATACGTCAATCAAATCCGCTTCGCGCTTCATTGGTTTTCCGCTTAGCGAAACTAATGTGATTTGATCTACATAATTTTTGTGCAAGTCAATTTGAGCGTAATTTTCTTCAGACATATTACCTGGAGCAAAATCTGCCAAAGGATTTTTATTCATCACTCCCGCAGCAACAGCTTTCTCACATTCTTGTTTCAATTGCTCAACTGACGAAATACAAATGCGCTCATCACCTTCCGTTGTCGACCAGATTGGAATCGGAATTCCCCAATAGCGCGAACGCGACAAGTTCCAGTCATTCAAATTCTCCAACCAATTCCCAAAACGCCCTGTTCCAGTAGATTCGGGTTTCCAGTTAATGGTTTTGTTCAACTCAATCATGCGGTCTTTCTTGTCAGTGGACTTGATAAACCAAGAGTCAAGCGGGTAATATAAAATTGGTTTGTCTGTTCTCCAACAATGTGGGTATGAGTGCTCGTATTTCTCGACCTTAAAGGCCTTGTTTTCTTCTTTTAATTTGATAGCAATTTGCACGTCTACTGACTTCTCAGGTTCTTCACCCGCATTGTAGTATTCGTTCTTCACGTACATTCCAGCAAACCCTCCCATTTCTGGTCGAAAACGCCCTTGTAAATCAACTAAAGGCACAGCGTTACCCTTATCGTCCAATACCAACATGGGTGGAACTCCAGCTTCTTTTGCTACTTTGGCATCATCTGCACCAAACGTAGGGGCAATGTGTACGATTCCAGTTCCATCTTCAGTTGTCACAAAGTCTCCCGGAATAACACGAAAAGCTTGATCTGCATTTTCGTGAGGGAGGGTGTAAGGTAAGAGTTGTTCGTATTGAAGGCCGATTAAATCAGCTCCAAGGCATTCATTCACAACCTCCCAATGTGCTATTTTTCCTCCTTTTACCAAGGGACCTGAGTTAAAAATAGTTTTAATATTTTCTTTTGACCAATGGTCTACTTCATCAGAAGGTGATGTTCCTAAAACAACATAGCTGCCTGTTAAATCATTTTTATCAACAACAAAATATCGAGGAATTGCTGACTTTGCAATTATTACATTTATTATTTCGCCTGTATATTGATTAACGGTTTTCACCAACACGTATTCAATCTTCGGCCCAACAGCCAATGCCGTATTTGAAGGCAATGTCCATGGGGTGGTTGTCCATGCCAGAAAATGAATCTCCTCCCCCTTAATCCCCCTCCAAAGGGGGAAATTTCCTCCCCCTTTGGAGGGGGGCAGGGGGGAGGATAATTTAAACTGCGCCACCACCGTAGTATCTTTCACATTTTGATAACACCCAGGCTGATTCAACTCATGCGAAGAAAGTCCTGTTCCTGCTTTTGGTGAATAGGGTTGAATAGTATATCCTTTATAAATCAATCCTTTTTCGTACAACTGACCAAGAAGCCACCAAACCGACTCCATGTATTTTGGTTCGTAAGTGATGTACGGAGTATCCATATCCACCCAATAACCCATATCGCGAGTTAGGTTGTTCCAAATATCGGTGTAGCGCATTACCGCTTCACGACAGGCTTTGTTGTATTCCTCAACCGAAATTTTGGTGCCAATATCTTCTTTGGTAATTCCCAGTTCTTTTTCGACTCCCAATTCGACAGGAAGACCGTGTGTATCCCAGCCCGCTTTGCGTTTTACTTGAAAACCTTGCAGCGTTTTATAGCGACAAAAAATATCTTTTATCGAGCGCGCCATCACGTGGTGAATTCCTGGAAGACCATTTGCAGAGGGCGGTCCTTCGAAGAACACGAACGGCGCTTTTCCTTCACGAGTTGAAATAGATTTATCAAAAATGTGGTTCTCTTCCCATTTCTGCATCACCTCTTTTGCCATGTTTGGCAAATTCAACCCTTTGTACTCTTGATATTTTGTGCTCATATCGCTTAATAAATTTGAAGTTGCGAAGATAGTAAAAAGCTACAAGAATTTTAATGAAGAACAACTCCGCAAATGGAAAATAAAGCAGTTTTGAAACGCTTCATTTATCAGTGTGCCATTTTAATCAAGAATCAATTGTAACTTTTTGCGAGTCATAATGGCTTTAACTATACATAAATCGAATAAAAATAACGTATGAAACCCTTATTGATTCTTATCGTTCTCTTACGTTTTCGGCGTTTATACAAACAGAATTGAATCCATTGTTGCAACACATTTTTTAGTTTAAAAGTTGGGGGTCAATCATCTACTAATTCGTATTCTTTCTTTTGGTTTTTCGAGAACTTACAGAGATTAAATACACCCCAAGTGCGATTAACAACGAGCAAAACACTTTGGTAAGTGTAATGTCTTGCACATAATCTGCTTTTACCCAAGTAATGAATAACCACGCAAACACACCTGCAAATACAGGTTGCAAATAAATATAGCTACTTGCTACCGAAGGACTCACCAATTTTAATGCGTAAATATTGAGTAAATACGTCAAGAAAGTTACGGCTACTATAACAAAAGCTATTTCAAGATAGATGTAACGTGGAATAGCATTAAAATCAACTAAGGCTATTTCGCTCCATACTGGTGGATATAGCATGATGTATAACAAACCGAATGAAAAGACAATTGTAATTACGGTAATAGGTTTGTATCTTGCCATTAATGGTTTCACTAAAACCAAATAGAGCGCATACGTCAGGGAGTTGATAAAAATGTAAATATCGCCGATATACGAAGTGTTACTGTTGAGCTCATTGGCACTCAATAAGATTAACCAAACTGCACCAAAAGTACCCACTACAATTCCTGCTATTTTTAACGGCATAATCCGTTCTTTTAACAGGAAAAATGCCAACACAACCACCATAATAGGGTTGGAAGTCATGATGATTGCCGAATTTATAGGTGAGGTCAAATTGAGTCCATTGAAGAAAAATAATTGATTTAATGTCACTCCAAATACAGCACATAGCGCCATCAATCCTAAATCTTTCCACTTAACTTTTTCCCAAATGAATAGGCGTATAATCCAAAATAAGAGTGTTGCTCCAGCTACACGAATTAAAATTAGGCCATTGGGTAGTATGAAGTCTGGCATGATGTCCTTAGCCACCACATAATTTGCTCCATAGATAAGATTAACAGCTAGTAGTGCTGCGTGAGCCCACAGTTGACTTATGCCCTTCATGTGTTATAAACTAGCCAAGAAAGTTTTAGCCGCGTCCACATTTTTTTGACTATTTCCTGCAAATAGGTGGTTATTGACAACCAAAACAGGTCTTTTTAAGAACGTATAATCCTTCAAAAGGAACGTGCGATAGTCTTCATCTGTGCGAATTTTTTCTTTCACGCCCCATTCTTTATATTTTAACGCACGTTTAGAGAAAATTGCCTCATAAGAACCAGCAAGTTGTTTCATTTCGTCCAATTCTTGTGCTGAGTAAAGCTCCAGTTTTATATCTTGAAGCACTATATCTTTTGGGATATTCCATGCTGCAAGAATTTTTTGACATGTAGAGCAAGTGGATAAATGAAATATCTTTTTCATGTTATATACAATAAAAGTGTAAAAAAGGCTGTCCAAAGAACAGCCTTAATAAAATTTAGTTTAAATCTGGCATTTCGCGAGTGAATGCAGGAATACCAGTCACATCCATACCTGTAATCAACAAGTGAATGTCGTGTGTACCTTCGTAGGTAATAACCGACTCTAGGTTGGCCATGTGTCGCATCATCGAATACTCAGAAGTGATACCCATAGCACCATGAATCTGACGAGCTTCACGCGCAATATTTAGTGCAATTTCAACATTATTACGTTTCGCCATAGAAATCTGAGCAGAGGTTGCTTTGCCTTCATTTCTCAATTGACCTAAACGAAGCGTTAATAGCTGTGCTTTTGTAATTTCGGTTATCATTTCTGCTAATTTCTTTTGGATTAGCTGAAAACCGCCGATAGGCACATTAAATTGTGTTCTTTCTTTTGAATAACGCAACGCTTGATCATAACAATCCATTGCAGCACCAAGTGCGCCCCATGCTATTCCAAAACGTGCAGAATCTAAGCAACTCAAAGGAGCGCCCAATCCACTTTTTCCGGGGAATAAATTTTCTTTAGGCACTTTTACGTTTTCAAAAATAAGCTCACCTGTTGTAGAAGCACGTAACGACAATTTTCCGTGCATTTCGGGAGTTGAAAATCCCTCCATACCACGTTCAACTACCATTCCATGAATACGCCCTGCTTCGTTTTTTGCCCAAACTACAGCGATATCTGCAAAAGGAGCATTTGAAATCCACATTTTAGCTCCGTTTAACAAATAATGATCTCCCATATCTTTAAAATTGGTAATCATACCGCCTGGGTTAGATCCATGATCTGGTTCAGTAAGCCCAAAACAGCCCATCATTTCACCAGTTGCTAATTTTGGAAGGTATTTTTTCTTTTGTTCTTCACTTCCATATTTCCAAATAGGATACATAACAAGCGAACTTTGAACAGAAGCAGTAGAACGCAATCCAGAATCACAACGCTCTAGTTCTTGCATGATTAAACCATACGAAATTTGGTCTAAACCAGGGCCTCCGTATTCTTCAGGAATATATGGTCCAAATGCACCGATTTCGCCCAGACCTTTAAGTACGTGACTTGGAAAAGTAGCCTTTTCATAATGCTCATCAATAATGGGAGACATTTCTTTTTTTACCCAAGCACGAGCCGCATCCCGAATCATTTTGTGTTCTTCGGTAAACAAATCATCCATGTTATAATAATCAGGATGTGTATATAAATCAGTTTTCATGGCAATGTTTTTGATATTTCACGACAAATGTAGCCTTTTGTAAATAAAAAGTCATCATCTCTAATACAAGAATATGCTACCTTTGTTTTGTATGAATGATATTTTTACATCTCATAATGATATATGGCCGTTGTTTGAAGCGGTGCCAAGAGAAGAACTTACGAACTCGATATTAAGTTACGGTGTATTTGTTTCATTCGTTTTACTTGCAATAGCGAAAATTGCTAAACCATCCGTATTTCAAGTATTGGCTAAAGTTTTTTTAAGAAATAGTTCCATTAATCAATTGATGCGGGAAAATTATAACACACTTCGTGTAACAGATTTTGTGTTGTTGCTTAATTTTTGGTTAATGTGCACACTAGGTAGTATTTTTTATTTAAACATCAAAGATGTACCACTTCTTATTCATGTTTTATGGCCTATTGTGTTACATGTGTGTTTACTTTTACCACTTTTTGTGATGTCTTTTGTGTCTGGCGCTAAGGTTATTATTCGGGAAAATGTCTTTAATTTTTTTCTAGTTCCCCAGTTTTTTAGCTTGATCCTACTTCCTATTGTATTGATTGGTCACCTCAATGTCGAAATCATAGTACCCTTGGGCTGGTCGTTTTTGATTATCGTAGTATTGATGTACTTGTATATCAATGTAAGAGGAATTGTTTTTGCATTTCGGTCAGGAATTTCATTGTATTATATTATTTTGTACATTTGCACCCTCGAATTTTTGCCATTGAGCGTATTTTTTAGTGCGTTCGTAGCAAATCGATATTAAATTATTGTTGAACATTAAAAACCAGGGAAAATTGAGTATCAAAACAATTTTGGTTTCTCAGCCCAAACCGGAGGGTGAAAAATCGCCATATTTTGATTTAGCTGAAAAGTATAAACTCAAAATCGATTTTAGACCATTTATTCATGTTGAGGGTATTGGCGGTCAGGAGTTCAGGCAACAACGGATTAATCTTGCTGATTTTTCGGCGGTTATATTAACCAGTAAAACAGCGGTTGATCATTATTTTCGAATTGCTGAAGAAACGCGTTTTACAGTTCCTGATTCGATGAAATACTTTTGTATCTCGGAGGCTGTTGCGTATTATTTGCAAAAATACGTCACCTATCGCAAGCGAAAAATTTTCTTCGGCAAACAAACAATCAACGATTTATTAGATTTGTTTAAAAAGCACAAAGACGAAAAATATTTGTTGCCTTCATCGGATATTTTGCGCGAACGAATTCCAGAAACATTGGATGAAAATGGGGTGGAGTATACACGTGCAATGTTGTACCGAACAGTAGCTTCAGACCTCTCTGATTTGGATGATGTAAAATACGATATGCTCGTCTTTTTTAGCCCATCTGGAATTGAGTCATTGTTCAAAAATTTCCCAAATTTTAAGCAAAACGAAACTCGAATTGCAGCATTTGGCCCTACAACGGCTAGCGCGGTAATTAAACACAATCTCAGACTTGACGTACACGCACCTCAGCCCGAATCTCCTTCTATGACGATGGCCATTGAGCGCTATGTAGAAACGCTGAAAAAGAAAAAGAAATAATTCAACAACCTTACTTCATACGCATGAAATTATTTTTGATACTGCTATTTATTATACCTGTACTTTTTTCATGTACGTCCAATGCTAATTTGGCACAAGAAAATCGATTGGAGGATCAGAATAATTCACAAGACATCACAAAAAACTGGGTTGATTTTGAAAGTGAAGATGGGCGTTTTAGAATTAAAATGCCTGGAATACCGACAAAAGAAACCACCAAAGAAGTCACTGATGTTGGCGAAATTTTAGTTGAATTATTTTTGTACGAAGAGAGTGCTACGGTTGCATATATAATAGGTTATAATGATTACCCATCTGCACTTTTTGAAAATGCTACAGATGTACTGTATAAAGAAATGCTACTTGGCGGGGTAGAAGGATTTACGGAAAATGTGGGATTAGACATTATCGAAACTTCTAATGACATCTCGCTCGGAAAAGCAAAGGGTATAGCGGTTCGTGCAAAATCATCAACGAATTCTTTTTATGTGCATTATCGCGCATATATCATTTCAAATCGTCTTTACCAAATTGGTATATTAAGAGACGGAAGTTATCCTGCGAAGGATAAAAGCGATGCTTTTTTCGGAAGTTTTCAATTGATGTAATTAAGTGCAGATTATTAATTTATAATCAGCAGTATTTGCACTACATTGTTTACCATGTGCAATACAATAGGCACCCATATTGAACCTGTATATTTATAGGCTACTGCTAACCCCATTCCTAAAATGAATATTGGAATTAGTTGCGTTAATTGCATGTGAACTCCTGCAAAAAATAAAGAGCTGAGCAGTGCGGCATGCCAAAATGAACCAAGTTTAAGTTCAAGAAATCGAAATAATCCTGCTCTAAAAAAGAGTTCTTCGGCGATAGCTGGAATTACGCCAATGACAATAATACTATATCCTAAAGCATTTTCGTTTCTAAACAAAGTTTGATAAGTTGTTAATTGTTGTACAATACTGTCAAATAATTGAGGAAAATAGATTTCAACAGTCCGTTCTATATACTGATTTAATAAATTGGCAACAAAATAAAGTACAACGAACAATAGACTTGCTGCAACTACATTTTTAACTGTGGTCTGTGCGTTTGTATGTGAAACGCGTAAGCCAATATGTGTTAACCAGATTAATGAAGGAATTAAAAACGCACATATTTGGAATATTCCAATACTTAAAAAATAGGTTAAGGGGGTTGACTCGATTACGTCAATTTGTGTTTGGTTTCCTAATAATTTAAGTTGAATCATAGAGGAGATAATTACCCCTAACATTAGCAATGCAAATAATTTTAAAAGACCATTTTTTAATTCAACTTCGGGTTGTTTCATTAGCGCAATACTTCTTTACGTTCACTATCCAATTTTAGTAAAATAAATACCATGACCGAAAATGAAAGTAGTGAGGACCCTCCATAGCTGAAAAATGGTAGTGGAATCCCAATTACTGGAACTAAACCGATATTCATCCCGATGTTAATCGCAAAATGGTAGAAAAATATCATGGCTACACTGTAGGCATATATTCGATTATAAACTGAACGTTGACGTTCGGCAATTTGAACAGTTTTGATAAGAAAGGTTAAGAATAATATGACAACGACAATACTGCCTATAAATCCCCATTCTTCTGAAAGTGTACAGAAAATAAAGTCAGTTTCTTGTTCTGGAACGTGATGCGATCGTGGAGAGGCAAGCGTTGCTTCTTTGTATCCTTTTCCATTAAAACCACCAGAGCCTACTGCTGACATCGCTCTAAAACGATTGTAATCTTTCCCATGCGGGTCTTCCTTTAACCCAAGCACCAGTTCAATACGGTCTTTTTGATGTTCTTTTAACTTGTCAAAAGCAAAATCTACAAAGAACACCAGTAATCCTATAAACAGTGCGCTGACTATTCCCAAAGCAATTAATTTAGACCGTTCTCTTTTTTGAATAAAGCGCTGTACAATCAACACAAACAGAATCGTCAGTATCACGATTGTAAATAGGATAATCTCAACACCTTTTAAAGGAATATAGGTGAATGGGATCATCACTTCATTTTCATTGATTAATAAAGTGACGATAGATAAAAAGATAACAATAAAAAGAATGGGAATAAAATTGCTTCCAATGAGTGTTTTCTTAATTCGCACACCTGGAAATTGGTTAATTACGTAGACAATTAAAGGGTCATAGGTGATTCCTTCTCGGTACAGTACAAACAAAAATGAAGTGAACACAACAAGTGTCCCTGCATCTGGTTGTAATACAATCAAGACCATAGGAACCAATATAAGTAGGTTAGAAATAAAAACAGATTTTTTATCTTGAAGTTTAATATTGACCGTACTTACGTAGGCACTGAGTGCAAGAGCTGTACTGATTTTGGCAAATTCAGACGGTTGAATGCCAAACCCACCTATGCCAAACCAACTTCGCGCCCCATTAATTGGAGGAGTAAATAGAACTAGAATCAGTAGAATAAGCACAACACCGTAAATGATACTTGTTGATTTACGAATAAATTCAGAGTCTAATAAGAAGATGATAAATCCGATAAACAAAGATATAGCTGTCCAAATAATTTGCTTACCATAATTTTGGGTGAAATCAAATAAATTGGGGGCATCTTCATTAAACGAGGCAGAATAAATATTACCAATGCCCAATGTGACCATCACAATGTATAGTGTAAACATGGTCCAATCCATTTCTTTTGTTAACGAATAATCCCTACTCATTTTTTCTTTTTAGGCAATAAATCTGCTTCAAAAATACGCTCCTCTTTTGCTTTATCTTTAATTTCTCCTTTGATAAAATATTCCATCATCAAGCTGGCAATTGGTGCAGACCAAGTTCCTCCGAACCCTGCATTTTCAGTAAATACAGCGATTGCAATTTTAGGATTATGCATAGGTGCAAAACCGATAAACACAGAATGATCTTCACCGTGTGGGTTTTGTGCTGTACCTGTTTTTCCACATACAGTTATTCCATCAATTCGAGCGCGTCGTGCTGTACCTCCTGCTTCTTCAGTTACTTTACGCATTCCTTCAACTACGGGGACGTAGTGTATTGAATCTACCATAGTATAATTTTTAACTTTAAACTTGGGTAACGGCCCATCATCCCCGATAGATTTCACAAAATGAGGCGTGTAAAACCAGCCTCTATTAGCCATAATTACACTGAGATTAGCCATTTGCAAAGGAGTTAATTTCACCTCTCCTTGACCGATTGCAATACTTCGAATGGTTGAAAAAGCCCAACGGTGTTTGCCATACCATTTGTCATAAAATGCTACGTTGGGAATAAGTCCAGCACGCACACCGGATATATCGGTTTCCAGTTTTATTCCCAATCCGAAGCTATGTAAATATTTTTCCCATAAATGCAATCCGATTTCCGCATCTACAAATACACTTCGCACTTTGTTTTGCTCAATTATGCGTTTGGTAACTGCATAAAAGTAGGGGTTACACGAAAACTGAACTGCTTTATCTATACTTGTAGCTGTTGGGTGATTGTGACAACCGACTAAACTTTTATTACATGGATAACTTGAATTTACATGGATAACTCCCTCCTGCATTCCAATTAAAGCTTGTGTAAGTTTAAAGATGGATCCTGGAGGGTACTCGGCTTGTAAAGGCCTTGGATAGAGTGGTTTTAACTCATCTGTGACGAGCTTAGGGTAGTTTTCTGAAATATTACGCTTACCAACCAACATGTTGGGGTCGTATGAAGGTGAAGAAACCAATGCTAAAATTTCACCTGTTTCCGGTTCTATAGCTACGATACAACCCAGTTTGTTTTGCATTAATTTTTCACCATAAGCTTGTAACTCAATATCAACTCCAAGTGTTAAGTTTTTTCCTTGAATAGCTATGGTGTCTAATCGACCTCCTTCAAAAGGTTGAGTGGCATTGTTTTGCGCATCTTGAAGTAAATACTTTACTCCTTTTATCCCCCTTAATTCTTTTTCATAATACCGCTCGATACCTGCTTTCCCAATTTGGTCCCCACGTTTATAAAAATCATCGGCTTTAATTTCTTCTTCGCTTACTTCGGCAAGATATCCCACTATATTCGCACCATTTGCAAATGGGTAGGCGCGCATAGAGGTGGGGCTTTCAAAAAATCCAGGAAAGCGGTACAGTTCAGGTGCGATACGTGCAATTTCTTCTTTGGATAAATCTTTGATAAACGAATACACTCTGTTTCTGCGATAGTTTGATTTACCTTTATATTCTCCTTCCGTTCGAACAATTTCACTAAATCGCCAACGAATAAATGTATCTTCTACTTCGAGTAATTGAGCTAATGCATGCGTATCTAACTTCGTAATATTTTTTTCAATAAAATTGAGATTGTAATAAGGTCTGTTAGCAATAATTTTCTTGCCATTTCGGTCAAATACCACACCTCGAGGAGGAGTTATTTCCCTTCTTTTTTCTGAAATTTGTTCGGCGTTTAGCTTCCATTTGTCGTCCAACACCTGCATATAAAATAGTTTGAAAGAATAGATGATACTTACACCAATAAACAGTGCCAGTATGATGTATTTTCTTCCTTCAAAATTCATAGCTCTTTTTGTTTGCTAAAAAAGACAACTTGTATAAGGAGTATCGTTAAAAATGAGAAAATCGAACTTAAGATTGTCTTCTGTAAGATAAAGAGTATTTCATAAAGTTTAAAAACTTCAATTAGAAAAAACCAAAAATGGTGTATAACGAGTCCGATAAGATAAATCGTCATAAACCAACTTCTCCCCATGTCTCTAATTAAAGGAGTTTTTAAAGAATCATACCCATCTCTAGGTTCTAAAATGCTGAATAATCGAGGACGAAGGTATGCAAGTAATACAGCTGAAGAAGTGTGTAAACCAAAACTATTTGTAAACCAATCTATGGTAATTCCTGTAAAAAAAGCAATTACCATTAATGTAACAGGCCGAATATCAAAGGGTAATAACAGAATAAACATGGGATAAATCATAATGTGGACACCATACCCCAACTCAAGTTGATTAAAAATGAGGATTTGACTAGTAATTAGTGCTACAAATAGAACGATATAAAAAACAAGCTTGTTTTTCATTTAATGATTATTCTTTAGATATTTCGAGGTTATCAAATTCGGCTTTTTGAAGATTTTTTATCACGTATGCATCTGTAATTTTTCGATAGTCTACAGCAAGTTCAACACGTAAATCCCATAACGGGTTGCCTTCCAATACGTCAAAAGAAGAGACTCTCCCCACCAAAATTCCACGCGGAAAATGTCCACGAGAACCTCGTGTGCGGACTTCATCTCCGATATTGACTTCAATGTCATTTGCAATTCCAGTGATATAAACTTCTTTAGATGACTTCCCATCCCATTTCAACAATCCAAATGCACCGTTTGGAAGAAATACGTCTAAGTTTGGGTTATCACTAATTAATGTTTTTACAATGGCATAGTGGTTAGATACATCAAATACGTATCCAACAGCTCCTTGTCCATTAAACACTCCCATTCCAATTTCGACACCTTGAAAATCTCCCACATTAATCGTCAGGAAATTATTTTGTTTATCATGCGTTGAGTTTAATACGACAGAGGGAATATAATCAAATTGTTGGCGATAGAGCGTGTCATTTATTTTTACCATCCCTGATTGAAGCGGGATGTAACTAATTGGCAATTGCCTTCTTAGTGAAACGTTTTCTTCTTGTAACCTTAGGTTTGCTTCACTGAGGTTAAAGTGTTTGGTAATTCCTTGTCGATAAGCCATTACTCGACCCGTTATGTTTCCAGCCGAATTCATAAATCGCGCTCGCGGATAGCTTTGATAGGTAAAATGTATGCCCAGTGCGATGATTTGAAACAACGCAAAAACCAAAAAAATTTGAAATCGTTTTAAAAAGGCAACTAAATTGCGCATACTAGTTTACAAAAAAAACCGCCTTTTTAGGCGGTACAATTTAATCTCTAATAAGGAACTGGAATTTGTCAATGTTTTTCAACGCAATACTTGTTCCTCTAGCAACTGCTCTAAGCGGATCTTCGGCGATGTGGACAGGAAGTTTTGTTTTCATTGAAATTCGCTTATCCAACCCTCTTAGCATAGACCCACCACCTGCCAGGTAGATACCTGTTTTGTATATATCTGCAGAAAGTTCTGGGGGAGTCATTTCCAATGCACTTAAAATAGCTTCTTCAATTTTAGAAATGGATTTGTCTAATGCATGTGCGATTTCGGTATATGAAACCACAATTTCTTTTGGAATGCCGGTCATCAAATCGCGTCCACGAACTGCGTAATCAGCAGGTGGATTATCCAATTCAGGGAGTGCCGCACCGACTTCAATTTTTATTTGCTCAGCTGTTCGTTCGCCGACAAGAATATTGTGTTGGCGACGCATATAATCTTCGATGTCGCTTGTAAAATCATCTCCAGCAACACGAATGGATTTATCGCACACAATACCTCCGAGGGCAATGACTGCAATTTCAGAAGTACCACCACCGATATCGATAATCATATTTCCCATAGGCTCTTCGACATCAATGCCAATACCAATAGCAGCTGCCATAGGCTCGTGAATCAAGTATACTTCTTTTGCTCCTGCATGTTCTGCCGAATCACGTACAGCTCGTTTTTCTACTTCTGTAATACCTGAAGGAATACAAATAACCATTCTCAACGTTGGATTGAACATTCTAGAACCAGGTTTGATCATTTTAATCATACCGCGAATCATCTGTTCAGCACTTTGAAAATCGGCAATAACACCGTCTTTTAAAGGACGTATAGTCTCTATTAACTTGTGCGTTTTACCGTGCATTTGTTGCGCTTTTTTACCTATCGCAACAATTTTCCCTGTTTGAATATCTTTGGCTACGATAGAAGGCTCGTCTACTACGACCTTATCGTTCATGATGATTAGGGTGTTTGCTGTGCCCAAATCAATCGCAATTTCCTGTATTAAAAAATCAAATAATCCCATGTAGTTTTAATAGCTTGTAATTCAATCCTCTCAATGTTAATCAAATATTTTCACAAAAGCGTTGTTTTTTATCAAAATTTCGATGAATGCCTTTTTTTAGTGTTTAAAATGCCGATTTCCGGTGAAGACCATCGCTATGTTATTATTGTTACAGTAATCAATTGATAATTCGTCTTTGATAGAACCACCAGGTTGAACTACTGCATTGATTCCTTCGTTTCCAGCTATTTCAACACAATCAGGGAAAGGGAAAAATGCATCTGATGCCATTACCGCATTTTGTAAGTCAAATTGGAATGATTTAGCTTTATGTATAGCTTGAGATAGTGCATCTACACGAGATGTTTGCCCTGTTCCACTAGCCAAAAGTTGTTTGTTCTTAGCTAATACGATGGTGTTTGATTTGGTGTGCTTAACTAATTTGTTAGCAAATTCTAAATCTTCCATTTGCTGTGCTGTTGGTACTTTTGTGGTTTTGGGTTCAAAGTTCTCCTTCTTGTCTGTAATGAAATCTTTATCTTGTTCTAGGACACCATTTAAGATGGTTCGAAATTGACGTGTTGGTAAATCAACAGGTTTTTGGCGCAGTATAATGCGATTTTTTTTGCTTTTTAATGTCTCTAATGCTGCTTTGTCATAATCAGGTGCAATGACTACTTCGCAAAAAAGTTCGTTGATTTCATTTGCAGTTTTGGCATCAATGGCTGTGTTCGAAATTAAGATACCTCCAAATGCAGAAACAGGGTCTCCTGCCAATGCATCTTGGTATGCTTCAAGAATCGTTGAGCGCGTTGCTAAACCACACGCATTATTGTGTTTTAAAATCGCAAATGTTGGTCCATCCGCTGTAAATTCATTCATCAAACTAACTGCTGCATCCACATCCAACAAATTGTTGTACGAAAGTTCTTTTCCGTGTAATTTGTCAAAAATAGCATCTAAATCACCATGAAAAATTCCTTTTTGATGCGGATTTTCTCCGTAACGTAACACTTGAGATTCTTGTATGCTTTGTTTGAATAATTCTTTTTCACCATTATTGAAATAGCGGAAAATATGTGTATCATAATGCGAAGAAACATTGAATGCATCACGGGCAAAAGATTGGCGTTGTTCCAATGTTGTTTCGCCATGTTGTTTTTGCAAAATTTCAACAAATTCTCCGTACTGAGCTACCGAAGGTATAATCACGACATCGGTATAATTTTTAGCTGCGGCACGAATTAATGAAATTCCTCCAATATCAATTTTTTCGATAATAGCTGCGTGTTCAGCTCCTGAAGCGACAGTATTTTCGAAAGGATATAAATCAACGATTACCAAATCAATCTCAGGAATTTCGTATTCAGCGATTTGGGCTTGATCATCTGCCAATGCACGACGATTTAAAATGCCTCCAAAAACTTTTGGGTGTAATGTTTTTACTCGTCCACCAAGAATAGATGGGTATGAAGTTAAGTCTTCAACAGGCACTACATCTACACCAAGATTTTCGATAAATGATTGAGTACCTCCTGTAGAATATATAGTCACATTATTCTTAGCCAATTCTTTGATAATAGGCTCTAAACCTGTTTTGTCAAATACCGATATAAGTGCGCTTTTGATTTTTTTCGTCTGTGTCATATTATTTTGCCGCTATTAAAAGTCGCAAAATTAGCACATTCTGAGCTCAATTGAAAGGAAAAGGAGAAAAGAAATTTTTGTGGTTAAAATTATGCAATGTTGGGTTGTGGGTTTGGATTTTAGATAAAAGAGAGCACTTCTTTTTAAGCATAAAAACGGACTGTTTCTCTAATTTCGAAACAGTCCGTTGTTGTATAGTTTGAATATCACTTACCTTTTGACATTCTTAAAGCAAGATTACAGGTTTACTTTATAGAAATTTTTTGACGAGATATTTCCAACTCGTTCACTGATACAGTAATTAAATAAATGCCTTTTGACAGTTCATTAATGTTTACTGGAATTGTTTGTGATTTTTCGTATGAATTTACTGTCTTGATATGTTGCCCACTTAAGTTATACAGCTTAATGGATACATTATTCAGTGCGTATGATTCTTCATCAATTACAACATAAAACTCATTACTTGCGGGATTAGGAAAGATTAAAACGGAAGAGTTTTCTACATCATTCATAATGTGTTGATCTTCATTTAGATTCAACTTGTTTTTAGATCCGAATAATGACTCGACAGGATAAGAGATATTGTTTCCAAAGGTAGCTCTTAGTAATTCTTTCGCTATATTGCTACTGATTAAATCACTTTCATCCGCTGCTATTGTTTCAATCAAATCCTTTTTTGAAACATCCTTCAATAATGCCTTTGTGATAGAGCCAGAGTCTGCTTGTAATGCTTCAATTGCATATTCAGCCAACTGCGCATAATTATCATGCCCAAACTCTGTCACATATTCGTTTAAGTATTTTTGTGCGTTATCATATTCTTGTTTAGTCAAGTATAAATCGATTAAGTTTTTATTTCTGTTAACACTTGAATTTTTAGTTTCTAAAAGCAAAGCTTCTATACGATCTAAAGGGTTATTAATGAGAGTGTCTCTGAAATAAGCAGCAATTAAATGATTGAGTGTTATATTATACTCGCTTTTATCATAGTTTATTTCATTTAGGAGATAATTCATTTTAGAAACACCTACTTGTAAATCTTCTAATTGTCGTTTTATCCCTTTTGGTAAATTTGAATCCATGACATCCATCCATACTTTATCAGTTAAGGGGGAGTTTGCCGCAAGAACTTCACTTAACTGAATTGCAGGAGGATTAGATTGAATGTATTCTAATAAAACCTCCTCACTTAAATATGGTGAAACGTTGATAAGTGTGTTGTGTATTTCCGATTCATCTTGATTTAATTTTCTTATTTCATCAATTAGATGTTGCGTATTTCCAGCATCTATTTTTGATGTTTTTTCGTCTATTGATGCTTCTAAATCATCGATATCATTAGTTAAACCCCAAATTGACACAATTTTAGTTGGACATGAGTTTTGCTCATCAAAGTATACTGGACCACTTGTAGAACAAGCGTTAACTTGAACTAATGAAGCAAAATCTATAGGAGTAGTTATTACATCAGCATGATGAGAATATTCAATGTCAGAAGTACCAGAGTTCATCCATATGTCATTCATAGCGTTATTGGCAGAATGACTAAATTTATTTCCTGCAGGACTTTTAGTTGCATCTGGATGTGATGGGTTTAAGCAAAACCCTTGTGCATAAGCAATACCACCACTTGCTACTGCAATATCAGCTTCATATAAATCATCTGTAAAAATGTTACATTTCCATCTTAATCCTACATAGTTCGCATAGGGAGGTTGATTATAAGGCTCGCTGTTTATGTTTTGTGATTGCCCCCCAACGCGTAGATTTTTAAACGTATTCCTATATATTTCGTTATCTGTTGTACCGGAATTATCTACCAAAACACCAATTGTGTTCCCTTGCCCAGATACAGATGGGTCATTGTATTCTTGAAATGTATTTTCCCATACTTCATAACCAGAGGAATTGATTAAATGCACACCAATTGTTTCAAAAGTATGATTAGGAGCCGCTGATTTATAAACATGAAAATTACTTCTTTGAACATTCAAGTTAGGAACAAATACTGCTCCTATGCCCGTATGGTTATTAATAAAATTTGTTCTATCAACAGAGAATGATTTAAAGGCAAATACATTCGCGGCCACAATACCATAATGTAAATTTTGAAATCTAGGTTGAAATAACCAACCATCTCCATAAACTTTAAAATTAGAATTAAAAGAGTAAATTCCAAAACCTTGTTTGTCATGTTGATACAGAGAGGGAGTTTTGTTTTCAAATGCACAGTGTTCAAACTCTATGTTATCAATTCCTATTAGTTCTACATGGTAAATTGGATGTAGATTAGGATTATTGAGTAATCCATCCGTAAAAAAACTCACTCGGTGAAAAGAACTAATACTTGGATGAGAGTATTGAGCAAATCGCACATCTTTTTCATTGTTACTGAATGTAGAAGATGAAGCACTGATTATTCCACCTGAATAACTAGAGTTTGTGCCAGATGATGTTGATTGTGCTAGTGTTACTCCATTGTGTGCATGCTCTATTAATGAATTACTTCGAATAACTATCGCTCCGTGTATATTATTATGAATTGTTGGCGAGTTATTTGGTATTGCCCCTTGAGCAGCAGATGGGTATCCGTACACATCTACACCTGGCCACATTACACATTCCCCACAACGATCATCTGATGTTAAAGTGGTGGCATTTAATACTAATTTCCCTCCAGAAACTATAAATCCATTTTTAACGATCACTCTTGCGTCAGGTGTAAAATGCAATTTCATATTATCTAGTGTTAAGATAGCTCCTGGCTCAATAACAAGGTCATCACTAAAATATACATCGCCTGTTATGGAGCCAAATGGATTATTTGTTGCGCCTGGTGACCACGTTACTTTATCCGTTATAATATATCCATCAATTGTACTTCCTTCTTTACTTGAATAATACACACAACATTCAGTTGCAGCAGGATCGGATGCACACGCATCAAAACAACCCAAGATACAACTTTGGTTGTCGATTTGGTCAGGTAATAAATACATGTTACTCCATGCAGATGAGCTATAATGCATCGTTGACAAATTGTAGCTACTAAGACCTAACGCATTGTTTGTCCATGTAGATGATGCACCATTGTTTGGGTTATTTATACTTGCTAAACGATTACTCGTTGCGGCATAAATTTTGCCATCTTCTGCTAGTTCAAGTTGTGAATATTGAAAATCTGCTGCTTGTGCTACTGATATATTGGTTAAAGACACCGTGTTCCAAGTACTGATATCAACACAGCTTATTGCTTTTGTATAATGATTATTGGTGGTATGCGTCACATAAATTAGCTCCCCATTGGGTGAAAATTCGATTCCTTTCATATATACTTTACCAGTTCCTTGGTCAAAAGCATAAATTTGTCTGGTATTAGTTATATAGTTACCAGATGCGTTTACATCATAGGTAAATAATCCATCGTAAACGTCAATTCCACCAGCAAATCCTCCAGCTATTCGATACCCTGAACCAAAAGGTATAATTTCCAATTCGGAACGGCGTAATGATTTTCCATCATGTTGAGATGGGCTGTGTGTGGCGTAAAATGGGTCAAATACATTTACAAAATTTAGTCCTGTTGAATTAAGGTTAAATGTATAAACATAATCATTACTCATTTGAATCAATACAAGGTGTGAACCATCACTTTTTGGCGGTGTTACAGCGAAATGTATTCCACCATATTTTGTAACAGGTGCCAACAAGTGGTATTGAGAAGGAACAAGTGTTAAAACATTGGTAATCATTTCAAGGTTTTCTGCTCCTATAAATTCACCCTTCCTAGTTGTATTATAGTATTCTCTGTTTTTTTCTAAATCGAGTATCGCAAAATAGGCATGAGCTGGTTTAAATGAGGCATTAAGCGTACTATACTCTTTCTCACTACAAAAAATATAATACCGTTTACAATTACTGGGATCAGCTACAATACTTACTTCAGATATACCTTGAGCGAATCGAGCTAAGTTTTGCAAATAGTTAATCAAATAGCCCTCTGAATCATACACTTTATCATCTACTATAAAGAACAATAATTCTCCCGTAACGGGATTATACGCCGCATTATGCGCATATTCCGATTGCTGACCAGTGTAGACATGAGTACCGGTGGGAGTGGGGAGGACTTCGGAATTTGGTGTTCCTGAAGGGTTTAAAACTAAATAATTGGAGGGCAATGTCCAAATTGGATTTTGGGCATTGCCGATGTTAAAAGTTAAAAGCAATACAACTATTACAATTAACTTTTTAAATGTGTAATTTTTTGTTTTCATACAACTAAATTTAAAGTTAATGCTCGTAAGTTATAAAAAAATATTTCTTGAACCTTACGCCATTTAGTTCTAATTTAAGTATATTTGGTTCTAAATGATTCGTGTATGAAAAAGGAAATTGGTCAAAAAATTCGACAAATAAGAGAATTGAAAGGCTATTCGCAAGAATACCTTGCTAATAAATTAGGTGTTTCCCAACGAGCTTATAGTAAAATCGAAACCAATGAGACGAAAGTAGATTGGCAAAAGATAACAAAAATAGCTGACGTGCTAGAAGTCGAGCCTATGGATATTGTTTCTTTTGATGATAATCTTGTGTTTAATAATTGTAATCAATCTGGTAAATTCGGGCAATTTATTAATAATATTCCCGAAAAATTAATTGAGCAGTATGAAATGCGTATAAAGTCTCTTGAGGACGAACTTGTGTTTTTACGAGATGAATTGAAAAGTAAACGAAGCGTATGACAAACAGGTATAAGTTCTAAAATTTATAGTTACATTTTTTCATTGTCGTTCAATGACGTAAATTTGTTACTATACAGAACTCATTGAATATGGTAAGATTTGTTTTTAAAATAGTTTTTTTTGTTCTCTTATTTCAGTCGTATACGGTTATAGGGCAAAAAATTTATTACCAAGACATATTTAATGGGGGAGTAACAGGAGGTGGATATAATCCCACTTGGAATTCTAATGCACCAGGAGTTATTCAATTACATATTGAACCTGGTAGTACAATAAGAAAGGCATTTTTACTGGTTGGAATGTATAATAATCCAGCGCCAAACACAATGCAAATAAATGGCGTTACGGTTCAACTAGATAGTACAATTGTAAAAACAGATATGTTTACAGGCACATATTTGATATCTCAATTAAAAACAGGAGTTATTGATATCACAAATCTAATTGATGCTACTGTAACATCATTAAACATTACTCCTCCAATTTCACAACCCAATATAAATCAAGGTGGAAGGTATGTTGAGTTTTATATTTATATAGCCTATGAAAACTCATTGTTATCTAAAACAAATGCGGTAATTGTATTAAACGAACAAAATAGTGCAGGAATAATGAATTACACGATAAATCCAAACCCAATGGACTTAAGTAATAATATAGGATTGGCAATGCAAACTAGTCACATTTGTGATACAATTAATGATGGTAGCTTTGTTGCAATAGATGGTACAACCATTGGACTAATTGGTGGTGAAGATGAGAATACACCATTTACCTGTGCGGGTGTTACTGGGTCTTTTTACTATCAAAATAGTACTTTGTTTGGATTAAGTGATGACGTAGCTAATTCTACAATGGCAGGTCCTGATGTAATAGCTAACATTGAAAGTTATATAATTAACGAAGATGAAGTTTCTATAAGATTGATTTATCAAGGATTAAATAATCCGATAACTCCAAATGCTACTCAATCTAATCCTATTTGGCAACTATACTTTACTTATACAACACCATGTGATTTTTTCGAAACCACCCTTCTCACCTCCGACACTACCACCTGCCCTAATGTACCTTTACAGTTAGGTGTAACAGGTGGTGGCACCAATTTATCAAAACCAGCTTATGAGTGGCTACCGCAACAAAACTTATCATGCTACAATTGCCTCAATCCCGTTTTTACAGGCGATAGCACCATAAACTACACCGTGCGTATTTGGAGTACAGATAGCTGTTCTAAAGTATTGCCAGTACGCGTAAAAGTATTGCCACAACCTGAATTTACCTCCATTAATCTCACACCATCCGTATGCGGGGAGGAAAGTGGAGCAATAGCGGGGACTTCGACTTCGCTCAGTCTCCCGCTGAGTTATTCACTAAACGGAGGTACACCACAACTAAACGGCACCTTCACTAATTTAGCAACAGGTACATACACCATTACCGTTACTGATAATAATGGGTGTAGCACAGACAGTACTGTGTTTATAGACGAAGAAATTTTGGTGAATGCCTCATTTACCTTAGAACCACCTACAGGTTCAGCGCCATTGTGGGTACA
>ERZ869909.937-NODE-937-length-27141-cov-7.599764_pt1 | contig 27141 bp, 26 predicted proteins | sample MGYA00520892_ERZ869909 | MGnify/ENA primary metagenome ERZ869909 (study PRJEB32215, sample SAMEA104723947) | bioreactor metagenome | biome: bioreactor; feature: anaerobic bioreactor; material: water | place: China | collected 2015-03-12 ... | reverse complement strand
AGCGCCCCGTGGCGGCTCTGGCCGACGGTGATGGACCTGCGCACGGGCGACGGGCCGGGCGACTGGCTCGACCAGCTGAACGAGGACTAATCTTGACCGACGCAATGATTACGCTGGGCGTGCTGCAAGGCGCGTTCGGCGAAGACATGCACGCGAATATCGAAACGGTGAAAGCGCTCGTGCGTGAGGCGGCAGCCAGGGGTGCGCAAGTGATCCTGCCGCCTGAGCTGTTTCAGGGGCCGTATTTCTGCACCAGCCAGGAAGAGCGCTGGTTTGGCACGGCCTATCCCGCGCTGGAGCATCCTTGCGTGACCGCGCTGCAGCCGCTTGCGGCCGAGCTGGGTGTGGTGATCCCGGTCTCCATCTTCGAACGCGACGGCCCGCGCTATTACAACTCGATGGTCATGCTGGACGCGGACGGCAAGGCACTTGGCACCTACCGCAAGAGCCATATCCCCGATGGCCCCGGCTATCAGGAGAAGTATTACTTCCGGCCCGGAGATACCGGCTTCAAGGTATGGAATACCAGGTTCGGCCGCGTGGGCGTTGGCATTTGCTGGGACCAGTGGTTCCCCGAAACCGCGCGTGCCATGGCGCTGATGGGCGCGGAGGTGCTGCTCTACCCCACCGCCATCGGCTCTGAACCCCATGATGACAGCCTGGACACCGCGGCGCGCTGGCGCCGGGCCATGCAGGGCCATGCGGTATCCAACGTGATGCCGGTGGCAGCGGCCAACCGGGTGGGCGACGAGAACGGGCAGGTCTTCTACGGGACCAGCTTCATCTGTGATCATACCGGCGAGGTGGTGTCGGAGCTGGACCGGAGGGAACAAGGCGTGGCGGTTGCGCGTTTCGACCGTGCCTTCCTTGACCGTCACCGCGCCGCCTGGGGCTTTTTCCGGGATCGGCGCACCGATCTATACGGACCCCATTTTTCATGACGGAACAACGCCAAAGCGCGACACTGACCGTACGCAATGCCACGCTGGCTGACGTGAATGACATTCTGGCGCTGCAGGACCGGGCCTATCCCAACCTGCCGCCAGATCTGCCCGGCATGATACGCGGCCAGATACAGGCCTTCCCCGAGGGCCAGTTTCTCGTGGAATATGAAGGTGATGTGGTCGGCTGGTGCGCCACCTTCCTGACCACTGAAGAGCTGGCGATGAGCCAGCACACATGGGCAGAGATCACCGGCAATGGCTATGCCGCGCGTCACGACGAGGATGGCGAATGGCTATACGGGATGGAGGTCGCGGTCGACCCGTCCCGCCGCCGCCTGCGCATCGGCCAGCGCCTTTACAATGCGAGAAAACAGCTCTGCCAGGCCTGGGGGCTGAAGGGCGTGGTGTTTGGCGGGCGCCTGCCCGGCTACAAGCGCCGCCGCAAGGCCTATCCCACACCGGAGGAGTATCTGGCCGCCATCGAGGCGCGCGAGGTGAAGGACTCTGTCTCCAACTTCCAGATGCGCATGGGCTTCGAGCCGGTGGGCGTCCTGAAGAATTACTATCCGGAAGATACCGACTCGCTCGGCCACGCCTCGCTGATGGTGTGGCGCAATCCGAAATTCGTCGAGGCGCCCAGCGGGGGCAAGCGCCCCGACCCGCAGACGGTGCGCGTGGCGGCGATCCAGTTCATGGCGCGCGCCGTGGACAGCCTGAGGGAATTCGAGCGCAATGTGGAGTATTTCGTGGATGTGTGCTCGGACTACCGGGCCGATTTCTGCGTCTTCCCGGAAATGTTCACCGTGGCGCTGCTATCGCTGGAAAAGCGGCGGCTCTCCCCGCAGGAATCCATCGCCGCCCTGTCGCGCCACACGCCGCGCTTCCTGGAGTTCATGAGCCAGCTGGCCGTGCGCTACAACATTAATATCGTTGGCGGTTCGCACCCGACCGAGACCGATGACGGCGAGATCCAGAACGTCGCCTACGTCTTCCTGCGCGACGGATCTGTCCATGCGCAGGAGAAGATCCACCCGACGCCCAACGAGCGCTTCTGGTGGAACATCAAGGGCGGCGATTTCGTCCATGCCATCCCTACCGATTGCGGGCCGATTGGCGTACTGATCTGTTATGACAGCGAATTTCCCGAGCTGGCCCGGCGGCTGGCCGATGAGGGCGCGCGCATATTGTTCGTACCCTACGCCACCGATGATCGCACAGGTCACTTGCGGGTTCGATACTGTGCGCATGCGCGGGCCATCGAGAACCAGTTTTACGTAGTCACAGCAGGCAATGTGGGCAATCTGCCGGACGTGGAAAACATGGACATCAACTATGCCCAGAGCGCCATTCTGACGCCGTGCGATTTTCCGTTCGCGCGCGACGGCATCGCGGCCGAAACCTCGGAAAACGTTGAAACCATTGCGGTTGCCGACTTGCGCCTGGACGATATCGCCGAGGCGCGGCGCTCCGGCACGGTGCGCAACTTGCGCGACCGCCGCTTTGATCTGTACCGCATTGTGTGGAATGACGGGCCGGGCAGCAGCCGCCAGTAAGCCCTTGGGACTTATAGCCTATTCCCGGCGCGCAGCCGGGATCATCAGGGCGATGGCCAGTGCCGCGCCCGCGCTCGGCCAGGTAAAGGCGATGGCCTGATCTATCAGACCGGTGGCAAGGCTCATCCCGCCGGCCCCGAGGCCGAGCGTGAGAACGCCCGCAAGCGTGATCCAGAGCATGATGCGAAACCGTGTCATGGCGCCTTTTCTCCCGCACCCTGAGGGCAGGATAATGGCAGAAACTGGCTAAATTTCCGTATCGTCAGCGTTTACGCCGCATTGACCATAAACCTAGCCTGCAAGCGCGCCTGCGACCCCGTCCAGGATGAACTGGGCGGCCAGCGCAGCCAGGATCACGCCAAGGATACGCGTGATCATCGCGGCAATCGTATCCCCCATCACGCGCATCAGCGGACCGGCCGCCAGAAACAGCACCAGACAGACGATCAGATTGGCCGCCATCGCGCCCAGAACGACGGCCTGCGTCGCGATATCCCCACCCGAGCCGGACATGTAGAGCATCACCGAGGCAATCGCGCCCGGCCCCGCCAGCATGGGGATAGCCATCGGGAAGACGGAGATATCCTCTCCCCCCGCCTCCTTGCCCGCATGCAGTTTCTCGGCCCGGTCCTCGCGCCGTTCGGTGCGCTTTTCAAAGATCATGTCGAGCGCCAGCAGGAAGAGCAAAACCCCGCCCGCCGCGCGGAAGGCATCCAGGCTCACCCCCAGCGCGGAGAGCAGCCATTCCCCGCCATAGGCAAAGCCCAGCAATATGATGGTGGCAATGGCCACCGACTTGATGGCCATCTTGCGCCGGTGCGCGGCGCTGGTGCCTTGGGTGAGCCCGGCAAAGATCGGCGTCACGCCGATCGGGTCGATCACCACGAAGAAGGTGACGAAGGCGGCCGACAGCAGGGCCAGGTCAAAAGCGGGCATGGCGCATCTATCCCCGTTGGAAAAGACGCGGATAACACCCCTTTTTGCCGCTGGCGAGAGCGGGCCGGTGCGCAATCCGCGTTTTCAGGGGTTTTCAGGCCCGAAATGAGGGGTGCGGCCGGGTCGAATCCACGGTTCGAAGGCCCCGATTCCACCGTGTTGCCAAAATGCCACAAAAAGCCCGCGCGAGGGATAGAGGGACTTATCCCGTGAAGGGGGGAGGGGGGGAGAAGTTATCCCCCTTTTTTCTTCCCCCCTTTTTTCTTAGCGGGAAGATTTTTGCCGGAGAGGGTGGAGCGGCGGCGGCCGGTCCGCTCGGATGGTCTGCTGGATGATTTCCTGGACTCCCGCTTTCGCGGGAGTGGGGGGGGAGGAGGAGGGTAGCCGATGCTTGCTTACGCTCGGTGGGGACCATTCCTCCACCGAAAATCGACACACAAAAAAGGAGTCGGCCTAAGCGACCGTTTGCTATTGACACTGAGGCTAAAACTACACGTAATGATTGAGTGCCGTTGGTGGCACTGCCTCATAAAGGAGAGAACCATAAGAGACCTTAGTCTTTTAGAGATCTCTCGAGTTTCCGGGGGAAAGGGCTCAGGAAAGCCTGCACCAGCGCCAGATAAACCGAAGCCTGATAAGCCGACGGTAGAACTTCAAGAGCGTTTGGATGAAGGTGCAGACGGGACGGGAAGCTTTTTTTTCGTGGGGAACGTTTGACGTAACCTGTTGCGATCTCAGCGGGCCTGCCATGGACATCTTTCGTTTTGACACGGTGGGCTACCTTACGACACCTCAGCCGGGAAGTCCCGATTACAACTATGAAGAAGATCCAATGTACTGGGAAAACCGAGGTGGCGGTTTAGCCGGTCCTTATTAAATTAAACACAGGCGGAGCTTAGGCTCCGCCTGTGTTTCGGATTTCACAATGGCTTTTTTTGCACTAATTTATATTGCAGCTAGTTTAGGGGCGCTTCTTCTCTCTTGGCGGGCAATTTTTACATCCCTTGTATCGGTGGGCGCTGTCTTTTTAATCAATGGCTTTGTGCTTGGACCTGTTTTTTCTTATTTGGGTGGCGCTTCTTTACGCGCAGCAGTTGTCGGCCTGACAGAAGAAGGAATCCGATCTTTCTTGGCCTCACGCTTTTCGAACGTGGGCCCTTGGCGAACTGCCCTTGCAACCGGCGTTATGTTTGCCTTGGTCGAAAATATTCCCGCCATATCGCCCTTTTTTCAGGGTGCCAGTTATGGCTTTGATGTGCAAAGCATTGGTGTGGCATATAGGAGCATAAAGTACGACACCATATTGTTCGCGGCGATAGTAGCGCAGCCATTTATAAGAGCTGCAATCCACGTGTTGCTCGTTTATATTGCCATTATATCAATAAATAATAGATCATATATTTCATGGTCGGGCATATTGTTTTTTCACGGCGCTCTTAATTACGCTGTATTTTCTGCAATCAGTCGTTCGCAGTACGTGGCATCGGTATTTATTATGATTGCGGCTTTGCTGTTGCTTTCGACGGCGGCCTTGTATCAGCATAAAAGATTTAACAAAATCAAAGAAAATATTAATAATAAAATAAACTATATGTCTCAAAACTAATATAGAAGAGATGTCGTGCGTTCAATTATACCGGTATAGTTAGTCAAGCGATGCACGGCCTCCGTCGCCAGCTCCTCGGTCAGACCGGCAAGGGCATTGGCCGCGCTGACGGCCGCATCGTCATAGGCGCCGGCCGCAAGCGCGACTTGGCCGGAAAGAATATCAAAGCTCGCATTCTCGAGTACACGCCCGTCATTGCTGCCTTGCGGATCCCGGCTTACTCGCAGCCGCCGCGCCCGATCGATCAGCAGTTGGGCGCGGGTCAAAGCGGTTTCGAAGAGCGCCAGTTCCGGCTGGTCAAAATAGTAGAAAAAATACGCAAGCGATCTAAATTATAAATAGTTCCACCATAAGATCCACAGCACCTCGCTCAAAATAATATCACTCATGGTTATTTTTACTTAAATTTATTTTCCGTTTTTTATAAAAAAATCCAACAGAAAAGTTACTGAACCTCCAACCACAAAGCAACCACTTATGCCGACAATCCAAAGTGTGTTCACCACTCTGGCGGAATCGCCAAACCAATTAGACAACCCTGCATGAAAATACATCGACAAACTATAGAATATACACAGAATTGCACTAAGCCCAGAAATAATCATCAAATCTCTCCACGCTTTAGTTAACTTAATATCGCGCTTCGCTGCGAGAGATGAAATGAAAACTACAATAGATATTGCACCAATTAATATTATCCAAGTCGGCGCAAACAAACTAGCTGCTCCCGGAGTGATATAATTTATAAATATCAATGACAATACAGAAGCAAAAAACATCATAAATGCGAATGAAGTTCCAGCATTTACCTTAATCATAGCGACTCACTCCTTTGCAGATGAGTGGCGAGGAGCTTTACTTTGCAACCTCGCCACCCAATTCACTTACTTGTCTTTTACCTGGTCGCTTTCGTTGCTTCCGCCTTCCTTACCGTTCGTTTCCATGCAAACCCAAGTGAAGATGCCCGTTGCAGTTGCAACTACCAAGCCTGCGGCGCCCCCCACGAGAGTACCGGCTCCGGGCACTACACTGCCGACCGCCATTCCCGCAGCGATAGCTCCAAGCCCCCCTGCCAGGCCCATCCCTGCACCTGCAGCTACGCACTGGCCGTCGGTGAACTGTCCGCCATCTCCTTCTCCACCTTCCGGCGTCGAACCTCCAGAGACAAACTCAACTTCATGAAGCGATAGATCCCGCATTTCACAACTCCTTTGTAACAAACAGTAACACCTCTAGATTGCCAGATCGAGGCAGTCATTCAACCTCGGATAGATAAATGATCCGGACGGTCTGTGGAAAGATACAAAAAATGTTATCGCACAAAGAGTTATCCGCTAGGTTGTTCGTAGAGAACATCTGACCACCTCATTGAAAGACAAAAAACCAATACCGAGCCACTCGTGGTCTAAAGTTCTAGCGCGCACGCACCGCCATCACCGGATCAATAAACCACCGCCATACGGGTCTCCGGTCCACGATGACGTCGGCCATTACCGTCATCCCAGCCTGCAGGGACCGGTCCTCGCCATAGGCGGACAGAGCCTGCTGGCCCAAATCGACGCGTAGCCGGTAAACCGGCTGGGTGACGGGGATGGGCCCGGCGACTTCAACCGGGGACAAGGCGGAGGCCGACATTTCCGTCACCTGCCCGCTCAGCGTCCCGAAGCGCTGATAGTTGAAGGCGTCGACCCGCAGCCGCACATCCTGGCCGGGCGCGATAAATCCTGCCGCGCTTGTCGGCACCAGCAGATAGCCTTGCAGAACTTGACCGTGGGGGAGTATGGCAGCGAGGGGTTGGTCCGGGCGGACGGTTGCGCCGAGCTGCGCCTGCATGGCCGTGAGCTGCCCGCTCACCGGAGCCCTGAGCACATAGCCGGCGGCGCGGTCCAGCTCCTGTCGTGCCTGTGACAGGGCAGCGGCTTCGCTGCGCAGCCGCGACAGGGCGATATCGCGGTCCAGCGGGAGCTGGCCGAGTGCGTGCTGGATTTCGCGATGCTCGCTCTGGCGCTGGATGATGAGGGAATCGATATCCTCGATTGCGGTTAGCGCCGCAAGATAGGCCTGCCTGCGCTGATCGACGTCAGCAAGAGGCGCAAAGCCGCGCTCGGCCAGATCACGCCAGCGGGCGAGCTGAGCCTCGGCTACTTCAACACTTTCCCCGGCGAGTGCTGCACGTGCCGCCAGACGGGTCAGTTCCGATGTCAGAGACTCCAGCCGGGCGTTGAGCCGCTCCTGCTGTTGCTCAAACTGCTGAAGCTGGGCTTCGCGCTGCAGCTCGAGTTCGCTGATCCGGCTTTCAATTTCCACGCGCTGGGAAGAGGCCGAGCCGCCTTCGGCTCCGAAGAGCTCGGTACTCAGGCGAATGACCGGATCGCCGGCCGCGACGCTCTGACCTTGCTGGACGAATATCTCTGACACCACGCCGCCCCCTACGGGGGTAATGGTGGCAATGCCGCCTTCGGGCGCGAGATAGCCGGCCACCGTTTCCTTGCGGGAAAACTCCGCAAAGATCGCGAAAAGAGCGACGCCGAACGTGATGACACTGAAGGCGAGGGTCATCACGCCCAGTATACGCGGCTGGACGATGACCACTTCGCCCATGCCGGTGTCGGACCTCGCTTCGAGAACCTCGCGCCGAAAAAGCATCCGCTTCAACCTTCGCGTATTGACCCTGCATCTTCAGGATGTAGCAATCAATCTGAATAGGCAATATCAGGTATCGCGTATTTATGATTGAAGAGCTGTTCCATCGCGGGCGGATGCCGATGATTTTGCAATCGGAAGCCTCCGAGTGCGGGCTGGCCTGTCTGGCGATGGTGGCATCCCGGCATGGGCGCAGGGCAAACTGTTGTCACATACAAGTCGCAAGACACTTCCTCAAGCACTCGCGAGAGTCATTGACAAAGCAAGCGCGCTGTCGATGACAATTAGACCTAATTCCAACAAATAAAAATATCTAAGCACCTTATACATATTATAAAAATAAGATATTCCACAACTCATTCTCAAATAGTTCCGGGGAAATTATTGACTGCATATGTCATGCAATGGAAGCTGACTGCGTCCACAACCTAAGGAGGATAACGTTATGCGGACGCTTAATCATCACGAATTAAGTTTTGTAAGCGGCGGGTTTGGCGATCACCCGCCATGCGGAAATACGCCCACAGACGGGACTTGTGTACTTCCTAGTGGAAATACCATCACTGATGGCGTGGTGGACGACATCAGCCCCATTGATTGGCCCGGTGTCTTTATAGACCTGGTCATCATAGGCGCAGGAAGCATAGGTGGCGCTGGAAGCGCGATCCGCGGCGTTGTTACGACCGTCATCGGCGGTGGTGCGCAAGCCGCAAAAGATGAACGCAATGAAAACCAGCAATCTTCGCAATAAGTATCTTTCTAAGACCGTTATGGTCCAACCCTATGGGCCATAACGGACTTCTATTATTTCACGCCCTTTAATATAAGAAATAATACTAATTATGAGATGGCCAAATGCAAAAACTCCAACCAATATCCAAATAGATATATTTGTTGAATTTAAAAAAATGTATACAACAAGAGATATGAATATGAAGTCTCTCCAAAAAAACTTGAATATTTTTGACACGTTCTATCTCCTGCAATGCTTAGCTGTAAACGTCGATGGTCATAATATGCTGAAAGCGACTTGTGGCCAAGCTTAACGCGAAACCCGAACGTCGGCAGCGTTCCCGGAATAGGCAGCCATCGCAATGGCGATAATGCCGACGTTGAGACCCTTTCGGTTCGCCACTCAGCCTGCTGAGCCTTCCGGCAAGATTACCGACCTCGCTATCCCGTATTGACCCTGCATCTTCAGGATGTAGCAATCAATCTGAATAGGCAATATCAGGCATCGCGTATTTATGATTGAAGAGCTGTTCCATCGCGGGCGGATGCCGACGATTTTGCAATCGGAAGCCTCCGAGTGCGGGCTGGCCTGTCTGGCGATGGTGGCATCCCGGCATGGGCGCAGGACCAATCTGGCGGAACTGCGCGCGACCTTGTCGCTGTCGCTGAAAGGCATGACGCTGCAGGGCCTCATGCAGGCAGCTGATGGCATGGGATTTTCCTGCCGGGCCGTGCGGTGCGAACTAGAGGAACTGGCTCAGCTCCGCCTGCCGGCCATTCTTCACTGGGACATGAACCATTTCGTGGTGCTGGCTTCGGTAAAGCGCGGCCAGGCGGTGATTCACGACCCGGCGCGGGGCCGGCGCGAGCTGTCCCTGGCGGAGGTCTCAAAGAGCTTTACCGGCGTTGCCCTTGAACTGACGCCGACGCCGTTCTTCGAAACCAAGCGCACGGTCACCACGCTCAAACTGGGCGATTTCTGGTCCCGTATCCGCGGGCTTTCCGGCAGTCTGTGGCAGCTCTTTTTCCTGTCACTGCTGCTGCAGCTGTTCGTGATCGTGGGGCCGCTGGTCAATCAGATCGTCGTCGATGAAGCGATCACGAAAGCCGATCTCGATCTCCTGAACACCGTGATCATCGGCTTTCTGATTCTGACCCTGTTACAGGTGGCGATTACGGCTATTCGGGGCTTCGTTGCCATGTATCTGGGCAATCTGATGAGCTTCCAGATGCAGGCCAATCTGCTGCGGCATCTGATGCGCCTGCCAGCCGACTTTTTCGAGAAGCGCCATGTCGGCGATATCGTAACCCGCTTCGGGTCCATCGGACCTATTCAAAGCCTGATCACTTCGGGCGTCATCGGGGCAGCGCTGGATGGCCTGATGGCCATCGGCACGCTCATCTTCATGTTTTTCTACGCGCCGATGCTGACACTGGTCGTGCTCGGTTTTCTGGCGCTTTATTTCGTCGCGCGGTTTGCAAGCTATCCTTATATCCGGCGCATGACCGAGGAGCAGATCCAGACCTCGGCGGACGTGCAATCGCATTTTCTGGAAACGATACGCTCCATCCGCCCGGTCAAGCTTTTCGGACGCGAAGAGCAACGCCATAACCGGTGGCAGAACCTGTTCGCCACCAATATGAATATCGGCATCCGTCTGGAGCGGTTCGGCATCTGGTCCGGCTCCGGTCATGCGCTGTTGTCCGGCGCACAAACTCTTATCGTCCTCTATCTGGGAGCGCGAGCGGTCATCGCCGGAGACATGACGCTGGGCATGCTGTTTGCCTTCCAATCCTACAGGTCATCCTTCACCGGCGCCGCGATCGGGCTGGTGAACACCCTGTTCTCCTGGCGGCTGGTCGGCCTGCATCTGGAACGGCTGGCCGATATTGCCCAGACCGAGCCGGAAGAACCGCAGGAAAAACTTCCCGCCCTGCCCCAAAAGCTTCAAGGCGGTATCAGCGTGCAAGCGCTTCGATTCCGTTATGGCGATCAGGAACCGTGGGTGATCGACGGTCTGAACCTTGACGTCGCGCCGGGCGAGAAGGTGGCGATTGTGGGCCGGTCGGGCGGCGGCAAATCCACCCTGATGAAGCTGCTTCTGGGCCTCTATCTGCCCCAGGAAGGCAGTGTGAGTTACGATGGCCGCAATCTCGTCCATCTCGGGCGGCGGGCAGTGCGCTCCCAGATCGGTGTCGTCATGCAGGACGACCGGCTGCTGTCGGGTACCCTGATGGAGAATATCTCGTTTTTCGACACGGCGGTGGATATCCAGCATGTCGAATGGTGCGCGAGGGCGGCAGCCATCCACGACGAGATCACCGCCATGCCGATGGGCTATCTCAGCCTCGTCGGGGATATGGGTTCGGCGCTATCCGGCGGGCAGATACAGCGCATTCTTCTGGCGCGCGCGCTCTACAACAAGCCATCAATCCTCATGCTGGACGAAGGCACGGCCAATCTCGACAAACAGAGCGAGGCGCGCATCACACAGGCGCTGGCACAAATTCCCGTCACCCAGATCATCATCGCTCACCGACCACAGGCGATAGCCTATGTGGACCGGGTTCTGGAAATGGTGGATGGCCGCCTTCACAATCCCGATTAGTTAACACCTACACCCCCAGCGCGTCCCGCACATCCTTGCTCCAGCCCGCATGCACGGCTCCGGCGCCGGTCACGATCACCGGGCGCTTGATGAGGGTGCGGTGTTCATCGAGCAGGGCAGGCAGGGTGGCCGGATTGTCGGCGCGGGCCTTGCCGGTGTCGGGGAGCTGGCGCCAGGTCATCGAGGCGCGGTTGACGATTTTCGCCCCGCCCAGGGCTGCGATCCAGCCGGGGATGAGGGCGCTTACTGAAGGCTCAGCGCGGATGTCGACGAAGGCGGGCTTGTGCCCGCCCTCGCCCAGCGCGGCCATGGCCTTGCGGCATGTGTCGCAGGTCTTCAGTCCGTATAGGGTCAGGCTCATGCCAGCAGCGCGATCAGATTGCGTACGGCGATGACCACGAGGCAGAGCGTTGCCAGCGTGAAGATGCCAAAGCGCAAGGGGATGTAGTTGATCGTCGCCTGCACCAGCGAGTGGGCAATGCGCAGGATCACATAGGTCCAGGCAAAGCCGATATTGATGGCATCGCCGACGCCAACCAGATGGCTGTAGGTGACCAGGGCGTAGAAGATGACTGGCTGTTCGTGCAGATGGTTATAATTGTCGGCGATCTGGCGCACGCTGCGGGGCAGCACGTCCATCTCGGACTTTTCCTTCATCTTCGCGGCGTTGATGCCGGCCTTCTGCATGGCCGGAATGCGCGTGGCATACATCCACGCCCACATGACGAGCGTCCAGCATACCAGCACCAGCAGGGGCACCATCATTGACTGATACATGTTTGTTGTCTCCTCCCGTCCGGGGTGCGTGGCGCACCCTCGAGCGGGCGCAGTCAAGCGTGACTCTGGCCAAACGGGAAGGGATTTGAGGCGGGGCGGGCAGGGCGTGGGGGGCGCACGGCGCCAAGGCGCTTTTCCGGCGCGCCAATCCTGCTAAGGAGGGGGTGTGCGGCGGGGAAGCGCCCTGCCGGGGCAGGAAAGAGTGATGACGCGTCTGGTCCTGAAATTCGGTGGCACCTCGATGGGCAGTCCGGAGCGGATCGCCCACTCGGCGGCCATTGTCGCGGCGGAGGCGGCGGCCGGGCGCCAGGTGGCGGTGGTGGTGTCGGCGATGGCGGGCGAGACCGACCGGTATCTGGGCCATGCGCAGGCGCTCGGCGGCGGGCTTGGCGAGATCGAGACCGATACGGCGCTCGCCGCCGGCGAGCAGGCGGCGGCTGCGCTGATGGCGCTGGCGCTGAAGCAGGGCGGGCTCAAGGCGCGCTCGCTCTTGGCCTGGCAATTGCCGGTGGAGGTGGACGGCGTGCCGGGCTCTGCGCGCATTACCGGCATTGATGGCGAGGTGCTGGAAAAGCTGCTGGCCGAGGGCGTGATCCCGGTCGTGGCCGGCTATCAGGGCATCGATGCGCAGGGGCGCCTCGTCACGCTCGGCCGGGGCGGGACGGATCTGTCGGCGGCCGCGATTGCGGCGGCGATCGGGGCCGAATGCGATATCTACACCGATGTGGACGGGGTGTTCACCACCGATCCGAGGATCGAGCCGAAGGCGACGCGGCTGGCGCGCATCTCCCATGACGAAATGCTGGAGCTGGCCGCGATGGGCGCCAAGGTGCTGCAGACGCGCTCTGTGGAATACGCCAAGGCCAAGGGCGTGGCGATGCGGGTGAAATCGAGCTTTGCCGCGCCGGGGACGAGCCTCGGGACGCAGGTGCTGAGCGAGGGTGTGCTGGCCGAGCGGCGGGTGGTGTCGGGCATCGCCTATGCCCGCGCGCAGGCGCGCATCGCGCTGGCCGGCATTGGCGAGAGCCCGGGCGGGCCGGGGGCGGTGTTTGCCGCGCTCGCAGGGGCGGGCGTGCATGTCGACATGATCGTGCAGGGAAGGGCGCGCTCGGGCGGGTCCAATCTGGAATTTTCCGTCGAGGGGCGCGACCTGCGCGCGGCCTTGCAGGCGCTGCAGGGCCATGAGGGTCTGGCTTCAGAGGTGGGGCTCGCCAAGGTGTCGGTGGTGGGCACGGGGCTGCGCGGCCGGGCGGACGTGGCGCGCACGCTCTATGGCGTACTGGCAGCCGAAGGCATTGATGTGCGCATGGTCGCCACCTCGGAGATCAAGATTTCAGCACTGGTGAGCGAAGACAGGCTGGAACGGGCCGTACGGGCGCTTCACGCAGCCTATCGGCTGGACGAGGCTTGACGAATGGCGCCGAAAGGGGTCACTGCCGCGCGCAACCACCCTTGATGCACAAGACCGGGATGGACCCCGCCAGACGATGACGCCCAACATGCCCATGTCGGACATGAGAGGCCTTAGAGGGCCGCGCCGGCTGCTGCACCGGATCCGCGACCTCATGGCCCAGCAGGAACAGGCGCAGGCGCGCCTCGACCGGCTGACGCGCATCATCGCGGAAGAAACCGGCTCTGACGTGTGCTCGATCTATCTGGTGCTGCCCAGCGGCGCGCTGGAGCTGTCGGCCACGCACGGCCTGAAGGCGGAAGCCGTCCACTCGCTGCGCCTCGGCCCGGAAGAGGGCCTGGTGGGCCTGGTGGCGCGCCGCGCCCGCCCGCTGGCGGTGGAGAACGCGCCCGCCCACCCGAACTTCGCCTACAAGCCGGAAACCGGCGAGGAGCCGTTCAAGAGCTTTGTCGGCGTGCCGGTCCTGCGCGGGGGCCGGCTGGTCGGCGTGCTGACCGCCCAGACCCGGGCCGTGCGCCCGAGCACGGAAGAGGAAATCGAGACGCTGCAGACGGTGGCCATGCTGCTGGCCGAGATCGTGGCGTCGGGCGAGCTCATTCGCGCGGAAGCCTTCTCCGACCTCGAACTGCGCGCCACCGCGCCCGAGCGCTATGCGGGCGCGGCGCTGGCCCCCGGTATCGCGATGGGCGTGGCGGTGGTCTACGAGCCGCACGTCACCTCCGCGCGCATGATTGCCGAAGACGCAGAGGCCGAGGAGGCGCGCCTTGACGGCGCGGTCGCCGATCTGCGCCACGGGCTCGACGAGTTGCTGGAGTCGGGCCGTGCGCCCATCGGCACGCCGTCGCGCGATGTGCTGGAAGCCTACCGCATGTTCGCCCATGACCGGGGCTGGATCGACCAGCTGCGCGAGGCGGTACGCTCGGGCCTGACCGCCGAGGCCGCCGTGGAGCGTGTGCGCAACGAGCACCGCGCCCGGCTGATGAAGGCGCGCGATGCCCATTTCCGCGAACGCCTGCACGATCTGGAAGACCTCGCCAACCGCCTCCTGCGCCATCTGGCCGGGCCGGATGCGCGCAGCGCGCTCGACGACCTGCCGGCCAACACGATCCTGATTGCCCGCTCGATCGGACCGGCCGAGCTGATGGAGCTGGACCGCTCGCGCCTGGCGGGGCTGGCCACCGAGGAAGGCTCGGCGACCAGCCACGCCGCCATAGTCGCCAAGGCGCTGGGTCTGCCCATGGTGGGGCAGGTGGAGGGCGCGCTCGACCGGGTGGAGGCAGGCGACACGCTGATCATTGACGGCGAGTTCGGCGTCCTTCACGTGCGTCCCGGCGAGGAGGTGCTCACCGCCTATGGCGAGCGTCTGGAGAGCCTGAAACAGGCCAGCCTCGCCTATGCCGCCCGGCGCGACGAGCCGGCCGTGACCGCCGATGGCGTGACGCTGGAACTGTCGATGAATGCGGGCCTGCTCATCGAGCTGCCGCGCCTGGCGGAAACGGGCGCAGCGGGCGTCGGCCTGTTCCGCACCGAGTTCCAGTTCATGATCTCCCACACCCTGCCGCGCGTCTCGGCCCAGATCGAGATGTACAGGGCGGTGCTGAAGGCGGCGGGCGACAGGCCGGTCGTGTTCCGCACGCTGGACCTTGGCGGCGACAAGGTGACCCGCTTCATTCCCGAACTGCGCGAGCCCAATCCGGCGCTCGGCTGGCGCGCGCTCCGCATGGGTCTCGACCGGCCGGCGCTTACCCGCTACCAGCTGCGCGCCCTGGTGCGCGCCAGCGCCGGACGGGTGCTCCGCGTGCTGTTCCCGATGGTGGCCGATATCGGTGAGCTGGCGACCGCGCGCGAGCTTCTCCATACCGAGCTTGAGCTGGCCCGCCGCCACGGCCATGACGTGCCCGAGCGGGTGGAGACCGGGCTGATGATCGAGACGCCGGCGGTCGCGTTCGCGCCGGAACCCTTCCTGGCGCTGTGCGATTTTGCAGCGGTCGGTGCCAATGACCTGATGCAGTATTTCTTTGCCGCCGACCGGCAGAATCCGCAGGTGGCCCATCGCTATGACGTGCTGGCGCCGGCACCGCTGACCCTGATGAAGCGCATCCGCGAAGCGTGTGACGCGGCCGGCAAGCCGGTTTCGGTGTGCGGCGAGATGGCGGGACGGCCGCTGGAGGCCTGTGTGCTGGCCGCGCTCGGCTATAGCCGGTTGTCGATGGCGCCGGGCAATATCGGCCCGGTCAAGGCAGCGCTCGCCGGGTGCGATGCAGCAAAACTGCGCGCATGGCTGGACGCACAGATGGCTCCGTCTGCTCCGGGTGCGGACAAACCCTTGAGAGAAAAGCTGCTCCTCGCTGCGCAAGACGCGGGAATATCTTCACGACTTGTTGATAACCGTGCTGCATTTTGATTTAATCCACTTGCGCTGGGTTCAAAAAGTCACACCGAAGTGACGAGCCGGTGCGGGTGGTGAGGGGAAGCCGCGAACAAGCGGTTGAAAGTGTGATGCAAAAGCTGGCCGGTCAGGTAGCGGGAAGTCAATACGTGCCCATGGATGCAGTCTTCGCCAACGCGCCGGTGGCCCCGTGCGGCCCCGTCAGCATAGGTGACACCCTGCGTCAGGCGCGGCTCAAGCATGGCTGGACGCTCGATTCGGCTGCAGCGCGCACACGCATCAAACGCGATTATCTCGAAGCGCTCGAGGCGATGGATCCGCGCGGCCTGCCGTCGCGCGCCTACGCCATCGGCTATCTGCGCGCCTATGCCACCTTCCTGGAGCTGAACGTTTCCGACGTGGTGGAACAGTTCAAGCTGGAGGTGGAGTGCGAGACCGGCCGCGCCCAGCCCACCTCGCCGAAGAAGAAACGCGAATTCAAACTGCCCAGGGGCGTTATCGGCGCCGTGATCATCCTGGGCAGCGTTCTGGGCGCCACCAGCTGGTATGGCGTGCACATCACGCGCACCGGCGCCTTTGCCGACGCGCCCGATCCTGCCCTGCTGCTGGCCACGCCGCGCCCGCTGGTGGAGAGCAGCCGTGCGCCCGATCCGGCGCAGATCTGGGCCGGGCTGCCGACCGCCCATGCACCCGAAGCGCTCGTTTTCACCGCCATCTCGCCCGTCACGCTGGAAGTGCGTGACGCGTCGGGCCGCGTCCTGTTCGCCCGCGAGATGGAGGCCGGCGCTTCCTATCGTGCGCCGGACGAGGCCGGGCTTGAAGTCTCGGCCACCGATGCGGGCGCGCTGCGCGTGCGTGCCGGATCGCAGGATATCGGCGTGCTGGGAACCTCCGGCCAGATACTGGAATCGCTCGCGATGGACGTTTTCGTGCGCAACTGGCGCAGCGCGCAGGCCGAGGCCGAGGTCACGGCCGGCGGGTAGACCGCAACACGCCTCCGCCTGGTGCTGCGCTCCGCCGGAATGCCGGGCGGCGGCATTTTACCTCACCCATCGCCCTTAACGTGCGCGTGCTCTGGCGTATATTGGCCGGTGCGCCCCGTTGTCCCGCGCCGCAGGAACCCCTCCCATGGCCCATGCCGCCTCGCCCGAAACCCTTTCCAGCCCCTCCATCGATCCTGCGGAGGTGGAGAAGTTCTCAGCGATGGCCGCCGAATGGTGGGATCCGTCATCGAAGTTTGCGCCGCTGCACAAGTATAATCCGGCCCGGCTGACCTGGATACGCGAGCGGGTGGCTGCGCATTTCGGCCGCGAGGGACGCACCCCGCTGGACGGACTGACGCTGCTGGATATCGGGTGTGGCGGCGGTCTGGTGTCCGAACCCATGGCCCGGCTTGGCGCGCGGGTGACGGGCGTTGACGCCGCCGAGTCCAATATCAAGACGGCGCTGGTACACGCCCGCGAGAACGGGCTGGAGATCGATTACCGCCACGGCACGGCCGAACAGCTTCTGGCCGCGGAAGGGCCGGGCCGGTTTGACGTGGTGCTGAACCTGGAAGTGGTCGAGCATGTTGCGGATCCGGCGCAATTCCTCACCGATTGCGCTGCCCTGGTAAAACCGGGCGGGCTGATGATTACCGGGACGATCAACCGGACGAGCCGCGCCTTCGTGATGGCGATCTTCGGCGCCGAATACGTGCTGGGATGGCTGCCCCGCGGCACGCACCGCTTTGCCAAGCTGGTAAAGCCGCAGGAGGTGGAAGGCGCCCTGAAGGCGGCCGGCATGACCAGCGAGGCGCCGGTGGGGGTCAGCTACAACCCGCTGAAAGACAGCTTCCATATCTCCGCCGATGCGGGGGTGAACTATCTGATGGCCGCCGTGAAGCCCGGCTGAGGGCGGCAGTGACGCATCCGCCTTCCCGTTGACACATCGCTTCGCTATGTAAGGGCGATACGCGAAGGAGAGCCGTCATGGCGGTTGAGGATCACACCAAGGTCAGGCCCTGGCGCGCGATTGACCGCCGGGTCTCGCGCAAGATCCGCGTCGGGTCTGTCGAGGTCGGCGGCGATGCGCCCATCTCCGTCCAGTCCATGACCAACACGCCCACCTCCGACGCGCGCGTGACGATCAACCAGATACGCGGGCTTGAAGAGGCGGGCGCGGATATTGTGCGCGTGTCCTGCCCCGATGAAGACTCCACCGCCGCCTTCCGCACCATCGCGCGCGAAGCCCATGTGCCGCTCGTCGCCGATATTCACTTCCACTACAAGCGCGGCATCGAGGCGGCAGAGGCAGGCGCGGCGTGCCTGCGCATCAATCCGGGCAATATCGGCAGTATGGACCGGGTGAAGGATGTCGTCTCGGCCGCGCGCAATAATGGCTGCTCCATCCGTATCGGCGTCAATGCCGGCTCGCTGGAGCGGGACTTGCTGGAAAAATATGGCGAGCCCTGCCCCGAGGCGATGGTCGAAAGCGCGCTGAATCACGCCCGCATTCTCGATGATCTGGATTTTCGTGAATACAAGATCTCGGTGAAGGCCTCCGACCTCTTCCTCACCGTCGCCGCCTATCAGATGCTGGCCGAGGCTACCGACGCGCCGCTGCATCTGGGCGTTACCGAGGCCGGGGGCTTGCGTTCAGGCACCATCAAATCAGCCATCGGCATGGGCTCGCTATTGTGGGCGGGGATTGGCGACACGATCCGCGTCTCGCTCTCGGCTGAGCCCGTGGAGGAAATCCGCGCGGGGTTCGATATGCTAAAGGCCCTGGGCCTGCGCACGCGCGGGGTGAACATCATTGCCTGTCCGTCCTGCGCCCGGCAGGGCTTTGACGTGATCCGCACGGTGGAGGCGCTCGAAGCCCGGCTTGCCCACATTTCCGAGCCGATCTCGCTGTCCATCATTGGCTGCGTGGTCAATGGCCCCGGCGAGGCGGCCTATACCGATCTGGGGTTCACCGGCGGCGGCAAGGGCGCAGGCATGCTCTATTTCGCCGGCCAGCAGACCGAAAAAATCTCCAACGAGACGATGATCGAGCGCATCGTCGCCGCCGTCGAAGACAAGGCCGGCAAGATGCGCGCGGAGCGCGAGGCGCTGGCCGCGGCGGAGTAGGCGCGCGCCACATTCCTCTACTCTGCGTCATTTCCCTCTATACCTCGTCATTCCGGCGAAAGCCGGAACCCAGCTTTCTGTCCAGAAACGACTGGGTTCCAGATAGCGGCTGACGCCGCTTCTGGAATGACGAATATGAGGTGTCAGGGCCGGTTTCCTGGATCCTCCGTTGGGGCGGGGGATCACGGGTGGAGAGCTCCAAGGGCCCCACGGCGCGTAGCGCCGCAAGCGCGACCGCGCCGGGCACTTTTGCCCGCAGCGACGCGCGGATGCGCGGAGCATCGCCAAAGATAGTCCCTACCCCTCCTGTGCGGCGATCCAGGCTTCCATCTTGGTTTCAAGATAGGAGAGGGGCAGCGGGCCTTCTTCCAGGATCGTGTCGTGGAAATCGGCCAGATCGAAGCGATCGCCGAGGCGGGCCTCGCCATCGGCGCGCAGGCGGCGGATGAGGATCTCGCCGGTCTTGTAGGCCAGCGCCTGACCCGGCCATGAGATGTAGCGCGACACCTCGTTGGTGACGTTCAGGGGCGACAGGGCCGAATTGTCGAGGAAGCAGCTTTCGGCCTGTTCACGCGTCCAGCCGAAATAATGCATGCCGGTATCGACCACCAGGCGGCAGGCGCGCCACATCTCGTAGGAGAGGCGGCCGAAATCCTCGTACGGGTCTTCATAGAAGCCCATATCGATGCCGAGGAATTCCGAATAGAGGCCCCAGCCTTCGGTGAAGGCGGTGATGGAGGCGCGGCGGCGGAAGGCCGGCAGGTCCTCGATCTCCTGGGCGAGCGCGATCTGGTGGTGATGGCCCGGCACCGCCTCGTGCAGAGTGAGCGCGGGCAGTTCATAGAGCGGGCGCTGGTCGAGCGCGTAGGTGTTGACCATGTAGCCGCCGGCGCGCCCGGTCTGCGCATCGCCCGGCCAGTAGCGGCCCGTGGTGTAGTTCGGCGCGATGGCAGGCGGCACGGCCCGCACGCCATAGGGCAGGCGCGGCAGGCGGTTGAACACGGCCGGCATCGCATCATCGGCGAGCTTGGACAGATACGAGGCGCGCATCATCAGCTCCATCTCGCTCTGGGCGTAGAAGCGCGGATCGGTGCGCAGATAGTGGGTGAACTCGTCAAAGCTGCCCTCAAACCCGGTGCGGGCGATGACATCGTCCATCTCGGCGCGGATGCGCGCGACTTCCGCCAGGCCGGTCTGGTGCACTTCTTCCGGCGTCAGGTCGAGCGAGGTGTGATAGCGCACCAGCGCGCGGTAATAGGCCCGGCCGCCGGGCACTTCGGAGACGCCGATACTGTCGCGCGCGGCGGGCAGGTAGGTGTTCTGGAAATAGTCGTGCAGGCCGCGAATGGCCGGGATGGCCGCCTCGGCGATGACCTGCGCACCGCGGGCCTGCAACGCTTCGCGCGTGTCTGCCGGGATGCTGGCAGGCAGGTTGGCGAGCGGCTGATAAAGCGCACTCTCGCGCGGATCCTCGACGATCTGGACCGCGATCTGGTCGATCACGCCGGGGATGATCTCGCGCGGCTGGGTCCAGCCGGCCTCTATCGCCTCGTCCAGCCAGGCCTGCCAGGCCTCCAGATGCGCCGGATAGGCCGCCAGCCGGTCGATCCAGGCTTCCGCCTCGTCCACATTGCGCAGGCGCATGCTCATCGCGGCGAAATCGGCCGAGGTGTGGAAGCCGGAATCATTGGTGAAGGGGAAGTAGATGCCTTGCGCCTGCGGCAGGGCGACGGCGTGGCGCAGCATGTGCTCCAGCACGGCATAGGAGGCGGTGTCGGTGCCGTCCAGGGCCGCCGGGTCAATCGTGCGCAGGCGGTCGTAGAAGCCGGCCATCTCGCTGTCGCGCGCCTGCAGCGTCTCGCGGGAAATGTCGCGCCATTCGCGCATCGCATCGAGATCGCCTGCCCGGATGCGCGCCTGCACGTTCTGGTCTTCGGTCCAGGCCTCGTAATCGGCGACCAGGCTCGCGAAATCGGCGGCCGGATCGGCATGGACCGCGCTGGCGATCAGCACGCTGGCGGCGATGCCGCAGATCAGATGGCGCATGGTGGTGTCCCCTTTTATGTGTTGTCGCGGCCTTGCTGGCCGTTCCCGGCGATGGCGTCGGGCGTCAGCCCCAGCCGTCTGGTGATGATCCTATCAGTCATTCGCCCCGGCAGAATGCCCGAAAGCCACTGCGTGAACGGCTCGGGGGTCACAATCGTGTTAAGTCGCGGACGCGGCGCGGTCACCGCCGTCCATACCGCATCGGCCACGGTTGAGGGCGGCAGGCCGGCCCGGCCGCGCTCCAGCATGTAGTTCACCAGCCGGCGTATGGGCCGGATATAGTCGGTATGGGCGTATTGCTCCGGATCGACCGTCTCGGCCTTGTCCCATATCGGCGTGGCGATGGGGCCGGGATTGATGGCAACGACATCGATGCCATACATGGCGAGTTCCCGGCGCAAGCCTTGCGTGAACGCCTCCAGCGCGAATTTCGAGCAGGCATAGGGCACCACGAAGGGCGCGGCGCTGAACCCGGCGACCGAGGAGATGTTCACGATCCGCCCCGGCGCGCCGGTAAAGCTGCGGTCGGCGCCCAGCATGGGCGCGAAGGCCTGCACCACGCGCAGCTGGCCGGTGACGTTCACATCCATCTGCTTTTCCATCTCCGCGATGGGCAGATGCAGCAAGGGCCCGGCCACGGCAATGCCGGCATTATTGACGAGCGCGCCGAGCGTCGCGCCCATCAGCGCCTCGCGCAGCTCATCGGCGGCGCGCGCAATGGCCGGGCCGTCTGTGACATCGAAGAGCAGCGGCACCACCGCCTCGCCGATTTCGGCCTTCAGGCGTTCGCCGTCCCCGGCCTTGCGCACGCTGGCAAAGACCTGCCAGCCTTCGGCCACGAATTTCTCCACGCACGCCCGGCCAATGCCGGTCGATGCCCCCGTTACCAGCGCGCTGCGCACCAGATCGCCCATCTCATGATCTCCCGCCCCTTGCCGGCCTGCACGGTGGCAAGCAGGAGGGGCGCGGTCAATCGCGCGTGGCGGCGAGGGGAAGGGCGCGCACACGCAAGGGGCGAGTTTTTTATACGAAGTCACACTTTTGGGTTGCCTATCCCTGCCGGATCGGAAAGCCTGCTGCATGCCGTTTGCGCAATCGTCCTTTCGGACGCCAGGCAGGGGGAGTTCCAATGAAATGGTTTATGGCCCCGGCGCTTGCGGCCTGCCTGCTCATCGCTTGTGACGTGCCTGAGGGCGCAGGCGCGCCGCGTGGCCAGTCCGGCTATGTCACCCGGCCAGCCGAAATCGGCGATATCCGCGAGATCATTCCGGCGGTGGGTCCGGTGCGCGCCGCGACGGAGGTGGAAATCGGCGCGGAGGTGACGGGCCGGATTCTGGAAATCCATGCCGATTTCAACGATCCGGTCTCGGCGGGTGATCTGCTGGCGCGTATCGATCCGGCGCCGTTCGAGAGCGCGGTGGCGCAGGCGCAGGCCGTACTGGCCGCGCGCGAGGCAGCGGTCCGCTCTGCGGCGGCCAGTCTTGATGATGCGCGCGCGCAGGCGGCCCGGCTGGAACGTCTTGCCGCCAGTGCGGCCGGGCGCCAGGCGGATCTGGAAAGCGCGCAGTTCCGCGTGCGCATTCTCGAGGCGGATCTGCAGAGTGCGCGCGCCAATACCGATCTCGCCCGCGAGAGCCTGCGCCGGGCCGAGATCGATCTGGCGCGTACCGAAATCCGCTCTCCGGTGGACGGGTTCGTGCTGGACCGGCGCGTGGAGCAGGGCCAGGCCGTCAATGCGCTGCAAAGCGCGCCGACCGTGTTTGTCGTCGCCAGCAATCTCGACCGGATGCTGATCGAGGCGAGCGTGCCGGAGGCCGATATCAACCGGATCGAGGCGGGCATGACGGTGCGCGCCACCGTCGACGCCCAGCCGGGCCGGCCGTTTGCGGGCACGATCCTGGCCATCCGCCGCGCCCCGGTGCGTCAGGGCCGCTTTGTCAGCTACGAGGTCATCGTGGAGGCCGACAACCGGATGGCGGCCCTTTTGCCGGGCATGACGGCGTCGGTGGAGTTCGTGCGCGCCGAGGCCCGGCAGGTGCTGCGCGTCCCCATCGAGGCGCTCTACTTCGAACCGGGCGACTACATGCCCGCCCTGCCTGATGAACTCATCGCGGCGCGCGAGGCCCGCCTCGGGCCGCTGCCGGCCGATCCGGAGCGTATGCGATCTGCCTTGAGCGCACTGGAAATGGGCTGGCTGTTCGGTGGCGGACAGCGCCGCATCTTCGTTCTGGAGAACGGGCATGTCGAAGTGCGCAGAATACGCGTCGGCGGCGAGGACCAGACGCATGTGGAAGTGATGGAGGGGCTGGCAGAGGGCGAAGAGGTCATTATTGGCCATGCCCGCTGAGACCGCCGGAACGGAGGTCCTCCGGGCCGAGGAGGTGGGCCGCACCTATCAGTCCGGCAAGGAGGCGGTGCCGGCGCTATCGGGCGTGAACCTGTCCTTCCTCGCAGGCGAGCTGACCGTGCTGCGCGGGCGGTCGGGCTCGGGCAAGACCACGCTCCTGAACCTGGCCGGACTTCTCGACCGGCCGAGCGAGGGCCGCATCATCTTCCTCGGCAAGGACACGCGCCGTCTCAGCGACCGCAAGCTCGCGCTCATGCGACGCGGCAATCTGGGCTATGTCCTGCAGGATTCCGGCGTGATCGAGCGCATGAGCGCGCTCGCCAATGCCGCCCTGCCGGGCTTCTATGCCGGGCTGTCGGTAGGCAAGTCGCGCAAGCTGGCGCGCGCCGCGCTGGAAGCGGTGGAGCTGGGCGGCAAGATCCATCGCCCGGTGGGGCAGCTCTCCGGCGGCGAGCGCATGCGGGTGGGTCTGGCGCGCGCCCTCGTGCTCTCGCCCCGCCTGATCATCTGCGATGAACCCACCGCCTCTCTGGACGCTGAAACGGCCAGTCTGGTGATCGGCGCGCTGCGGCAGGCGGCAGCGAACGGCGCCTGCATCATATGCGCCAGCCATGACCCTATCGTGATCGAGCGTGCCGGCCGGCTGATCTCGCTGGCCGCGGGCCGCATCACTGCCGATGAACGCAGGACCGCGGGGATGGTGCCATGATGCGCCTCATCGCCCTCATCCATCTGGCTTTCTGGTCGGCCTTCAGCCGCCCCATGCGCACCGCCCTCATGGTGGCGACGCTGGCGGGCGGGGCAGCCGGCGTCACGCTGACCGCCGGCGTATTGCAAGGCTATGCCCGCGCCATGGAGGCGCTGACCTTCGGCGCGTATTCGCGCTCGCTGGTGATCAGCGAGAATATCCATGTGGACGACCGGTTCGGCCCGCCCCGCCTGACCGATATCGGCCATATCCGCGAGGCGCTCGGAGAGCGGGTGGAGGATCATGCGGCGTGGCGGCGTTCTGGCGCCGATGTGCGCGCGGGCGGCAACCAGGCCAATTTGCAGGTCAATGGCGTGACCGGTGCCTTCCACCACGAGGCCGACATGCCGGTCGTGCAGGGCCGCGCCCTCACGGGCGAGGAAACCCTTGGCGCGCAGCGTCTGTGCATGCTCGGGCCGGGCGCCTACCGCATGCTGTTCCCCGATGGCGGCGAGGCAGACAGTATCCGGATCAACGGCGTCAATTGCGAAGTGGTCGGCGTGTTCGGCGAACCGCGCTCGCAGCTCGCCGAGCGCTACCGGACGGCGATCATCACCCCCTTTACTGCCGCCGCGCGCTATTTCGAAACGCCCGACCTGTTCGGCTTCCAGCCGCTGGCGCATGAGGTGGAGCGCCTGACCATCGTGCTGGTGCGCGGGACGAACCGGGATGCCGCCCTGATCGACGCCGACCGCGCCTTGCGCCGCGCGCACGGCGCCTCGCAGGCCCATATCAGCCCCTTCATTTTTGCCGATCCGGCAGCCCCCGCCGAGGCGCTGGCCCGCCAGCGCGATCTCATCGCCCGGCTCCTGGTGTCCATCGCGCTGGTCTCGGTGCTGGTGGCCATTACCGGCTATGCGGCCGCCGCGATGGCGGCTGTGGAAATGCAAAGGCGCGATATCGCACTGATGATGATGAGCGGGGCCAGCGGGCGCAGCATCCTCATGCAGGTTCTGCTGGAGGGCGTGATTCTCGGCATGGTCGGCGGCGCGGCGGGCATTCTTGTGGTCGGCGGCGCGGCCGTGCTCGCCCAGACCGTGTTCAGCTTCCCGTTCCAGCTTGACGGCAATGTCATCGTGCTGGTGCTGGCAGGCGGCGCCCTGACGGGTCTTCTGGCCAGTCTCGGCCCGGCGCGGCGCGCGGCATCAGGATCACCGGCGCTCAATGCGCGGGCGTGAGGGGGGGGGGCCGTCACTCCGTTCCGGGCAGCGTGATACCGGGTTCGTCCATCTGGACATCCTCGAGCACGTCGCTGACGGCCTCGGGGTGCTTGCGGATGACATGAAGCAGCAACCGGGCCGAGCCACGCGGGGCGCGGCGCCCCTGCTCCCAGTTGCGCACGGCCGAGACCCTGAAGCCGAAACGGTGAGCGAACTGCGTCTGCGACAGGTTCAGCCCGGCCCTGAGCTCCGCCACATCAATATCGGGCACCTCGATCCATGCCTCGCGGGCGGGCCTTGCCTTGCCTTGCGCGATGGCAAGCGCCTGCTCCAGCCCTTCGATCAGGTCTTTTTCAAGCTGACTCATCGGTCTGACCCTTCATCGTCCCGAGACCAGTATCCGCAGGATGGTCAAAATCAGTTCTCTGGCGCGGCGAACGCCTGTGACACTGACCTTCCTCTCAATACCGTCACGTACTGCGTTGATGAACAACACCTCTGAAAAATCGTGTGAAACCATGTACATAACGACCATATCCAGGTCGGTGAACACATATTCTCTCACGCCGCCGCCGAGATCCGCAAAAGGCAGGCCGATAGCCGGATCCGACGCGATAAACGCAGTGGCTTCCTTCACCTCGGCGTCGCTGCAGATCTGCCGTGCCCTTGCATAGAAAACGTCGGTTTCAACAACTCTCCTGAGCGTTGCTGCCATTACTCATCCCCCATAATGGGCATTGACGGGCTCTGCGTCAATGGCGCAGTGCGTCAGTGGCGCACCAGGTCCGCGATCATTTTACGTGCATCATGCATATGAAGCAATCAAAGGTTTACGGATTTCCGATGCCATCGGGCCTGTATCGGCGCGCCCCGTAGCGCACCCGCCGCATTGACCTTGCGCCTTGCCGGATTATTGTCTGGCCGCGACAGGCAAGGGGCGGCCTGAACTGGCAAGACTGACACCGGGACCGGCCGGTTAAGGCGCTGTCAAGGAAAGCACCGTCCTTTCCCGTTTTACGGATTTCTGACACGGCTTAACCGAAGGCGGAAAGCAGCGCCCATGGCAACCAACTCATCCCGGCCCCTCTCGCCGCACCTGCAAAACTGGCGCTGGCACGCCACCATGGCCACCTCCATCCTGCACCGGGCGACCGGCGTCGCGAACTATATCGGCGCCGTGCTCGTCTCCCTCTGGCTGGTGCTTCTGGCCGCCGGGCCGGAGACCTACGCGATGTGGGAAGAGCTGCGGGCCGGGCCGCTCGGCATCCTCGTCACGCTCGCCTTCATCGGCTTCACCTTCTCGGTGACCTTCCACCTCCTCAACGGCATCCGCCACCTGGTCTGGGATGCGGGTTACGGATTTGACGCGAAAGGCTCGAACCTGCGCTCGGTCTTCATCATGGCCGGCGCGGTGATCATCACGGCGGGCATCTGGATTGTGGGAGGGCTGGTCTAATGGGCGATTTCCGGACCCCTCTGGCGCGCGTGCGCGGCCTCGGCTCGGCGAAATCCGGCACCGGCCATTTCATCACCCAGCGTGTCAGCGCGATCGCGCTCGTCGTGCTGGTGCCGCTGTTTCTGGTGAAGCTCGCCAAGCATAGCGGCGCGGGCTATGCCGAGGCTGCCGCCTGGGTCGGCTCGCCCTTTGGCGCGATCCTTACTTTGCTGGCGATGACTGCGGCGCTCTACCACATGCGCCTGGGTCTCCAGGTCGTCATCGAGGACTATATCTACCGTCCGGCGACCAAGGCGGCCCTGCTGATCCTCAACACCTTCGTGGCGGCGGGCCTGTGGATTGCCGTTCTCTACTCTGTCCTTGCGCTGGCGCGCTAGGACTCAATTTACGTACTCGCGCTCGCGCGCCGGGAGTTCGACGCTGATGTCTGAATACAAATGGATCGACCATACGTTTGATGTTGTCGTGGTGGGCGCGGGCGGTTCGGGCCTGCGCGCGGCCCTCGGCGCGGCGCAAGCGGGACTGAAGACCGCCTGCATCACCAAGGTCTTCCCCACGCGCTCCCACACTGTGGCAGCGCAGGGCGGTATCTCGGCGAGCCTTGGCAATATGGGCGAGGATGACTGGCGCTGGCACATGTATGACACCGTCAAGGGGTCGGACTGGCTGGGCGA
>ERZ869909.936-NODE-936-length-27164-cov-4.066822_pt1 | contig 27164 bp, 19 predicted proteins | sample MGYA00520892_ERZ869909 | MGnify/ENA primary metagenome ERZ869909 (study PRJEB32215, sample SAMEA104723947) | bioreactor metagenome | biome: bioreactor; feature: anaerobic bioreactor; material: water | place: China | collected 2015-03-12 ... | reverse complement strand
TGGGGGCCGCGGCCCTGATTTACGCCTTGATCTTGATGAACACACCAGCCGGAACCACAAGCCGATTCAGCGCCTCAACCGTGCGCGCATTCGGCTCGGTAATGTCGATGATCCGCTTGTGAGTGCGGATCTCGAACTGTTCACGAGATTTCTTGTCAATGAACGGGGAACGCAGAACCGTGTAACGCTCGATGCGCGTCGGCAACGGCACAGGACCGGCGACCTTCGCGCTCGTCCGCTTCGCGTGATCGACGATCTCACGCGCTGATGCGTCCAGCGCCTGATGGTCGTACGCCTCCATACGAATTCGAATGCGTGTACCTGTCATACCCTTTGCCGCCTCGCTCTCAATCGAGCTGCTACATCCGTCACGCAATCCATCTCGACCCATACAGAGGGCCGATAGGAACCCTTGCCGCACCCGCGGCATCCAATCACGCCGAGTGAAATCCACTCCGCGTTGGCCGTGATATCCGCCGCGAAGCGGATCACCGACCTGCCTGAATGACCATTCTGAACCACCGCTCCGGCGGGGGGCCGCCGCAGCCGAGTCGCTAAAGATACGCATTCCCCATTTCTTGTCAACCTCCCGACCCCTCCACTTTCTCGGGATCCTCACTCCTCCCACACCCGAACCGCGCCGATAATCACACCATGAGCACCCAAACCTCAATCCGGACCGCCCTGCTCGCCATCCTCCTGACCGCGACAACCGCCGCCTACGCCCAGAACCAGCCCAACCGGGCCCCCCGCCCGGCCGCCCAGGAGCCCGTCCCGATCGAACTCTCCCAGACACCGACCGAACTCCGGGCCATCGGGCTCAACCTCTTCCTCCCCATCGACACCAATGTCCGCACCGAGTTCATCGCCGGGGGCCAATCCAAGACCGTCATCCAGCCCATGGACTCCACATGGGTGGTCCAGGTCTTCAACTCCATCTCCCGCGACAAAAACCTCACTCCCTCCGCCGCCCTCGACGCCATCGTCGATCAGCGGAAATCCGAGTTCGAGGTCAGACGCGGCGAGACCCGGACCCGCTCGCTCATCGAGGACTTCGACCGCATCGACGACCTCCAGTTCTCCGACAAGGAAGCCGCCCGCGTCTACCTCCGACGCCCCGACGACCCCTCCTACCCCGTCACCGCCTACACCATCGTCCGCACCGAACCCGGCGAGTTCGTCATCTTCCAGCTCGACACCCCCACCGATGCCCTCCCCAGAACAAGGGTCATGTACGAAACCATCATCGCCTCGGCGCGATGGACCGAGCGGAAAGAGGCCGACGAGTCCCGCCGCTTCGCAGCCCGCTCCGCCATCCGCTTCATGCAGACCGTCACCACCGAGGACATCGAGGCCGTCCTCACCGAATCCCCCGTCCACCTCCGGGTCTACCGCCCCCGTCCCGGCGGCCACCATTCCGATGCCGAGGAAATCGGCTACCAGATCGTCGAGGTCCGCAAGGGCCAAGCCGGCGAGGTCGATCCCCGACGCGCCCGCACCAGTTGGGGCCCCGCAGAACGCGAGTGGGGCTTCCTCGCCACCATCAATGCACGCACCCTGATGCCCGATGCCGTCGTCAACTCGCGCGCCATCGCGTTCCTCTCGAGGGACCGTCAAAACGAGTCATGGCGCGTAATCATGGAGATGAGAACCGGGTCGGTCATGCAGAAATCCGAACTCATCGTCATCCGGCGCGGCCTCCGGCTCACCGCACAGACCATCCTCCCCAACGAGGCCCCGATGGTCCGTGAGGACATGCTCCCTGACGGCGAGCAGGGCCAGTACCTCTCTTTCGTCGAAAGACTCCTGCTCCCCCGCCTCATCGCCCACAAGCACACAAGCGACTCGCCCGCCTTCTACGACCTCGCCTACTACAACTTCGACCCCAGACGAGGCGGCGTCACGCTCCGCCAGGAAACCTTCGAGCGTCAGTCCGGCGGCGGATGGACCGGCACCACCATCCCATTCGAGGGCCACAACCCCTGGAACACCACCTACGACGACTCGGGCGAGATCCTCGAGCGGACCATCTCCCCCGTTGAGGTGATGCAGCGCGTGACGCAGGAACGGCTCAACCGTCTCTGGCGCGACAAGCAACTCCCCATCACCCGCTGAACCCGTCCCACTCGTCGTCCTCGTAGTCGCCCGGATCCTCCCCCGGATCATCCCACGATTCCGGCTCGGTCATGCCGTCCATCCCGTCGTCATGTGTGGCCGGCATCGGTGTCCCGGCACGCTCCCGCAGACGCTCGATCACCCGCTCGAGTTGCTCACTCCCACCGATCCGCGACAGCACCTCCGCCGCGGAACCGAACGACTGATCGCGCAACGAGGCGGCTTCCTCGACGCTTCGAACGAAGGCATCGAAGCGTGACCGCATCGCGCCCTCGAATCGCTGCAGGTTGGCGATTTCCGTGCCGATCTCCCGCACCACCTCACCCAAAACCACATACTGCTCCGCGAGCGACGCCAGCGAATGCTCCGCCGAGGCGAGGGCCGCATTCGCGCTCCCCCCGCCCGCACGCCCCGCTTGGCGTGCCTGCTGAATCGCCCGCTGGTATGCGCCCCGTGCCTCCTCGTACGCTGGCGTCACGCGCTCTTCGATGATGTCCAGCACATCCTTCAGCCCGTCGCGTGCCCGTGCGCTCGAGCGCTCCACCTCTTCGGTCATCAGACGCGACTGCGCCCGCGCACTTTCCACCTTCTCGCGGATCTGCTGCTGTGCCTGCTCGATCATCGTCAAGCGACGCTCACCGGAGCTGATGTCCGCCTCGGACTCTCCGATCTCACGAATCAAACGCTCGATCTCGAAGCCCTTCTCCGCGGCCTGCTTCTCGATCGCATCCGCCTCGCGACCGATCCGCACCGCCTCCGTGATCGTCTCGGCACGGCTCATCCCCTCCCGCTGCCCCACCTGATCCCGGACCTCCGTCGCGCGGACACGGACCTCGCGAGCGCTCGCCATCAGGGACTGCCGCTGCGCCTCGGCCGACTCAAGCGCCGCCCGACGCTCCTCGAGCCGCCCGCGATGGTCACGCAGCCCGACCCGCACCGCCCCGGCCGCATCCTCCAACTCCGCAAGATCCTCGGAGGGGTCGTAGGCACGCAGCCCCGCCGCCAACGCCCGATCCGAAAGGGCCCGGTTGAGTTCGGAAGTCACCTCAGACAGCCGCTGGACCGCAGCAAGCGATCCCCGCGACATCGTCTGGACGCTCAGTTCCGCCTCGCCGATCGATGCCTGGGCCACCAGCGTCCGAGCCGACGCCGTCACCGCCTCATTCCGACCGCCCGCCCGCTCGATCCCACGCTGCAACGAGGAAATCACATCGCGATAGGTCGCCGCACGCACCTCCGGATGAATCCCCATCCCGGCACCCCCGGCACCCGCCCAGACGAAGTTCAGGCGTTCGGCCTGCTCCTCGACGACATCGGCCAGATTCGGCCCCCGCTCGCAACCCGCAACCAGCAACGCCGCCCCGAGAGCAAGCACCACTCCACCGCGATTCATCGCTCGATACTGCATCTGCGCTCCAATTCCGATCCTGAGTCGTGGCGTCCGCCGCCGCGGGTGCGGAGTCTAGCAGGACCGCGAACGATCCAAACCAGACACCACCCACCTTCCCGACAGACTACTGATTCGAACGCGACTGGCCCACCGGTTCCGTCCGAACCGTCTCGGGCGTCGGCGGCTCGTACTCGATCGGGTAATCCGGACGGGGCTCGTACATCCCCGAAATCCACTCCACGGCCCTCTGAAAGTTCAACGACCGACGCGACGGGAAAATCGCCCGCCACCCCGGCACATCCGGGTGCGGCACGATCGCCTCCTCACGCTGCAATCCCATTTCAAGCACCAACGACCGCGCCGGCTCCTGATAGTCCAGGAGCGGCTGCCCCGTCTCCGTCCGGAACCGATCGAGGATCAGGAAGTTCGTGTACGCCGCCTGCTCACTCCCCCTCGCCCGGTTGTACAGAATCAGCCGCCCCGCCTCGACGCCGCCGTGACACCGCGGCGTTGCGCACGCGTTCACCAGCCAACCCGAGTTCACCCAGGTCCGAAACCGTTCCATGCTCCTGGGATTCCCGAGCACCCGCACCTCGGGGTACAGATCCCGGGCACGGATCCGGAACATCACATCCAGAATCTCCAGCGAATCCTTCGCCAGAAACGCACGCTTCCCCTGCGCGGTCGTCGGAAGCAATGGATGCCCCGCGTACCGGTTCAGAAGCTCCTGGACCGTCTCGCGATCAATCCTGACACGCGGCGGATCGCGCAGGTCGATCTCGTAGACCTTCATCAGGTTGATCTGCTCCCGCGTCAGCAGCGGGAAGTCCACGATCCGCTCCGGAGGCGGGCGCCGCTCCGACCGCCGCTGATCCTCTTCCGACTCGTCCTCACCCGCCTCCGCTCGCTCCGCCCGACGCCTAGCCTCTTCCGCGCGCAGCTTGATCAGCTCGCGCACCGTCGCGAACATCCGCTGCGCCCGCGAGTTCCGCGGCTCACGCTGCATCACGGCTTCCACCTCGCGCACCGCCTCCGCGTACAGCCCCCGGTCGATCGCCCACTGCGCGAGATCCAGCCGCGCATCCACCGCATCGTCCGCAAGCAACGCACGACGCTGGCGGAAACGCTCCTCCACCGGCGGCAGCCGGATCAGCTCCTCAACATCCGACCGACGCACCCGAATCTCCAACCCCGCCACATCCACCACGATCTCGGTGTCGCTGGTCTCGATCAGCATCGCCTCGATCCGAGCCCCGCCCCGATACACCAGAATCACATCGTCCCCCACCGCTGGCGGCGTCCCCGCCTCCGGCTGATCCCCGCCCGGAACCGTGCCGACGGCACCCAGCAGACCAACCACCATCGCCAGAGCGAGCATGAATCGGACACCCGATCCTTTTACAAACATCGTCCGTCCATAGACCGCCCGCTCAGCCATCGAGGCCTCCTGACAACAGCCACACTAGACCCCTCTGCCGCGTCGAGGTTCCTTCCCCGCCGCCATATCCACCGCAATACCGATTTTCTCGGACGCACGGGCAGCACCCCGGTACATCCGCCGGAATGTGAAACAAGTGAAATTTTTCGGGTGATTGGGGATGCATTCCTTCGGACCCGTGGTATCCTCTTGGTGACGTGTTTCTTCCCTCCTACCCACTGGACTTCCCCCAGTTCAGTGGGTTTTTTACGCGCTGACCCCGCATCCCCTGATCCGCCTCTGGATCCAATACCGGACACCGGGCGGGGGGACTCGCGGCATGCCGGCTCAGTTGATCGTGTCCTCCACCACGACGACGCGATACATCACGCCATCCGCTTCGATCTCAACGCTGACCAAGGCATCCGGCCTCGCGGTCGCGAAGAATCCGCCCGCCTCGAACCGCTGGCCGTACTCGTTCCGGAACCCCGCAAGACCGACGCGTATCGTGTCGCCGATGCGAAAGCCGGAGATCTCGCGTGAGTAGGTCCGGTTCGCCCACAGCCGAGCACGCTCGAACGACACCGTGGAAGAATTCGTCATCTCCAGCGTTGTCCCACGCCGAAATGCCTGCACATCCAGCAGCACATCCCCGCTCACCACACCCGGGTACACCGGATGCCGCTCATCAAGACCGCCCCCGCGCCCCTGACACCCCAACACGCCCGACAGCACGACCAACCCCAGACCTGCCATCACTCCACGCCGTACAACACGCATGATGCTCTCATTCATCGGTGGATCCATTCGCTTCCATGTCCTGCCAAGAAGGTAACAACGCGACGCCTCCCTCGCCCGCCATCGCGCCCGGCGCCGAATCCATCGACACCGCCGGCGTCGCACGCGCCACCTCCATCGACCCCCGCATCCCCGCCATCGTCCCCGGATTCGATGCCCCCTTCTTCCAGGCAGGGCTCGCCGGATACTCCGATGCCGCCATGCGCATCGTCGCCAGACGCCACGGCTGCCCGTACTGCATCACCGAAGCACTCCTCGACCGCACCATCCTCGCGGGCGGACGCGGCTTCGCCAAGGCCGACCTCGGAGAACTCCACCACAACATCCCCTCCGGCCACGAGGACCATCCGCTCTGTGGCCAGATCATGGGCTCGGATCCCGCCGAGATGGCCGCCGCCGCCATCAAGATGATCGAGCAGGCCAAGCATCCCCCCCGCCACTACCGCCTCCTCGCCGAGAGCAACGAATTCCCCACAACATCTCCCCCACCGCCGCACACCGACCTCACCTTTGAGACCATCGACATCAACCTCGCCTGCCCCGTCAAGAAGATCAAGGCCAAGGCCCGCGGTGGGCACTGGCTCGCCGATCCCGACGGCGCCATCGCCATCCTCAAAGCCGTCCGCGACGCCCTCCCCGCCTCGATCCCCACCACCATGAAGATCCGGCGCGGCTCCGACGACTCCCCCCAGGCAGAACGCAACTTCTACCGAATCTTCGATGCCGCCAACGATCTCGGCTACGCCTGGGCCACCGTCCACGGGCGCACCGTCGAGCAGAAGTACAAGGGCCCGTCCCGCTGGACCTTCCTCCGCGAACTCACCCGCAACCGCCCGAACGCCATCGTCTTCGGCTCCGGCGATGTCTGGGATGTCCACGACATCTTCCGGATGCTCCACTACACCGGCGTCCATGCGGTCTCCGTCGCACGCGGCTGCATCGGCAATCCGTGGATCTTCCGCCAGGCCCGACAGATGATGCAGGGGCTCCCCCCCATGCCGCCGACCCTCGCCGAGCAGCGCGAGGTCCTCGAACAACACTTCACCCTCTCCGCCGCTGTCAACGGCGAACGCGGCGCGGGCCTCCTCATGCGTAAGTTCGGCATCAAGTTTGCACACCACCACCCCAACCCCCACGCCGTGAAGCAACGCTTCATCAGCGTCACCTCCACGGACGAGTGGCTCGCCGCCCTCGACGAGCACTACCCCGCCGAACAACCCATCCTCACCTGACGCTGCCCCACGCCTCCGGTACGCTCACCGCATGACGATGGCGCTGATCAGCGGGCTCGGCATCTTCCTGCTCGGCATGATCCTCCTCACCGACGGGCTCAAGTCCCTCGCGGGGGAAGCACTCCGAAGAATCCTCACGCGCGCGGTCCGCGGCCCCGTCTCCGGCGTCGGCTGGGGCGCACTCGTCACCGCGCTCGTCCAGTCCTCCACCGCCACCACGCTCACCACCATCGGCTTCGTCTCCGCCGGATTGCTCACCTTCGCGCAGTCCGTCGGCGTCATCTTCGGCGCCAACCTCGGCACCACCAGCACCGGATGGATCGTCTCCCAGCTCGGCTTCAAGGTCTCACTCGGCTCCTACGCCCCGCCCATTGTCCTCCTCGGCGTCTTCCTGCGCCTCATCTTCAAGTCGCGCCTCTCGCACGCAGGCACCGCGCTCATCGGTTTCGGCCTCCTCTTCATCGGCATCGATCTCCTCCAAAGCGGCATGGGCGGCCTCGCCGACAGGTTCACCCCCGACGACCTCCCCGGCGCAGCGCTGGGCAGTCTCGTCCTCTCGCGCCTCATCCTCGTCGGCGTCGGCTTCCTGATGACCCTCATCATGTTCTCCTCCAGCGCCGCGATGGCCACCACCCTCGCCGCCGTCGCCACCGGCACCATCGGCCTCGATCAGGCCGCGGCACTCATCATCGGGCAGAACATCGGAACGACACCCAAGGCCATCGCCGCAGCGCTCGGCGGGTCGTCCGCCGCCAAACGCACCGCGCTCGCGCATGTCCTCTTTAACCTCACCGCCGGGGCCATCGCTTTCGTGCTCCTCTCCCCGCTCATCGCGTTCGTGCGGTGGTTCGGGGCGCTCGTGAACGCAACGGACACCCCCACGCTCCTCGCCCTCTTCCACACCATCTTCAATATGCTCGGCGTCGCTCTGCTCCTGCCCTTCATCCATCCCTTCTGCCGCATCATCGAGCGCATCCTCCCCGAGAAAACCACCTCCGCGACCCGCTTCCTCGATCCCTCCGTGACCGAAATCGGACCGGTCGCCCTCGAAGCCGCCTACCGATCCATGGCGCAGGTGCTCACCGAATCCGCCGGACACACAAGCTCCATACTCAACCGTCCCCGCACCGATCCCAAGCTCCTCGCATCGCTCAAGCAAAGCGCGGACGACATCGACACCATCCGGAAGTTCATCCATTCCCTCTCGCACTCCGCCCGCGCCGAGGCCGAGATCGCCCGCTCCGTATCGCTCCTGCACGCAGCGGATCACACGCAGCGGCTCCTCGGCAATCTCGCCGATCCGCCACGCAACCCATCACTCTGGCAGAGCGATCCCGTCATCGCCCACGCCATCGCTTCCATCCTCAAAGCCATCCAGCCGCTGCTCTCGACGCCGCAATCGTCGCCGAACCAGCAGCACTCCCTCTCCACGCCGCAGCTCTTCGACACCATCCAGCACGACCTCGAACAGACATCACGCCACATCGCTCAGCTCCGCAAGGACGAGCGGGCGCGGGCACTTCATCAGGCAGCCGCCGGCGGACTCGATCCGGATGCCGCGGTGAAGCGCATCGAGGCCATGCTCTGGCTCGACGGCATCGCGTACCACCTCTGGCGCTCAGCGCACAAACTCGCCATCGCGCACCCTCTCACCGCCAAGCAATCGCTCGACGCCGGCGAAAGCGAGCAGGCAGAGCCCGCCAAAGTCGAGATCGACGCCCACTGACCGGGGCGGAACGCCCGGAATCACCTTCATGAAAACGGCCACGACGATCCTCCAACCGTCGCGGCCGCGCTGCGATGCGCCTTCCTCCCGTCCGCACCGCGCTTCCCTCCAACCCAACGCCCCTTGCTCTCTCTCCTCCCTCTCTCCAAACACGAACACACCGCGACCCGTCGAAAGGTCGAAGAGCCGGGCAACTCGATCATGCATTCAGACTTGGGGGTGATTCCGGGGACGATTCCCGAGACTTGCGAGACCCCTATCCGAGTGGTCGGGGGACTTCCGGGGTAATTTCCGGGGGCACTTCCGGGGAAACTTCCGGGGGAACTTCCGGGGGGGAATCAGTGGAGTCTGTGGATGATCTTGCACCCGCGGCCCGCACACATACATTTCATGCAACACATCGCGCTGTGTGCATGCATGGCGTGCGGCCACCGGCATTTGAGTGCAAAACCGATCATTCCAAAGCTTCTCCACCACCACGGCACGCGTTTCCGGCACCGGGGAACACCGGAAGATATACACTCAAGAACCGCGGTCAAGCCGAAGTCGGGGAACAATTCCCGCCCTCTCTTGGTTGTGGTTGACGGGTGTCGGCCTGGGTTGATGCCCGCTGGCGGCCAGCAGTTTGGGTCCGATACCCACGCTCAGCATGCCGCACACCAGACCGACTACAGGCAGATGCCCTGCGAATCCGATGCCGAACCAATGCCGAATCGCTTGCACATGACTTCCCCCGACCACCACCAACCGGATCAACGATTCCGTCGCCTTCGTCGTGGCATATCTCTGACGGGAGTAATGGTCTTCGCCGCGCTCATCGCGGCGTGCACCGGCGGCGACACCGAGAGCAACGCTTCCGCCCCCGAGCAATCCGCCGTCCGCGTCGGCGTCGTCGAAGCATGGACGAGCCCCGTGCATCAGACACTCTCCCTCGTCGGATCCACCCGCGCCATCGACACCGTCTCTGTCACCGCACAGGTCACGGGAATCGTCTCGTGGATCGGCTTCAACGATGAGGACATCGTCGAGGATGGCGACCTCCTCGTCCGCCTCGACGACCGACGCGCCGCGGCCGACCTCCGTGCGGCACACGCACGACGCGATCGCGCCCTCCTCCGCTTCGAGCGCACCGAATCCGCTTTCGGACGCGGCGCGGTCAATCAGGCCGAGCTCGACGACGCCCGGACCGCGCTCGACGAGGCCGAAGCAGAGGCCGAGCGTGCCGAAGCCGTCCTCGCCGACCACAGCATCCGCGCCCCCTTCGACGGGCGCATCACGCGCAGACTCATCAGTCTCGGCGCACTCGTCAGCCCCGGCGATGCCGTCGGCATCCTGAACACCGTCGATCCCATCGAAGTCGTCTTCAGCGTCCCCGAGAACCATCTCGCGATCCTCACACCCGGCCTCCCAGTGCAGGCCACCACCCCGGCGTTCCGCAACCATACCTTTGAAGGCCGCCTCGCCGCGATCGGCGTGCAGGTCGATCCCCTTTCCCGCGCGGCCGAAGTCTTCGCCCGCATCGACAACCACGACGCCCTGCTCCGCCCTGGACAGTTCATGCAGGTCTCCCTCTACATCGCCACCCGCGAGAACGCCGTGATCATTCCCGAGTCCGCGCTCGTCGTGGAGGGCGCTCGCATTGAGGCCTTCGTCATCGAAGACAACAAGGCAACACGCAGACGCGTCCGCGTCCAGGAACGCTTCCCCGGCCTGGTCGAGATCGCCGAAGGCATCCGTGCCGGCGACATCGTCGTCACCAGCGGCGTACAGAAACTCCGCGAAGGCACCCCGGTCGATCCGGAGCAGGACCCCGACCTCGAATCCCTCGGCGTCATCGCCGGAGCACCCCTCGACCAGCAACCCGTCATCGCCTCCACCCGCAGAGCGACCATCATTCCACCGGCACCCACCAGAACATCCGGCACGCAGGATTCCGACGGCTGATGCTCATCTCCACCGTCTCAGTCAAACGACCGGTCTTCGCCGGTGTCGTCAGCACCGTCATCCTGGTGTTCGGGCTCATCTCGCTCACACGCCTCGAAGTACGCCAATACCCGGATGTCGAGGCGCCGGTCGTCTCCGTCTCCACCAACTACCGCGGCGCCTCCGCAGCCATTGTCGATGCCGAAGTCACCAAGCGACTCCTCGACCAACTCAGCGGCATCGAGGGCATCCGCACCATCGAGTCCACGAGCAACGACGGCTCCAGCCGCATCAACATCGAATTCAACCTCAACCGCGACCTCGACCTCGCCGCAGCCGATGTCCGCGACCAGATCAGTCTTGCCCGCGACAATCTCCCCCTCGATGCCGACGAGCCCATCGTCCGCAAGGCGAGTAGCGACGCCTCGCCGGTCATGTGGCTCAGTCTCACCAGCGACCGCCTCGACAACCTCGAACTGACAGACTTCGCAAGCAGACGACTCGAAGAGCGCCTCTCGCTGATCGACGGCGTCTCCCGCGTCCGCATCGGAGGCGAACGACGCTACGCCATCCGCATCTGGCTCGACCCCGTCGCCATGGCCGCGCGAGGCGTCACCGTCGCGGACATCACCCAACGCATCGAATCCGAAAACCTCGAACTCCCTTCCGGACGCCTCGAATCCTCGCTCCGAGAACTCTCCGTACGCTCGCTTACCCGACTCCAGAATCCCGACGAGTTCAAGCGCCTCGTCATCCGCCAAACACCCACCGGCCCCGTCCGCCTCGCGGATGTCGCCGAGATCGCGCTCGACGCCGAAGACGACCGTACCGACTTCCGCGTCAACGGCGGCACCGCCGTCTCGCTCGGCATCATCCGACAGTCCAACGCCAACACCATCGATGTCACCCGCGCCGTCCGCGAAGAAGTCGAGGTCGTCCGCCAGACGCTCCCCGATGGCGTCAACCTCCAGATCGCCTCCGACGACTCCATCTACATCCGGCAGTCCATCATCGGCGTCGCCATCACCATTGCCATCGCACTCACCCTCGTGGTCTTCGTCATCGTCGGCTTCCTCCGCTCCTTCCGCGCAGCGCTCGTCCCCGCCATCGCCATCCCCGTCTCCGTCCTCGGCACCGTCACGCTCCTCTACGCCGCCGGCTTCTCCATCAATGTCCTCACCCTCCTCGCCGCCGTCCTCGCCATCGGACTCGTCGTCGACGATTCCATTGTCGTCCTCGAGAACATCGACCGGCGCATCCGCAACGGCGAACCCCGGCTCGCCGCCGCCGTTCACGGCGCAAGCGAGGTCGGCTTCGCGGTCATCTCAACCACCGTTGTTCTCGTCGCCGTCTTCGTCCCGCTCGCGTTCCTCACCGGGCGCGTCGGGAGACTCTTCACCGAGTTCGGGCTCACGCTCGCCGGCTCGGTCGTCATCTCAAGCTTCACCGCACTCACGCTCGGCGTCATGCTCAGCTCGCAGTTCCTGCGTAAGAAGCACAAAGCACGCAACACCGACGAAGCCCGATCCCGATCGATCCCCTCCAGACTCCTCAACCTCTACGGCAGTTCCGTCGACAGCGCCATCCGCCTCCGCTGGCTCAGCGTTGTAGTCGCCCTCGCCATCACCGGCGCCGCTGCGTACTTCTACCTCCAACTCCCCCGCGAACTCACCCCCGTCGAGGACCAGGGACGCTTCATCGTCGCGCTCGAAGCGCCCGAGGGCGCTTCGCTCGGGTACACCATCCAGCAGACGCGGCGCGTCGAGGAAATCCTCAACGAACGCGCCGGACCAAATGGCCCGATCCACCGCATCATCACGATCGTCGCCCCCGGATGGGGTGGGGCGAACCAGGTCAACACCGCACGCATCATCGTCCGCCTCGTCGACTGGTCCGAACGCGACATCTCGCAGCAGCAACTCGTCGCCGAACTCGGACCGCGACTCCGCGCCATACCCGGTGCTCGCGTCATTCCCATCAACCCAGCCGGCTTCGGGATCCGCGGCACGGGCGAACCCATCAACTACGCCATCGGCGGACCGGACTTCGAGACCGCCCGCGAGTGGGCCGAAATCGTCGTTGACCGCGCCGCCGGAGACCCCCTCTTCGAGGGTCTGCGCATGGACTTCGAGCAGACACGCCCGCAGCTCTCCATCACCATCGACCGCGAACGCGCCATCGATCTCGGCGTCGATGTCCGCACCATCGGCCAGACACTCCAGACCTTCCTCGGCGGACGCGAAGTCACCGAATTCTTCGACCGCGGCGAACTCTACAATGTCATTCTCCAGGCACGAGCCCCCGACCGCATCACCCCCTCCGACCTCGACAACCTCTATGTCCGTGCCCAATCGGGGCAGCTCGTCAAGCTCTCCAACTTCGTCTCCCTCGAAAAGGCCGGCACCGTCCGCGACCTCACGCGCATTAACCGCGTCCCCTCCGTCATCATCACCGGGGCCGTCGGACAGGGCGCCAGTCTCGGTGCCGCCCTCGACCGACTCGACGAGATCGTCCGCAACGACCTTCCCGCCGGCGCCTCCGTCAACTACCTCGGCGAATCGCTCGAATACCGCGACGCTTCGCTCCAGCTCTTCATCACCTTCGGACTCGCGCTCCTGCTGGTGTATCTCGCCCTCGCGGCCCAGTTTGAAAGCATCGTCCACCCGTTCACCATCCTCGTCTCCGTCCCGCTCGCGGTCACCGGCGGCCTCGCAACCCTGCTCTACACCGGGGCATCGCTCAACATCTACAGCCAGATCGGACTCATCCTCCTCATCGGGCTGATGGCGAAGAACGGCATTCTGCTGGTGGAGTTCGCCAACCAGTGCCGCGCTCGCGGCATGTCGCTCGAAGAAGCCGCACGCGAGGCCGCGATGCTCCGCTTCCGGCCGATCATGATGACCGCCATCTCCACCATCCTCGGATCCATCCCCCTCATGCTCGCCTCCGGTGCGGGCGCGGAAGGACGCCAGGCCATCGGGCTCGTCATCGTCGGCGGCATGACCTTCGCCACCTTCCTCACGCTCTTTCTGATCCCGTCCCTCTACACCCTGCTCGGCCAACTCACGCAGCCCTCGGGCGCAACCGAACGCCGACTCCGCGAACAACTCAAATCAGGCGATATCCCCCCACCACACCAGCCACAGCCCCCCCGCGCCCAGCCACTCCCCGCCTGAGGCGCAGAGCCCCCGCCCGGAACAAAGCACGGGCCCCATGGAAACCCCGGAGACAACGGTGCGGGTGGGATTCGAACCCACGAGACCCTTTCGGGTCTACGCGATTTCAAGTCGCGCGCCTTCAACCGCTCGGCCACCGCACCTGACAGTCCCCAGTCTATCGCCCTCGATGCCCCGTGTGCATCACCCCGCGAGGGCCGCGCCGATCGCCACGAACCGCAGCACCGCCTCCAGGATCGCCTCGCCCGACTCCGCCCGCTCGATCCGGCGCAGCAGCTCCTCCCGCGCCGCCCGCGCTGCCGCGCCGTCGTAGCCAGCGGCCGGGTCGCGCCCGCTCACCTCCCCCACCAGCCCCACCACCCCACTCACCGCACGCTCGATCTCGCCGAGGTCCTGCCCCATCGATTCGAGGAGTTGCGCCTGGCGCGCGCACACCACGCGCGAGTGCGCCAGTTCGTACAACGCCGTCGCGAGCAGCGACCGTTCCTCACGGCTGAGTGTCGCGGGTGCATCGGCGGTCAGCTTGCGAACGAGTGTTTCGATCATGTTTTCGGGAATCTGCACGCTCATGACTGTGTTTCTCCTGTGCTGCTGGTGTTTGCGAGATCGAGGATCGCCTCGATGAGTTCCCACGCCGCGGCACGCCGGTCCGGGTCGTCGATGTGATCGGAAATGATGACCTCGAAGGCGCGTCGGACGGTGTCGCGGGTGGGTGATCGGGTCGGCGTGCCGGATGTGCCCGCGTAGTGCGCCAGGGCTTGTGACGCGTTTTGTGCGCTGTCGAAGAGCATCAGGATCGAGGCATTGCGCGACCACTTCGCCGCGAAGATCGCCTGCTCCGCGCGTGCGCTGTTTCGGGTGGGTTCGAGGCGCTCGAGCAGTTCGCGTCGCGTCGTTGCATCGTTTGTGCGCGCGTAGGCATCAAGCCATGCGTGCGCCTCCTCTGGCGACATTCGCCCGTCGTCCACCTCGCGCGAGAGTGCTGTCGGGGGATCGTCGCTGTTGATGTCTTCGATGAGCGCGGCATGGTTCGGTTCGTTGTTCGCGGTCAGGTAGTCGTGGATGATGAGCTCGCGGTGGAGTCGTCCCAGCAGGATGGTTCGCTGGATGTCGAGGAGTGCGCGGAGCATGGCCTCGGACATGACGAGGTCGTCGGCGTAGGCGTGCGCGATGGCTTCGATGGCCTGCTGCTGGGCCTGCACGGTCGGTCCGATGCTCTGCGGCGGTGGCGCACACGCGGGGATGCTCAATGCCCCCGCGAGGGCGATGAGCGTGAACGGATTGTTTCTGACTGTTCTGTTTCGCATGGCTGTCCTCCCAAGAAAAATGGTTCAGAGATGACAGCATGCCTCGGCGGCGAGACGGCACAAACACAGTGACCGGCGTTGTGCGCGCGAAAAATCAAAAAGTCTGTGGAGTGACGGGGTTTGTGCGCACAAAGGCGGGCACTGTGTGATTGGGAGCAGGGAGAATTGCATCAGTCAGTCGCATCGAAGGGATCGATGCAACGGGACTGATGGCACACGGCACGGAGTGTTTGGCGCATGAAAAACCCCCCGCGTGTCAGGCGCTGGGGGGTTTCGTGAAGGTCGTGAGGTGTGGTTGGTTGATTAGCGGCGGCGGCGGGCCGCGATGCCGAAGCCGAGGACGGCGAGCAGGGCGGAGGAGGGGGCGGGAGTGATTGTGCCGCTCTGCGAATCAAAGATCGGACCATCCACCATCAGCGATCCCGTGCCACCATTGCCGCTGGGATCCCACGAGAAGGAGACGCCTATTTCATCAGCCCCAGCGAGCCATCGAACGATGCAGGAACCAACTATCGGAGTGCAGAAATCTTCGAACCCGTTTCCGGTATCTGCTTCGAACAGATCACACCCTGGGGGAACGATCTCGCACTCGCAGCACTTGAGCGCCTCGAAGTTAAACCTTGCCTTGGCTTCTCCGCTGAACGGGGTCATGGACAAGTGCTGTTGCAGGAAGGGGATGGTCGGGAGATCCGTTGTGAATTGCCCACCCACAATGGTGCCGACACGAGCTTCGAGGGTTCTGTCGACAGTTAGCGACAAGGGGCCGAGACCTCCCGAGGAAGACTCGATGAGGTATTGCACCGATGCGTAGAAGTAGACGCCATTCAGGCCGCCATCCTCAGACAGAATAAACGAATCCGAGAGACCCGCACCGTTGTTGAACCCCCAATCAGGGATCTTGCCACAGCCCGGAGGAGTCACGCTGTGATTGGCGGTGTTTGTCGAGTTTGCGCCAACTTCGATTCCACCGCCTGTCTCAAGCAGTCTCCAGTATGTCTGCGCCTGAGCCATACCTGCCGCGCACAGCACGGCCGCGCATGAGACAGACACCATCGTTTTCCGTTGCATCGTGTTGCTCCCTCTTTCTCTGTTGCCGGGCAGGCGTGACGCGTGCCGAGCAGTGGCCTGCGATCTGAACATTCAGATCGGCCACATGTTCTCCTGACGGGACATCCCCGCCTCTCCGTGGTAAATGCGGGGTGGGGGCGCGGATCTCGCGGTTCCGTCACCGAAAATTCTGTAAAATGGCTCGGGAGTAGATCAAGAGGCCCTCACGCCCACGCCAAGGCCGATCTGAAATCCCAACGACCGCGCCCTCCGAGACTTCCGGGCGGTGACAACTTGGCGGGTCGGCCTGCTCCGGCGTCCGATAAAAACGCCTGGATGCAAGTCAGAAACGCCACGAGCGGCGGATCTCGAGCTGCTGCACCGGGGCGAGATCCCGAAGCGTGGTCTTGCCTTGAGCGTCGGCCCGGGCGCTGTATGCTTCTTTGGGATAAGAACTTGGAGCCGACACTCCGAACTACGACGACGACGCTGCTTCTCCAAAGGCTGTGCGATGCACGGAACCAGGCGGAGTGGGAGGAACTTGACGCCCGATACCGGCCGATCCTCGTCGGGGTCGGCATGCAGATGGGTCTGGGGCGGGGCGAGGCCGAGGAGGTCGCCCAGGAGTCGCTGGCGCAGTTCGCTCGCGACTATCTCGAGGGGCGATACAACCGAGAAAAGGGACGGCTGCGAGCGTGGCTGATCGGCATCTGCCGACACCGCGTGCTCGATGAGCATCGGCGTCTTGCACGATCCGGGGCGGCTCGCGGCGAGTCTGCCCTGATGAACCTGGCGGACTTGCACACAGTGACCGAGGCGTGGGAGGAACAGGAGAGACGCATCGTCTTACAACGCGCCATGGATGAGTTGCACGGAAGCGAACGGATCGCACGCGGCACCATCCGCACATTCGAGATGGTCGCGCTGGAAGCTGTTCCTGCGATCACAGTCGCTGAAACCATGGGCATCACCGTCGCGGAGGTCTACCGCGTCAAACACCGCGTGACACGACGACTGCGTGAGATCGTGGTTCAACTGACCGACGCGTACCGAGCGGATGCGTGAGGCGCGTCATGGAACGGACCGGCTGCCCGACAGAGGATGTGCTCGAGGCCATCGCGGCGGGTCTGCCCGCGGACGAGTGGGCGCTGCGGCACATCGAGTCGTGCGCGACCTGCCGACGCCTGCTCGATGAGGTCCGGGAGAACAACCGATTCCTCGGCACGCTCGCGAAAGCCCTTGCGGCAACCAAGCTGCACGCGCCGATCGGCGAAGCCCCGGAAGCCCCGGAAGCCCCGCCCCTTGCGCCCGACTCGATACCCGGATACACCATCGGAGAGGAGATTCACCGCGGCGGGCACGGCATCGTGTACCACGCGATCCAACTCCGAACGAAGCGCCGGGTCGCGATCAAGGTGCTGCTTCGTGGTGCAACCGCCACCAGACGCCAGCGTCAGCGCCTCGAACACGAGGCGGAGATCATCGCCTCGCTGCGCCACCCGGGGATCGTCACGGTCTACGACGGGCAGTACTTCGAGGACGGGCGTTACGGCTTCGCCATGGAGTACATCGACGGGAAGACGCTCGATCGCTGGGCGGGCGACGAGGGCGCGGCGGACCGGGCGCAGATTCTCGCCCGTTTGCGGTTGTTCTCGGCGATCTGCGATGCAGTCGCCTTCGCCCACCGGCACGGGGTGATCCACCGCGACCTGAAGCCCGCGAACATCCTGATCGACGATCAGGACAATCCGCACATCCTGGACTTCGGCATCGCGAAGGCACTGCAGGCGGAGTCCGATCCGACGCACGATTCGGGCGGCGGACGGCCCGGCGATGAAGGCACATCGAAAGCGTTCGTCGCGCCCTTTGTCACTCTCCCCGGCGAATTTGCCGGGACACCCGCATACGCCTCGCCGGAGCAGGTCTCGGGCGACCCGGGCACCATCGACACCCGGACCGATGTCTATTCGCTGGGCGTCATCCTGTACCTGCTGATGACGGGCAAGCCGCCCTACCCGTGCACAGGCAGTCTGTCCGAAGTCGTGCATCACATCGAGCACACCGTTCCGAGCGCCCCTTCAAGAACATCGCACCGGGTGGATGCAGACATCGACGCGATCGTGCTCCGCGCGCTTGAGAAAGATAAGGAGTGCCGATACGCATCGGTCTCGGCGCTTCAAAGCGATGTGCTGCGCTACCTCGCCGGCGAAGCGATCGAGGCGCGTTCAAACAGCGGTTGGTATCTCCTTCGGAAGTCCGTACGCCGCCACCGTGCGACCGCGTCAATCGCCGGTGCGGGGGTCCTGCTGCTGGCGGCCTTCGCCGGCACCATGACGCTGTTGTACACCCAGAAGCGCGACGCGGAAGCCACGGCCCTTGGCCAACTCCGCCTGCGGGAGCTTCTCCACGGGCGCGCCGAGGTGGGCGCGGGAAGATATGCGCTGGGCGCGGATCTGCTCTGGCGCGCGCACCTGCACCCCACCATCGCAAGCGACCCTCCTCAGCGAGCGCTCTTTGGTGGCGCCATCGAGCCGCTCGACTCGTACTGGGGGCTCTGGGAGCTCTACTCCATGCATCCACGCGTCGCAACGGTCGACGCTCATCGAGGCGAAATCTACGACATCGCGCTCGCGCCCGATGGGTCGCGCATCGCCACAGGTGGTGACGATGGTGCGCTGAGGGTGTGGAGCTTTCCGGGCCTGCAACTTCTGGCGGAGCATATCCACGACACCCCGATCGTCTCGGTCCGTTTCAGTAGCGATGGACGCACGCTGGGCGCCTTCACGAACCATGGCGAAGGCTATTTCTTATTCGACGGCGTCAGCGGTGAGACACTGGCGTCCTTCGGCTCTGTGGTCGAGGGCGTGCGAAGGGCTCGGTTGAACGATGACGGGAGCGGCGGGATGACCATGGGATGGCACGGGGATGTGCATTCCATCTCTCTTGAGGGCGCACCGAGCGCCCGCCGCGTCCCAACGGGGCCGGGTTTCGCGGAGTCGGTGGTGTTCAGTCGGGACGGGGCCTTGCTCGCCACGAGCATGGTTGAAGACGCCGAACTCGACAATGTGCGCTCGACCGTCAGTGTGTGGACGCTTCCGGAGTTGGAACTGGTCGCCCAGACTGTCCGGCAAAGGAATGTGTCGGCGCTGCTGTTCGCCCCAGACGGGGGCTCTGTCCTGTGGGCGACCAATCTGGCGGAGATCGAACGGTGGGACCACGCCCGAGGCAACGATCCGGTGGGTGTGGCTGTCGCAACAAGTGGGATCCTGCAGATGTCCTGGATCGGCGACGACGAGCGTCGGCTGATCACCCTCGACAAGGATCACACCGTGCGGCTGATCGACCTGAGCAACGCCGAACCCGTGCGTGAAGTCGGCCGGTCGTCGCGCGTGTTCCGGCTGCTGCACAGTGAGAATAAACCGGCGCTGCTCGTTTCCGGGTTGATCGATGGTCAACTCGCAGTCTCGCAGGTCGACAGCCAGCACTACCAACTCATCAGGAGGGGCGACCATCGGGGATGCCATGCGGTCGCGATCAGCCCCGACAACCGCACTTTCGCTTATGCGGGCGGCGTCGAGGGTGGACCCGGCATCATCCTGATCCCATTTGCCGGCGGCGGCGACCGGGTCGAACTTGCGGGCCACACGGAGATGGTGTCCGCGATTGCTTTCAACCCCGATGGCCGATCACTCGCCAGCGCCAGCTTTGACGGGACAGTCGTGCTCTGGGACGCGGCGGACGGCTCGCTTCTGCGGAGATTCACCGACCACACGGGGCGTCTGAGCACGGTCGCGTTCAGTCCAGACTCGAACACCCTCGCTTATGCCGGAGACGACGGCGTGGTGCATTTGCGCGATCTGACTTCGGGGCGCGTGCTCGCGCTCGATGCCCACGCCGAGCGCATCCCTTCCGTTGCGTTTCATCCAGACGGGCGGCGTATGGCGTCGGCGGGGGCGGACGGCGCGGTGCGGCTGTGGAAGATCGCGACGGGAGAACTCCTGAGCGAGTTCACGCCCGGCGGCGGCGCGATCATCAGGACAGTCTGCTTCAGCCCCGACGGTGCGATCCTCGCCTCCGGCGGGGACGACAGAGCCATCGTCTTGACGCACCTCGCGACCGGACGGCGCGAGACGCTGCGCGCCCACCCCGCCGGCGTCCTCGCGCTCGCCTTCGAACCCGAGGGGCGCGTGTTGGTCTCGGGCGACCGATTCGGCGGGGTGATGCTCTGGGATGTGCATCAACGCAGACAGATTGCTGCCCTGCCAAAGCATCCCGAGCTGATCATGTCCATCGGCGTCAGCCCGGACGGGATGCGATTGGCAACGGGCAGCGCCGGGTCCGATCCGGAGGTGCGGCTGTGGGACTTGGATGCCTACAGCCCGCATATCGCCGGCAACCTCGAGCACCACGCCCGGATCGTCATCGAGGCACTGGGCCACGAGCCGCCGAACCTGGCGGCGATGCGGGCGTGGGCGGCGGAGGTGATGGGACGGAGATGATGCTGGGGTGATCGATGGGTGGTGAGAGGATGGCGGCGTCGATGCGACGGGACGGGTGGCACGCGACACGCAGCGGTCAGACAACACGGTTTGCAGCACTCGCCCCCGGAAGGGTGCTCGTGCTGGACAAACCGTGACACCCTCAGTTCGGTGACTCGGTGTTGCGATCGCAGAGTGCTTTGGCGAGGTCGGCGAGGCGGTCGGTGATGCGGGAGGGGGATGATGATTTGTGGGTGGCGATGGCGATGTCGCGGGTGGGCGGAGTGCGCGCGAATGGGAGATCGGAGCGCTTTGTGCTGGGTGTGGCACGGGCGGCCATGAGGGGGATGAGGGCGATGCCCAGCCCCTGCTCGACGAGGGCGAAGGTGGTGGCGAGGTGGGCGGTGCGGCAGACGATGTTGGGGGCGACTCGCTTGGAGGCGCAGAAGCCGGTGATCTGGTGTGCGAGGCAGTGTGCTTCGGAGAGTGCGATGGTGGGCTCGGAGCGGAGATCGGGGACGGCCGCGCGGGGGCGGTGTGCGAGGGGGTGATCGGAGGAGACGCTGAGGAGGAGCGGCTCGGAGGCGACGGTGTGGAGCTTGATGGCGGGGTCGTCGATGGGCGGGCTGAGGATGGCGGCGTCGATGGTGTGGTCGTGAAGCTGTGCGATGAGGTTGTCGGTGGTGTCTTCGATGGCGGTGAGCTGGGCGCGGGGAAAGTCACGGGCGAGCATGGGGAGGAGCTTGGGGAAGAGGTAGGGCGCGATGGTGGGTATGGCGGCGATGGTGAAGCGGCCGACGCCGTGGTCGAGGTCATCCTCGAAGTGGAGGAGGGCATCGTCGTATTCGCTGAGGATGCGTTTGGCGCGTGGGAGGAGGGCTTTGCCGGCGTCGGTGAGGGCGATGCCGCGGGGAAGCCGGTCGAAGAGGGGATGCTGGAGGGCGGCTTCGAGGCGGGCGATCTGCTGGGAGACGGAGGGCTGTGCGACGCGGCAGCGTGCGGCGGCGCGGGTGATGGAGCCGGTTTCGGCGGCGGCGACGAAGTAGCGGAGCTGCTGGATGTCCATAGGCATTCACTATGGTATGCATCATCCCGGCATGTTGGTGTGCTTTGGATCGAGGGGGTAGTGTCTTGCGTGTCGGGGGAACTGAGGGGGCGGGGTGTGTTCCGCCCGGAGTGATCCGGGCGTGCTGAATGAGCTACGCAAAAGGAGATCGGCGATGAGCACGAATGGGAAGCAAGGCGGGAAGCAAGAGAAAAAGTGTCCTGTGCTGACGACGGCGGACGGCAATCCGATCGGTATGCAGCAGGCGTTGACGGCGGGCGAGCGCGGGCCGCTGCTGATGCAGGATGTGCAGTTGCTTGAGCAGATGCAGCACTTCAACCGCGAGCGGATTCCGGAGCGGGTGGTGCATGCGAAGGGGTCGGCAGCGCACGGCACCTTCACGGTGACGAACGACATCACGAAGTACACGAAGGCGAAGCTGTTCGAGAAGGTCGGGAAGAAGACGGAGTGCTTCCTGCGGTTCTCGACGGTCGCGGGCGAACGCGGTGCGGCGGATGCCGAGCGGGATGTGCGCGGGTTCGCGGTGAAGTTCTACACGGACGAGGGCAACTGGGACATGGTGGGGAACAACACACCGGTGTTCTTCGTGCGTGATCCGTACAAGTTCCAGATGTTCATCCACACGCAGAAGCGCGATCCGAAGACGAATCTGCGGGACATGGACATGCAGTGGGACTTCTGGTCGCTGTGCCCGGAGTCGCTGCATCAGGTGACGATTCTGTTCAGCGATCGCGGGATTCCGAAGTCGTACCGGCACATGAACGGGTACGGGAGCCATACCTACTCGTTCATCAACGCCGAGGGTGAGCGGGTGTGGTGCAAGTTCCACTTCAAGACGAAGCAGGGCATCGCGTGCATGACGGATGAGGAGTCGGCGGCGGCGATCGGGAGCGATCGCGAGACGCACCAGCGGGATCTGTTCGAGTCGATCGAGAAGGGCGAGTATCCGCAGTGGCGTGTGTGCGTGCAGATCATGACGCAGGCGCAGGCGGAGAAGTTCCGCTGGAATCCGTTTGACCTGACGAAGGTGTGGCCGCACAAGGACTTCCCGCTGATCGAGGTGGGGATCATGGAGTTGAACCGGAATCCGGAGAACTACCACGCGGAGGTGGAGCAGAGCTCGTTCAGCCCGAGCGCGCTGGTGCCGGGGATCGGTCCGAGTCCTGACAAGATGTTGCAGGCACGGTTGATGAGCTACGCGGATGCGCACCGGTATCGCGTGGGGAACAACTATCACCAGTTGCCGGTGAATCGCCCGAAGTGCCCGGTGATGAACTATCAGCGGGACGGGGTGATGGCGACGGCGGCGGACTACGGCTCGCGTCCGAACTACTGGCCGAACTCGCGCGAGGGCGCGCCGATGCCGGATGCGAAGTTCAAGGATCCGGCGTGGGATCTGGGCCAGGCGGTGGTGGATCGGTTCGACTCGGAGGAGAACCACGACAATTACACGCAGGCGGGGGATCTGTTCCGTCTGTTCGATGATGCTCATCGTGATCGGCTGGCGAGACGGATCGCGGGCGTGCTGGGGCAGGCGCGTCCGGAGGTTCAGATGCGTCAGTTGTGCCACTTCTTCCGTGCGGATGAGGAGTATGGACGGCGCGTGGCGGAGAAACTGGGCATTGATCTTGATGAGGTGATGAATCAGGCGTCCGTTGGAGCGGGCGCCGCGGGGCGCTGACCCCCGCCCCCCCGGACCCCCCGGCCTCTGGAGAGAGCCGCGAAACACCTTGAGGTGTTTTGTCCGCCGAGCGTGCCATGAAGTGCGCTCGGCGGTTTTTTTGTTGGGGGTGGTGGGTCCGACGGGCGGTTGGTCGATAAATGTGGGCATGCAAGCGATGCTGTTCGCGATCTTGGCGGGGGTGTGCTGGGGCGTGGGCGAGGTGTTCACGCGGAGTGTGTTGCACACGAAGGAGGTCGGGCCATTGACGGCGATCGCGGTGCGGTCGACGGTGGCGCTGCCGGTGCTGTGGCTGGCGTATGTGGTGGCGGTGCCGATGCTGAAGAGCGAGCCGGCGCGGTGGTGGGCGACGGCGGAGGGAGGGACGCTTGCGAAGCTGGTGTTCGGGAGCGGGCTGATCGCGGGAGCGGCGGCAATGGTGTTCTTTTACCTCGCGTTGTCGCTGGGCGAGGTGAGCCGCGTGAAGCCGGTGGCGTTCGCGCTGGCTCCGGCGGTGGCGGTGCTGCTGGGGTGGCTTGTGTTGGGTGAGGCGATGAGCGCGCGGAAGGTGGTGGGCGTGGTGCTGATTCTGGCGGGGGTGGTGGCGCTGACGGGGAAGTAGTCGCGGTCAGGGGCGCTTGCGTCGTTTGGCAGCAACGCGCTCGGGGGCGGGGATGCGGATGTTGCGGGCGAGTCCGAGGGCTGCCATGGCGCGGATGACGAGGTAGGAGGTGTCGATCTCCCACCAGCGGAGGCCGTGGCGTGCTGATGTGGGGAAGGCGTGGTGGTTGTTGTGCCATCCCTCACCGAATCCGAGGACGCCGCAGATGACATTGTTCCGGCTCTCGTCGTGGCTGTCGAAGGGTCGTGTGCCCCAGATGTGGCAGACGGAGTTGATGGACCATGTGACATGGTGGACGAGGAAGACGCGTGCGAGTCCGCCCCAGATAAGTCCGAGGAGGAGCCCCCACCATGACCATGTGATGAGGGCGGCGATGATCGCGGGGAGTATGAGGCCGAGGAAGACCCACAGGGGGAACAGCTTGCTGACGGTGCGTACGACGGGGTCCTTCAAGAGATCTGGGGCGTAGCGATTGAGATCGGGGACTTTGGCATTCCACATCCATCCGATGTGTGCGTGGAAGAAACCGCGGATGATTCCGATGATGCCGTCGCCGTGGGCGTGGGGTGAATGGGGGTCGTTGTCGGAATCGGAGTGTTGGTGGTGTGCGCGGTGCATGGCGACCCACTCGATGATGGGGCCCTGGGCGGCCATGGAGCCGAGGACGCCGATGATGAATGTCATTGGGCGGCTTGTTTCGAAGGACTTGTGGGTGAAGAGGCGGTGGTAGCCGACGGTGATGCCGAGCCCGGTGAGGATGTACATCACGAGGAGGAGGGTGAGGTGGACCCAGGAGAATCCGAGGGGCCAGACAAGCACGATCGCCGCACCGAGGCCGATGAGTGGGAGGATGATGAAGATGAGGTAGACGATGCGGGCCAGCACGGTCGCGTGATCGGCGAGGTGCGTTGATTCGATGTGTGTTGCGGGGGATTCGGGGGAGTGGGAGTGGTGATGGTCGGTCATGGACGCCTGCCTGGCGCGAGGCGGTGGGACGGGATGTCCTGAAGTCGCCATCCCTGGCTTCCCTGTCTCGCTGTCATGAATCTTAGGGGATCGGGGCTGGCATGGGGAGGAAAATCGCGTGGGTCGGAAGAGAAATCCGGAGCGGGTCGTCGGCCGAATGAGGCCCGTCGAGTGTGGTGCGGATTTGTGGAAGTACTACAATTGGCTTTTCAGCCACAGTATTTCCGGGTCGCCTCAAACGGAAAGTCGATGGTGGCATGTATGTCCACGGTGCAGAGATCAACGAAATCGGTTTCCGGGGGTCATGAAGGCACGCACGGGGGCGACATAGGGAAGATGGTGTACGCGTTCGGGAGGACGCGTACAGACGGTTCAGGCGAGATGAAGAAGCTTCTGGGCGGGAAGGGTGCCAATCTGGCAGAGATGACGGCGATCGGGCTTCCCGTGCCGGCGGGGTTCACGATCACAACAGATACCTGCGCCCGTTACTACGCGGAGGGTGAGCGGCTGCCCACCGGGCTGATTGAGGAGGTGCATCGGCATATCGATCTGTTGGCGGAAGAGACGGGGAAGAAGTTCGGGGATGAGAGCCAGCCGCTTCTGGTGAGCGTGCGTTCGGGCGCAGCGGCGTCGATGCCGGGGATGATGGACACGATCCTGAATCTAGGGTTGACGGACCGCGCGGTCGAGGGGCTCGCGCATGCGACGGGGAACGCGCGGTTCGCGTACGACGCGTACCGTCGCCTTATCAACATGTTCGGGGATGTGGTGAAGGGTGTGGCGCACGAGCACTTCGAGGAAGCGTTCAGCTCGCTGAAGCGGTCGCGCCGTGTGCGTGAGGACACGGAGGTCACCGAGGAGGGCCTTCGGGAACTCTGCACCGTTTATAAGAAGGTGTATCGGGATCATGTCGGCGAGGATTTTCCGCAGGATCCGATCGAGCAGCTTCGGCAGGCGATCGAGGCGGTGTTCAAGAGCTGGAACAGCGAGCGTGCGATCTCGTACCGGCACCTGAGTGGGATCAGCGGTCTGAACGGGACCGCTGTGAATGTGCAGTCGATGGTCTTCGGGAACATGGGCGAGGATTCAGGGACGGGGGTCGCTTTCACTCGGAATCCATCGACGGGGGAAAATCGGTTTTACGGCGAGTTTCTGGTGAATGCGCAGGGCGAGGATGTCGTGGCGGGCATTCGCACGCCGCGGCCGATCGAGCAGATGTCGGATTGGAATGCGGATGTGTACGCGCAGCTCATCAAGATCAAGGAGAAACTGCAGCAGCACTACCGGGATATGCAGGACATCGAGTTCACGGTGGAGCGGGGCGTGCTGTACATGCTCCAGACGCGGACGGGGAAGCGGACGGGTCAGGCGGCGGTGCGCATCGCGTGCGACATGGTCGATGAGGGGTTGATCGATGAGAAGGAGGCGCTGCTGCGGATTCCGGCGGACGATCTGACGCAGTTGCTGCTTCCGAGCTTCGATCCGACAGCGAAGAAGCTTGCGGATGTGCTGACGCGCGGGCTTCCGGCCTCGCCCGGTGCTGCTGTGGGCAAGCCGGTGTTCACCGCGCACGAGGCGGTGGAGCGGTATCTGGGCACTGGCGAGCCGGTGATCCTCGTGCGCAAGGAGACGAGCCCGGAGGATGTTGACGGGATGCACTCGGCGACGGGCATCCTGACCTCGACGGGCGGTATGACGAGCCACGCCGCGGTGGTGGCACGCGGCTGGGGGAAGTGCTGCGTGGCGGGCGCGGGCGAGATTCAGATCGATGCGGAGGCGGGCGTTTTCACCGTGAAGGGTCGCCGGTTCACACGGAACGATGTGATCTCGATCGACGGCTCGACGGGTGAGGTGATGGCGGGAGCGGTGCCGAAGATCGAGCCGAAGCTGTCGGACGATTTCCTGAAGGTGATGGAGTGGGCGGATCGGCATCGGACGCTGGATGTGCGTGCGAATGCGGATACGCCGGAGGATGCCGCGAAGTCTCGCGATTTCGGGGCTGAGGGCATCGGGCTGTGCCGTACCGAGCACATGTTCTTCGACGGGTCGCGCATCCGCACGATGCGTCGGATGATTCTCGCCTCGGAGAAGGATGACCGGGTGGAGGCGCTGGCTGCACTGCTGCCGTATCAGCGCGAGGACTTCTTCGGGATCTTCCGGGCGATGGACGGGCTCCCGGTGACGATCCGGTTGCTGGACCCCCCACTGCACGAGTTCCTTCCGAACGATGACGAGAGCCAG
>ERZ869909.935-NODE-935-length-27183-cov-9.870914_pt1 | contig 27183 bp, 27 predicted proteins | sample MGYA00520892_ERZ869909 | MGnify/ENA primary metagenome ERZ869909 (study PRJEB32215, sample SAMEA104723947) | bioreactor metagenome | biome: bioreactor; feature: anaerobic bioreactor; material: water | place: China | collected 2015-03-12 ... | reverse complement strand
TTTAATACAATAAATAAATTAACAATAATTATTTGAATATATTTTTTTACATTCACACTATTTTTTTTTTAGCAATTTGACCATTTCTGACTGCCCATTTACTGTGATTTCAACAAAATAATAACCCGATACCAGCAGAGAAAGATCTAATTCAGAAGTTGTGGAATAAATATTTTTTTCTAAGGATACGCTAATCTATAATATTTAATATTGCTGGTATTCAATGGCTTCTTCTTTAGAAATAGAAAGAGGATTCACAAAGTATTTGGAAAGATTTTAAATCCGTCAATCATCAAATTTTTATCATTTAGAGTTATTCAAACTAACAATTCTTAATTACTCAACTAAATTTACTTCTCAAAACCTAATAGTAATTTAAGTACTCCTCAATAAAAAAAGCCTCACAATTGTGAGGCTTTTTTCTTTAGATTTTTGATTTTTTATTCAGAAAAGTTGCGAATGACATCATCGCTCACCCCCATATTTGAAAATCCTCCATCATTGTACAAGTTTTGAAGAGTAACTCTTTTTGTTAAATCGCTAAACATAGCTATCGTATAGTTAGCACAATCTTCAGCTGTTGCATTGCCCAGTGGCGACATTTTTTCGGCATAGTTGATAAATGCATCAAAGCCTTTTACGCCTTGACCGGCTGTAGTTGGCGTGGGTGATTGTGAAATTGTATTTACACGCACTTTTTTGTCTCTTCCGAAAAAGTAACCAAAACTTCTGGCGATCGATTCTAAATAGGCCTTATTGTCTGCCATATCATTATAATCGGGAAAAACTCTTTGAGCAGCCATATAAGAAAGCGCAACAATACTTCCCCATTCGTTCATGGCATCTTTTTGATACAGCGTTTGCATAGTTTTATGGAAAGAAACTGCTGAAACATCCCAACCTTTGTGAGTCCAGTCATAGTTTTGATTGGTATAATGATTGCCTTTTCTCACATTGACAGACATACCGATAGAGTGTAAAACAAAATCAAGTTTTCCACCCAAAATTTCCATAGCTTTTTCCACCAAATTATTCAAATCATCTAGATTGGTAGCATCCGCCGGAATGATTTCTGAATTTGTTTTTTCAGCCAGTTGCTTTATTTGCCCCATTCTCATGGCGATAGGCGCATTAGTTAAAACAAAGGTGCCTCCTTCTTCATGCACTCTTTCGGCTGTTTTCCAAGCGATTGAATTTTCATCCAAAGCCCCAAAAATAATTCCGCGTTTTCCTTTAAGTAAATTATATGACATTCTTGTTGATGTTTAGGTTATACAATTTTATATTTCAAATTTTTAATTTCAAATGTGATATTTCAAATTTGCTTGTTATGCAGTTTTATATTTCAAAAATTAGAGATTTGAGATTACAAATTTTGAAATTTGAAACTTTTCAAAGATACATTTTAATTCAATAATTCACGAGCATGGGCTAGTGCTGCTTCCGATTTTTTCTCGCCGGCCAACATTTCTGCCAGTTCAACAATTCTGCTTTGGTGTGTTAATTCTCTGAGTTTCGTAAACGTTTGATTGTTTATATCTTCTTTATACACTTTAAAGTGATTGTCGCCTTTGGCTGCTATTTGAGGCAAATGCGTGATGCTGATGACCTGCATTTTTTGACTCATCGATTTTAAAATTTCGGCAATTTTATTGGCTACCTCTCCGGAAACTCCGGTATCAATTTCGTCAAAAATAATTGTGGGCAATTGACTGTAATTGGCCAAAATTGATTTAATGGCCAGCATAATTCTGCTTAACTCACCACCGGAAGCTACTTTTTTCAATTCGCCAAAGGCAGTGCCTTTGTTAGCAGTAAAAAGAAAAGAAAGTTCATCTTTCCCGTTTTCGAAAAAGGTGGCAGTAGGATTGAGTTCTATTTTAAATTTAGCATTGGGCATTCCCAAACTTGAAAGCGTTTGTTCTAATTCCTGAGTCAAATCGTTTAAAACGGCTGTTCTTGCGCGATGAATATTGAATGCGTTTTCGTTTAAACTATTTTCAATATTCAAAAGGTCTTGTTGAAGGGTTTGAATTTTAAAATCCAGCCCGCTGGTTTCTTCAACTTTTTCAGACAAACTTTGTCTTATTTCTATCAATTCTTCCACTGTCAACACCTGATGTTTTTTCATCAATTTGTGAAGCAGTTGTAAACGCTCATTGATTTCCTGTAGTCGCTCCGGGTTGGCTTCAGTAGTTTCAAGTTCTGAAATCAAATCGTGATGTATGTCTTTCAACTCAATTTGTACACTCTCCAGTCGATTACTCAAACTTTCAAGTGTACCCGATAAATTTTTCAGTTTGTTGAGTCGCGATTTTATTTCATTCAAAATCTGAATAGCCCCCACTTCTTCATTGCTCATAAACCGGATGGTCTCAGCCAGATTCTCTTGAATACTTTCTACATTATTCAACTTTTCAAATTCTTCTTCCAACTGATTCAATTCATTAGGGATGAGCTTGGCCTGCTCCAATTCTTCAAAAAGAAACAAATTATAATCCAACTCTTTTTGAGCATTGTTTTTGGAGTCAATAAATTGTTGTAATTGCTTGTTTTTAGCTTTGAAGTTAACCAAATCTAATTTGTAAGACTCTAATACAGATTTAGTATCTGCCAGTGCATCTAGTATCTGAAACTGAAAATCCTGTGAAGAAATTTCAAGTGTTTGGTGTTGGTTATGAATATCAATTAGCTTTTCAGCCAAAATACTCAAAGTTGAAAGATTTACCGGTGTGTCGTTGATGAAAGCTCTGGATTTTCCGTTAGGTAGAATTTCCCTGCGAATAATGGTTACTTCTTCATAATCTACATCTTCAGTATTAAAAAAATCTTTCAGATTGTAGGATTGAATGTGAAACTCACCTTCAATAACACATTTTTTTTCGGTGTTTTTAATGCTTGTCAAATCGGCACGTTTTCCCAAAAGCAAAGACAAAGCCCCTAAAAGAATAGACTTTCCGGCACCGGTTTCACCGGTAATAATGGTAAATCCTTTCTTGAAATCAACTTTAATATCTTCTATTAAAGCATAATTTTTTATGGCTAGTTGTGCAATCAACCCTTTACTTTTTTAAAGCAATAAAGGTAGGAGAGTTTCGGGTTTAAAACAAGTGTCTAATATTTAATTGTTGACCAATTATTCCGTTTTGTTGGAGCCATTCTGGTCAAATTTTGGGTGAGTTGATCAATATTCACGCTGGGACCGTCACTAAAGACCGACTGTATTTCTTCTGCTTTGGCATCAAAAAATGTGCGTAATAAAAAAGAGTTGGGTCTTCGGTCATTAATCTCTCTCAAAGAGTTCAGTGCCTCTGCCATTTTTTCTTTTCCATTTCTGGGGTTTTCATGCATGACATCAAGACCTAATCGATGATAATTGTACATCACAGTGTGAAAAGTACTGAAAATAGGAGAAATTAATGCCTCATTGATTTGATATCTGGACTGAGACCCATCTGTGGCTCTCCAACCTTGGAAATTACTTGAAGCAGCCGTATTGACAATTTGTTTTGCGATTCTGTGGTATTCTTCACCGCCATCTTTTGCATAGGTTGATGCATCAAGACCCAAAATAGTATACACATGAAAAGCAATCACTGAAACCAGATTGGATTCAAAGTTGTTTGGGTTGAAGTTTAAAGGTTGAAATTCGCGATATGTAAAGTTAAACTGTCTGTCGTTATAATTGTAAATAGGCGACAAATAAGTAGAACCAAAAACCGGTCTGGAAGCCTGAATTTGAAGTGAAGCCGTAAAATTATCAGAACTGTAATTTGAAACTATAATATTAAAACTGGCATCTATACGCTCTTGAACGGCATAAACCTTGTTTGTCCAGGAGGTTTCATTTATAAATTCTCTCAAGTCACGTTCTAAAGTTCTGAAAACCTGAAGTGTTGACACATTGGTTTGATCGGCATTAACAACAACCGTAGCATTAAATTCCTGTGCGGTTATTTGAAGCGAAAATGAAAAAAGCAATATTAAAAAGGCAAACTTATTCATTTAATAAAGGTATAATTTCGTTAAAAATATCAGTGGCAACTTCAGTTTTGGATTTCAAATCAAAGGTTTTTGCATTTTCTTCTTTGCTGATTATCGTGATTTTATTTGTCTCAGAACCAAAACCGGCACCTTTGTCGTTCAGCGAATTTAAAACAATTATGTCTAAATTCTTTTTTCTGAGCTTCTTTTTTGCGTTTTCAATTTCATTTTCAGTTTCTAACGCAAATCCAATCAACAGTTGATTTTTCTTGATTTCACCCAAAGAAGCCAAAATATCCTTTGTGGGCTCCAACTCAATGGATAACGTTGCTGAATCTTTTTTTATTTTTTGATGGGCCTTAATTTTTGGTCTGAAATCGGCTACTGCAGCAGAAAGTATCGCAATGTCAACCTCACCGTAATGAGCATGACAAGCTTCATACATTTCCTGAGCTGATGTTACTGCAATCTGTTCAACTAAAGCCGATGTTGTTTTCAAATGTGTGGGACCGGAGACTAAAATAACCTGTGCTCCCAAACCGGCAGCAGTTTCTGCAAGTGCATAACCCATTTTTCCGCTGGAATGGTTGCCTATAAATCTTACCGGGTCTATGGCTTCATAAGTAGGTCCTGCAGTGATTAGCACTTTTTTATTTCGTAACGGAAGTTTTGAAGTAATATCATTTATAATAAAATCGATAATTTCTTCGGGTTCTGCCATTCTACCTTCACCGTAAAGGCCACTTGCCAACTCTCCAACTCCGGCAGGAATCTGGATGTTTCCATATTCAGCTAACTTTTCAAATGCTTCCTGAACGGATGGGTGTTTATACATATCCAAGTCCATTGCCGGCGCATAGTAAACGGAACATTTGGCCGAAAGGTAAGTAGCCATCAGCAAATTGTCGCAAATGCCATTGGCCATTTTTGAAAGTGTGTTGGCCGTTGCCGGGGCTATAACAAAAAAGTCGGCCCAAAGGGCCAACTCTACGTGATTGTTCCAGGTTGCGTTTTCGTTTTCTTCATTGGTAAATGTTGAGAAAACTTCATTTTTTGATAAGGTAGAAAGCGTAAGCGGGGTAACAAACTCTTTAGCAGAAGGTGTCATTACCACTTTTACCTCAGCACCCGCCTTAACAAATAACCTGACCAAAAAGGCCGATTTGTAAGCAGCAATACCGGCACTAATGCCAAGTAATACTTTTTTGCCGCTTAAAATAGCCATGGTTTATTTTGAATTTTCTTCCTGGGTGTTTCTAAAGTAAATTTTACCCTCCAACCACTCTTGCAAAGCCAAGGCATGTGGTTTTGGTAGTCTTTCATAAAACTTTGAAACTTCAATTTGCTCTTTGTTTTCAAAGATTTCCTCAAGGCTGTCGTTGTAAGTTGCAAACTCATCCAGCTTTTCAAGCAACTCCTTTTTAATCTCGATGTTGATTTGATTGGCTCTTTTAGAAACAATAGAAATGGCTTCATAAATATTTCCGGTAGGAGCATCTACAGCGTTCTTGTTGTAGGTAACGGTATTTACCGGAGCATCAGTTTTCTTAAGGTCTGTCATTTTTTAAACTTGTTTATTTTCTAATCTGTTGTCAATATCTCGTTTTATTTCGTCGGCTTCAGCTCTAAACTTACTTTCAGGGAAGTTTCTAATAAAAGTATTGTAATATCCACTGGATGTATTCAGGCGTTCTTCCACTCTGAAAAGCACACTTCTAATAGCCAAATCATAAGCCGCTTTGAATTTTAAGAAGTAAGCTTCTTCTCTGAAAACAGAACCCGGATGATCGAGAATAAAGTTGTCTAAAGCTTTTATAGCCGCATTAAAATCACTGATTCTATGGTATTGCTTAGCAACTTCAAACTCTTTTTTCTCAAGCTTGGTGGTTAATTCAGAAACCAACGTGTTTGCCTCTGGTAAATATTCAGAATCAGGATATTTATTGATGAAATTCTGGAGTTTTTCTAATGCAATGTGCGTGTCTTTTTGGTCTAATGAATACCGTGGCGAAAGCTGATAAAAACTTTTAGCTCCTTTAAAAGCCGCTTCTTCTGCCTTTTCACTTTGCGGATAAGAATTGGCGAAACGCTCAAACTGATAACCGGAGAGATAAAAATCACCCAACTCATAAAATGTGTCAGAATAAATATACATCAGCTTTTCAGCCTGCGGTCTTCCGCGATAAGCAGGAACGATTTGCTCCATCAACTTTAGCGCTCTTTTGTATTTCCCAACATTGTAAAGCGAGTCTGCCATATGAAATTTTAGTCCAATATCATCAGACTTTAAAGCCTTTTGATAAGGACTGCAGGAAAAAAACAGTGCTGTTAATGCAAAGAAAATCAGGTAATTTTTCATCGGTTTCAAAAACATCGTGCAAAAGTAACTAAATTAGTGTTATAATAAAAATTCACAGCTACAATATGAAACGCTCTTTTGTGCTGCTTTTTATTAATTATCAAAATTTTAACTCAATTGAGCAATAAAATCTCTGATTTGCTGCTTCAAAGAGCTTGTAGCTTCCACCAGCGGCAACCTTACCGTTGCTGTTGAAAGGTGTAAGGCTTCAAAAACCGCTTTGATACCCACAGGGTTGCCTTCAGCAAAAATCAAATCGATAGCCGGTGCAATTTTATAATGCAACGCATAGGCTTCATCTACCTTTCGATCTAATCCAAATCGCACCATATCTGAAAATTCTTTCGGAAAACCTTCACCAATGACCGAAATAACCCCGGCTCCACCGGCAAGCACCATCGGCAAGGTTATCATATCATCACCTGAAATTACCAGAAAATCTTTTGGCTTGTCTTTGATTATTTCCATGGCCTGAACAATATCGCCCGCTGCTTCTTTGATAGCTACTATATTTTTAAAATCATTTGCCAGACGAATGACCGTTTTAGGCAGCATGTTTGACGAAGTCCTTCCCGGAACATTGTACAAAATAATCGGTTTTGGAGACGCTTGCGCCACAGCCTTAAAGTGTTGGTAAATACCCTCCTGAGAGGGTTTATTATAATAAGGCGACACCGAAAGTACCGCATCAAAAGCGGATAAATCTCTTGTTTTCAATTCTTCAACCACTTTTTGAGTATGGTTACCTCCAATGCCTAAAACCAAAGGCAATCTATTGTTGTTAACTTCTATTATTTTATCAATAACCTGCTGCTTTTCACTTTCAGTAAGTGTTGCGCTTTCTGCAGTGGTTCCCAGAACAACCAGATAATCTATCCCTCCGTCTATACAGTGGTTGACAATGCGCTCCAATGCTTCAAAGTCAACCGTTAAATCTTTTGTAAAGGGTGTAACCAATGCCACCCCGGTTCCGATTAATGATTTCATTGTGTTTTATTATTTGTTAAAATTTTGATGTACTTTGCTAATTCCTTTTCAAATAACGAAAACTCGCTTGTTTTCACCTTAAAGACTATATCAAAAAACCTGTCGTCTTTATGTTTTAGTCCCACTTTTAATTTGGCTTTTGTCCTCGAAGTTATATAGTCTAGATAACTATTTCTTTTTGAGTAATATCCAATAAACAAGTCATACTCACGATCAAGAAATTCTTCAATGGCCGGCTTTGTTAAAACGCCTTTCCAATTAAAATCTTTGGATGAAAAATTATTTTGCTCAAAAGTAGGCAGGTTTCTTTTTTCTTCTTTGTAAAAAATCAATTTTAAATCTTTGTTAAGTATTTCGAGCGAATTCACCAGGCTGTTAAATGCCTCCATGTTTTCAAATTCATGAGCATTTACAAGAATTCCGACAGTTTTTAGTTCATTCAAATTTTTATCGGAAATGTTCTCTTTCAGGTGTTTTTCAATCTGCTTTTTAAGGAAATATTTTTTTAAGGCTTTAAAATTCATTTATCTTTACAATCAGAGGCCACAAAAGTAAGCAAATTATCAGCATCAACCTTTGAATTTTGAGCAATGAATACTCTTTTTAAAACTATTTTTTTACTGATTCTTTTAGTTTCCTGTAAACAGAACGAATTTTCGCTAACCAAAATTGAAGGCCGGCAAATTGAAATCAATGATTCTATTTTAGCTGACGCGAAAGTGGATTCGGTATTGAGTCCTTTTCGAAACCATGTGGAAAGCCAACTTTCCGAAAGTTTGGCTTACAACCTCAGAGATATGAAACGCACAGACGGCGCACTCAATTCCTCCATTGGCAATATGATGGCCGATGCTGTGATGGAGCTTGCCAACCCGGTTTTTAATGCTCAAACCGGAAAAAATATCGATTTTGTTTTGCTTAATTACGGTGGAATCAGAGCCACAATGGCGCAAGGCGATGTTTCCCGTAGAACCGCTTTTGAAATTATGCCTTTTGAAAATGAAATTGTGGTGGTAGAGCTTTCACCGGAAAAAATATCCGAACTGTTAGACTACCTAAAAACCGAAAGAATTGCCCACCCTGTTTCAGGAATTGAAATCCAAATGGACGCCAACAACAATATTAAATCGGTGAAAATTCAGGGAATAGCTTTAGATACCACCAAAAATTATTATGTGGCCACCAGCGACTATTTAAAAAATGGCGGTGACCGCATGTATTTTTTTGAAGATGCCATTAGTGAAACATCGTTGGATTATAAGTTAAGGAATTTGTTTATTGATTATTTTACCAAAAAAGACACGATTGATTTTTTACCGGATAATCGGTTTGTAAGATAATGAGATTTAACAGGTCGCCCCTAAGGGGCTATAATTATAATATTTATGTGTTTTCTATAAACAGGCCGGCCTCTACGAGGCTCTAATAAACATATTTACAAGAATATATAAGAGTTGTCAATATATAATAAAAAGAATCAAAAAAAGCTCCGTAGGAGCGACCTGTTTATAGAAACGAATTAACAACACAAAAAAAAGCTCCGTAGGAGCGGCCTGTTTATAGAAAACACAAAACCAAAAATCAAAACCAGCTCCGTAGGAGCTACCTGTTTATAGAAACGAATTAACAACACAAAAAAATAGCTCCGTAGGAGCGACCTGTTTATAGAAACGAATTAACAATACAAAAAAAAAGCTCCTTAGGAGCGACCTGTATATTAAAAAAATCAAATGCCAAATACATATACACAACTATACATTCAAATTGTTTTTACGGTACAAGGCAGACAAAACCTAATTCCGAAAAAGCACAGAGAGGAATTACATAAATTCATAACAGGCATCGTTTCCAACCGAAACCAAAAACTCATCGCGATTTTTGCCATGCCGGATCATGTTCATGTTTTTATAGGGATAAAACCCAATATTTCTATTTCAGACTTAGTTAGAGACATCAAAGCCGGTTCTTCAAAATTTATAAACGATAATAGATGGGTGTTGGGTAAATTTTCCTGGCAGGAAGGGTTTGGAGCTTTTTCACACTCGCATAGCCATATTGATTATGTTGTAAAATATATACTAAACCAAGAAGAACACCATAAAACAAAAACCTTTAAAGAGGAATATCTTGACTTTTTGAATAAATTTCAAATAGAATACAACGAAAAATATCTTTTTGATTGGATAGAAAATTAAATTGTATGCAACGAAGACATTTTATCAAACAAACCGCTGCCGCATCGGCGCTTCTTGCCGCCGGAAGTTTTGGGCTATCGGCTTTTAGTGCAGTCCCAAATAGAAAGCACATCACCATTTTACACACCAACGATACCCACAGCCGGCTGGATCCCTTTCCGGCAAATGATGCCCGTTATGCCAACAAAGGCGGAGTTGCACGCAGAGCCACACTGATAGAAAACATACGAAAAGAAAACCCAAACACCCTTTTACTGGATGCCGGTGATTTTTTTCAGGGCACGCCCTATTTTAATTTTTATGGGGGCGAACTCGAACTCAAATTTATGTCTATGTTGGGTTATGATGCGGCTACCATTGGCAATCACGAGTTTGACAACGGCATTGAAGGACTGCTGGCTCCCTTGTACTTAGCAAACTTTCCGTTGGTTTCATCCAATTATGACTTTAGCAACACGGCTTTGGATGGGTTTGTTGAGAAATACATCACTTTAAACAAAGGCGGAATCAAAATCGGGATTTTTGGATTGGGGGTTGAGTTGGAAGGTTTGGTTACCAAAAAACTTTTTCAGGAAACCAAGTATCAAGACCCCATTGAGATAACTCAGGATATGACAAGAATTCTCAAACATCAGGAAAAATGTGATTTGGTAGTTTGCTTGTCGCACATGGGTTACAGCTATGAACACGATAAAATATCGGATGTGAAGCTGGCTCAAGCCACTCAGGATATCGACCTGATTATTGGCGGACACACCCATACTTTTTTGCCTCAACCAGTAGTAATTAAAAACAAACTTGAAAAAGAAGTCATCATCAACCAGGTGGGTTTTGCAGGTATCAATCTGGGACGCATTGATTTTTATTTTGAGGAAGCCAATGAAATGAATGTCAATTCAAAAGTGATTGAGGTTTTTTAAAATGGCTTTAATAAATGGCAAAAGATAATCCGTGAAAACCCGTTTAATCCGCGTCATCTGTGTTCCATCATAATTAGCACACGCCTGCTTGCCGGCAAAGGCAGGGATGACACTGATTTAGCGAATGAACGCTGATTTTTTTTCTTTAAATTTTTATCAAACCATCCCCAAAAACTCATCTTCAGAAATAATGGGCACTCCCAGGCTTTCGGCTTTTTCTTTTTTACTGGGTCCCATATTGGCACCGGCTACTACAAAACTTGTTTTAGCAGATATTGAACCCGAAACTTTACCGCCGTTGTTTTCAATCAGTTTTTTCAATTCGTTGCGCGAGACTTTTTCAAACACCCCGGATACCACAAAGGTTTTTCCTTGTAAAACATCGGTTTGGCCTTTTAACACCTCTTCTGAAAGCTCCAGTTGAACGCCATACAGTTTCAAGCGATTAATAGTTTCCAGATTGTCAGACTTACTGAAGAATTCCACCACGCTCTCGGCAATTTTTTCTCCTATTTCATCCACCATAATTAGTTCCATTTGAGTAGTGCTTTTCAATGCTTCGATACTCTTGTAATGGCGTGCCAGTTTTTTGGCAACCGTCTCTCCCACAAACCGAATTCCCAACGCAAACAAAACTCTTTCAAAAGGAATTTCTTTGGATTTTTCTACCCCACTCACCAAGTTTTCAGCACTTTTTTGTGCCATACGCTCCAGCGGAAGCAATTGCTCTACGGTGAGGGTGTACAAGTCGGCATAATTTTTTATCAATCCGGCTTTGAATAAAAGCTCGACGGTCTCTCCTCCTATTCCTTCAATATCCATCGCTTTACGCGAAACAAAATGTTGTATTCGCCCCACAATCTGCGGTGGACATCCATAAAAATTGGGACAGTAATGCTGTGCCTCTCCTTCTTTTCGCGTAAGCACAGTAGCACATTCCGGGCATTGTGTGATATATTTTGTGGGCTGTGAATGAGCGCCCCGTTTGCTGAAATTAACCCCCACAATTTTGGGGATAATCTCCCCTCCTTTTTCCACATACACGCTGTCACCCTCACGAATGTCCAGTTTTTCAATTTGGTCGGCATTGTGAAGTGAAGCACGCTTTACGGTGGTTCCTGCCAGTTGTACCGGCTGTAAGTTGGCTACAGGCGTGATGGCTCCCGTTCTGCCCACCTGATAGGTGATTTTTTCTAGAATGGTTTCTGCCTGTTCGGTTTTAAACTTGTAAGCCATAGCCCAACGGGGGGATTTGGCGGTGTAGCCCAATTCTTCCTGCTGTTGCAGGCTGTTTACTTTAATCACCACACCGTCTGTTTCATAGGGCAATTGATGGCGATGTACATCCCAATGATGAATAAATTCCAGCACTTCTTCGACGGAGTTGGCAAGTTTAAAAACATCGGGCACTTTAAAGCCCCATTCACGGGCTTTTTGCAACGATTCAAACTGGGTTTTGATGGGCAATCGCTCGCCCACTATGCCATACATCAGGCAGTCCAGCGGCCGGCGGGCAACCTCGGCACTGTCCTGCAATTTTAAACTTCCCGAAGCGGTATTTCGTGGGTTGGCATAAGGCTCTTCACCGGCTTCCAGCCGTTCTTCATTCATTTTTGCAAAACCTGCCAACGGCAAAATAATTTCGCCACGAATGTGAAATTTCGGCGGATAATCACCTTTGAGTTTTAAAGGCACTGAGCGAATGGTTTTCACATTATTGGTCACATCATCGCCTTGAGAACCGTCGCCGCGGGTTACTGCTTTGGTGAGCGTGCCGTTTTCATAAGTAAGGTTCATTGACGCACCGTCATATTTTAACTCGCAGGTGTATTGAATGTGACCGTCAACCAGTTTTTTGATGCGCTTTTCCCAATCGAGTAAATCTTCTTCAGAATAGGAATTATCCAGCGAGTGCATCGGAAACTCGTGTACAACCGTTTGGAAATTTTTGGTCACTGCGCCCCCTACCCGTTGTGTGGGCGAATTGGGGTCAAAAAACTCCGGGTGTTGTTCTTCCAGATGTTGCAGTTGCTTGAGCAGTTGGTCAAACTCAAAATCTGAAATTACCGGGGCATCCAGCACATAATAATTATAATTGTGCTGATGCAGTTCTTCACGGAGTTGGTTGATTTTTTCTTTAATTGTCATTATAAAATATTTTAATAGAAGTCCATCTATACTGACTTCCGCAGACTTATGAATGATTTAAAAATAACATTGAAAATCTAAAAAAACACTAACACTAAGATACTCACTTCGCTTATTTTCTCTTTTCTTATGTCTGAAATCTGATGTCTTATATCTCACGTCTTCTTCGCTTCTTCCCAAAAAACATCCATTTCGGCAAGGGTCATTTCTTTGAGGGGTTTATTGACTGCTTTGGCTTTTTCTTCCAAATATTGAAAACGTTTGATGAATTTTTTGTTAGTGCGTTCCAAAGCACTTTCAGGGTCCACTTTTAGGAATCGCGCATAGTTGATCATTGAAAACAATACATCACCAAACTCTGCTTCTATTCTTTCGGCATTGTTTTCATTGACCTCGTGTTGCAGCTCGTCGAGTTCTTCCTTGAGTTTTTCAAAAACCTGCTCGGGGTGTTCCCAATCAAAACCCACACCGGCTACTTTGTCCTGAATGCGGTTGGCTTTTACCATAGCCGGAAGCGATTTGGGCACTCCTTCCAGCACACTGGTTTTTCCTTCTTTGAGTTTCAGCTTTTCCCAGTTTTGTTTTACTTCTTCTTCATCAGCCACTTCTACATCGCCATAAATGTGTGGATGGCGTTCTACCAATTTATCACAGATTCCGTGGGCGACATCAGCAATGTCAAAGGCGTTTTTTTCACTACCTATTTTAGCATAAAAAACAATGTGTAGCAAAAGGTCGCCCAGTTCTTTTTTTATTTCGTTTAAATTGTTTTCAAGTATGGCGTCGCCCAGTTCATAGGTTTCTTCAATCGTGAGATGGCGCAGGGTTTCAAAGGTTTGTTTTTTGTCCCAAGGGCATTTTTCACGCAGGTCGTCCATTATGTCCAACAAGCGGTTGAAGGCGGTGAGTTGTGCTTCTCTGTTATTCATTTTCGGAAAATTGAGTTTATAAAATTACAAATTTGAACTACACTAACAGTAGTTTTCGACAGAAGTAATACACAGAAAAATGTTTATAAAATGCCCTTAGTACACTACAAAAAAACAGGTAGGTTTTCCTCGATTTTTTTTACCACATCCCTAAAGGGAGAAATCGCGGAAAATCGGATTCCCTTTAGGGTTCAGGGTAAAGCCGATTTTCCTAAAAACCATCAATTAAAATTTTTGTCGTGTGCTGAAAAAAATGCCATACTTTTATTCTGAAAAAACCAACTGTGTAACACAGCTTGAATTTTTTAGACCAATTATTCAAATCAATCAAAATCAAACTTATGAAAATCAAATCACTTTTTGCAGTATTGTTTCTCTTGCTGAGTTTTCATACAGCTACTGCACAATCCATTGAGCAGCAAATCGATGCACTTTTTTCTGAAGCTTATCCGGCTGATCAACCCGGTGTGACTGTTTTAATTGCCAAAGATGACCAAGTTATTTACCGAAAAGCTTTTGGCTTGGCCAATGTAGAATTAAATATCCCGATGAAACCCGAAAACGTAATGGAACTGGCCTCTATCACCAAACAATTTACGGGAGTGGCTATCTTAATGCTGAAAGAGCAAGGCAAACTAAGCCTGCAAGACCCGCTTTCAAAATACATTGCTGATTACCCAAAGGGCCATGAAATAACCATTCATCATTTGCTTAATCATACTTCGGGTATTAAAAGTTATACCAATGTGCCGGAATTTATAACGATGGCGCGCACCGATATGACCCCGATGGAAATCATTGAAAAATTCAAAGACCTGCCTATGGATTTTGAACCCGGCGAAAGGTATGCTTATAACAATTCGGGGTATATTCTTTTGGGATATATTATCGAAAAAGCATCGGGGGTGAGGTATGAAGACTTTATTCAAAACAATATTTTTGATAAATTGGGAATGAAAAACTCTTACTATGGGAGCAAAAGCAGGTTGATTTCCAATCGTGCTGCCGGCTATCAAAATTCACAAACCGGACTGCAAAATGCCGATTACCTGAGTATGTCCCTTCCCTATGCAGCAGGGTCGCTAATGTCAACGGTTGATGATATGTTTTTATGGCACAAAGCCATTCATCACAACACATTGATTTCAGAAAAAAGTAAACAGCTTGCTTTTACAAACTACACCTTAAATAACGGAAAAACCATCAATTATGGTTACGGTTGGGGCATTGATGTGTTAGCAGATTTTCACACCATTGAGCATACCGGAGGTATTTTTGGCTATGCCACTTCAGGCATTTATGTTCCTGAGAAAAACATCTATGCCATAGCACTTTCAAACATTGATGACGGCTCAGGGCCGGAAGTTTTAAACTTAAAAGCTGTGGCCATTGTTTTAGGTAAGCCCCTTATTGACAAACCGGCCGTGGCGCTTTCACAAGAAAAACTGCAGAAGTGGACAGGTGCCTACCAGTTTGAAGATGTGGTGCGTTTTATCACTTTAAAAGATGGCACACTTTACAGCACCCGCGAAGGTGGACAACCTTTTAAACTCATCCCGCTTTCTGAAAATGAGTTTCAATTTGATGGCAGTTTCACAACCTATGAATTTTCAATTGAAAATGGAAAAAGAACCACCATGTTTGCAGACCGCATCAATAAAAGCAAAGGCAGAGAAACCAATAAAAAACCCGAACCCGAAAAAGCATCTATATCGTTATCGCCCGAAAGCCTACTTAAATTTGAAGGAACCTATGAGCTTCATCCCTCTTTCCATATTGAAGTATCCGTTTTGGAAGACCGTATTTTTGCGCAGGCAACCGGGCAGCCACAATTTGAAATTTTCGCTGAAAGCGAAAACACCTTTTTCCTGAAAGTAGTGGAAGCAAAAATGACTTTCAATAAAAATCCCGACGGGACAATTAAAAGCTTAACCTTGTTTCAAGGAGGGCAAGAAATTGAAGGTATAAAAATAAAATAATTTAAAACAAAGTGAATGAACCTCTACCTTTTTGATAGAGGTTTTTTATTTCCTAAGGTTTCTTAAAATCGCCCCCTAAAAAATAAAAATTAGTATCTTTCGCAACTAATAACAAAATCTCAATTTTTAACGATGAAAAAATTATATTCTAAAAAGAATGTGGTATCAAAAATGCTGTTTACGGTATTTTTCGTGACGGCATTTTTAGTCTCCCCTTTCAACACAGTTCTGGCACAAGGTGTCACTCCAGATCACATTGCAAAAATGAAAGTTGTAACCTCCAGTGCTATTTCCAACGATGGAAATTTTGTAGCTTATACTGTGAGTATCCCTGCAGACCCGATTAAAGAAAACACCAGAAACGAAAATCATTTGTATGTACTGAACAACGCCTCCGGAGAGTCAAAGCCTTATTTCACTGTCGCAGGAGTAAGCCAAGTGCAGTTTCGTCCGTCAAAAGGAACGATTACGTTCTTAAGTAGATTATCGGGCGATTCAACCAATTCTCTTTTTGAAATGAGTCTTTCAGGCGGTGAGGCTACAAAAATATTTTCACACACTACTAATATTTTAGAATATACGTGGCAAAATGACGGAAACCGTCTTGCTTTTTCAATTTCAGAAAGAGATGATACACCAAAAACACCCCTCACCTATTCGCCTGACTTTTATGAGGAAAGTTTCAGCCAGCGAAAAGGATTTATTGTAAACCTTTCAGGCAGCAATCCGCAGCCACAACAATTAAATGTTGCCGGTTCTATTTATATGATGAAGTGGAGTCCCGACGGGTCAAAAATTGCCGTTTCGGCTGCACCCACATCTTCAGTTGACGATTCATTTATGAAGCAAAGCGTTATGGTTGTTAACACTTCAACCAGAAATGTAATTGCCAATATAGACAACAAAGGAAAACTGGGTCAAATCGAGTGGAGCCCTGATGGACAATGGCTGGCTTTAAGAGCGGCTAAAGACATTAACGACCCTATTGACGGGCGTATTTTAACCGTTTCTGCCAATGGCGGTGTACCTCAAAAAATAGATGTGGGCTTTAAAGGGAAATATGAAAACATTTCGTGGACAGGTGCCAATGCTATTCACTTTTTAGCCAGTGAAGGAACTAGCTCAGTACTTGGAACCATTAGACCTGACGGTTCTGGAAAGCAAACCATTTTTAGATCAGACGCTCACCATATCACTTCATTTTCGCGTGCAAACAATGGCGCTATTTCATTTACCGCCAACTCACCACAGCACCCAACAGAAGTTTTTACCATCGCAACAACCCGCAACGCCCAACCTGTAAAAAGAACAGACAACAACCCTTGGTTAAAAGAGGTGCAGTTAGGCAGACAAGAAGTAATTACTTACACCGCTCGCGATGGAAAATTTGACATTCAGGGCATTTTGATGTACCCGGTAAACTATCAGGCCGGAACCCGAGTGCCGCTTATCACAGTAGTACATGGTGGCCCTGAGGCACATTACACTAACGGTTGGTTAACCGGTTATTCCATCCCGGGACAAATGGCAACTGCCAAAGGCTATGCCGTGTTTTATCCTAATTACAGAGGAAGCACCGGCCGTGGAACTGAATTTATTTACAGCAGCCAGGGCGACCTTGCCGGAAAAGAATTTGACGATATTGTGGACGGTGTGGACTATCTCATCGCACAAGGAATCGCCGACAGCAACAGAATTGGTGTAACAGGAGGTTCATACGGAGGTTATGCCTCAGCGTGGATGAGTACCTTCTATTCAGACCGCTTTGCCGCAGCAGTGATGTTTGTGGGAATAAGCAACAATATCTCCAAATGGGGAACCAGCGACATTCCTGAAGAATTGTATTTGGTTCACTCCAGAAAAAGAATATGGGACGACTGGCAATGGCAGTTAGAGCGTAGCCCTATATACTATGTTGACCGCTCACAAACACCTATTTTAATCATGCATGGTTCAGACGACCCACGTGTTCACCCGGCACAATCTATGGAGTTGTACCGCCACCTAAAAGTGCGTAAACCGGAACTTCCCGTAAGATTGATTTACTACCCCGGTGAAGGACATGGCAACACCCGCTCCGGTTCAAAATATGACTATAACTTGAGAATGCTGCAGTGGTTTGACACTTACCTAAAAACGGGAGACAAAACCGCTCCCAAACCCAGTTTGGATCTGCCGGTAGGCAACTAAAAAGAAGTTTTATAAAACAAAAAATGGTCAGCTTTTGCTGACCATTTTTTTGTCGGGATGACTGGACGATGTACGCCCTATCTAAACCATTATAAACATTGAGTTTGTTTGATTATCATTCTTTGAACTCACAAATATCTCACAATAAGAACAGAACATTTTGGTTCACTTTGGTTTCGTGAATGAAAAATAAATATACAAAATTTGATTATTTAATAAAAGTAAAACTTATTGAATTTTCACCTTGATTAATCGATAATAAACTCCTCTACCAATTCTTTTTTTATTCCTGTAAAACTTGCGAATTCTTCTGTGGTGACGAATTGGTGTGGTTCTTTGTTTAGGTACTCTCTGATTTTGGCCAAGAGGTTTCTGGCGTGTCTTTCACTCTTGCCGGTGATACGCTGAATATCTTTTGGGTAAATACATATCCGTTTTGAATACCTCATACTTTATATATGCTTCATCTACTCTTCAAAGATACAGTATCGTAGGGGGTTAATCAATGTTTTAAGGGGTTGTGGTGGTGTTTTTTTGTGGGGTGGACTATCGTTTCATCTGTTTTGGTTTGATTTTGTGATTGCGGTTAAAATGGTCTGTTTCGGAAAAGGTGGTTGGTATCGGAAGTGGGGTTCTTTGGGGGGTGGTGTGTGCCTATACTTTTGGGTTTTATTAATCAAAAAATCGAATAGTTATGGCAAGACAGACCGGAATTATCAGGTTGAAAGGTACCATTGGAGGTGTTACCTTTTACAAGACCGCCGACGGACATTTGGCTCGTGAAAAAGGTGGTGTGGACAAAAACCGAATTGCCAACGACCCGGCGTTTCAAAGAACCCGTGAAAATGGGGCTGAATTTGGACGTGCCGGTGCCGGTGGTAAATTGGTGAGAAAGGCCATTCGTTTGCTTTTGCAGAATGCAAAGGACAAACGGGTGACCAGCAGATTGACTCAATCACTTATGCGAGTGATTAAGACGGACCCAACCAACGAGCGTGGGCTGAGAACCATTCCCGATGGGGAAATGGCATTGATCAACGGGTTTGAGTTTAACATCAACGGGAAATTGAGTACTGTGATGTTTGCTCCCTACTCCCCTACTTTGGACCGGGTAGCCGGGACACTGGATGTGGAGATCCCGGTGTTTACTCCTAATGCGAGTATCGATGCTCCTGCAGGGACTACTCACTTCAAAATCGTGAGCGGGTTGGCTGAGGTTGACTTCGAAAACGAGGAGTTTGTTTTTGACAGTCAGGAGACTGCGATTCTACCTTGGGATGCTCAGGCGACTGCATTAATCAATCTTGTCTCTACGGTGACTGCTAACTCTACCCTGCCGCTGTTGCAGGTGCTTGGTGTGAGCTTTTATCAAGAGGTGAATGGTGATATGTACCCGTTGAAAAACGGTGCTTACAACTCCCTTAGTTTGATTGGTGTTGATCAAGTGTAATCGTGATTTCATTGGGTGATGGAATTGCAATTGTTCAGGAATCAGTTTGAAGGGGGCACCAATGGTGCCCTTTTTCATCAAGGGAAGTTCATTTGTTTTATTATTGAATTGCCCTGGAAGGAGAATGCGCGGAATGTTTCGTGTATTCCTGATGGGCGTTATGAGCTGGCGCTTTGGTATACGGACCGGTTTAAGCATCATTTGGTGGTTAAGAATGTTCCCGGGCGTACGGGGATTTTGGTGCATCCTGCGAATGTTGCGGTGAAAGAGCTTCGGGGGTGTTTGGCTCCTGTTACGCATTTAACGGGCATTGGAACGGGAGTTTTTTCGCGTAAAGCTTTAGACAAACTCTTGATGTTTATTGAGCGGAGCCGAATGAAAAAAGAACCCTTGTTTTTGACCATTACCTCAGCGGTGTTTGATGCCGGTGAGAAAACTATTTAGCTAATTTAATTTTGATTTGAGTTATGAATTTAAAAGAACGTTTTACAAAACCGACTCCTAAGTTTTTTAGGACGTTGCGAAATATTGGGATTGCGCTGACTGCTGCAGGTGGTGCGATACTGGCTGCTCCGGTGGCTATACCGACTGCTTTGTTTACGATTGCAACTTATGTGACGGTTGCCGGAACTGTGGCCACTGTGGTTAGTCAGGCTGTTGTGACGGATGAGGATGATGATCATAATGAACCGGGTGGTGAGGCACCTGCATTAGGTATTTAATTATGGAATCACATTCTTTTCATAAGGTGAGTTTTATAGGTGGCACTGCATTTGGCTTGTTGCCGAATTTGCCTGTGGAGGATGTTTTTACAACAGTTATCATGGCATTTATTGGCGCTGTGGCGAGTTTTATTGCTTCGGTGTTGTTGCGGTTTATTTCCCGGTGGTTTGGGAAGTAGGTTGGTTTGGTGAGAAAGCCCGGTTTTGGTGTACCGGGCTTTTTTTATTAGTGGAAACAGGGAATGCGCCCTGTTTTTTAGTTTAACTGCGGTTGGTATGACCTCATCATTAAAATTTTATAGTTTTTTAGGTTGACCGACTGTCTGCGCAGGTTTTCTTCTGCCTCTTCTAGTTTTTTGAGGACTTTGAAGCGTTCCTGCCAGTACTGGCCATCGTAATTGAAAAGGCATTCTTTAATCAGGTTTTTAATGTCGCAAATGGAAACAAACGTGATAACAGAGCCTTTGTGATAGGGCTTGACCAGGCTACCGGCGTGGAGTATGGCGCATATCCAATAGAGTTTTTGGAGGTCGCTTTGGTTGTTGCAGAAAACGATAAAGGCATTTCTGTAAGGTTCAAATGAAGGCTTTCCGGCGTTATTTCCTTTGTTTAGGATGTAGAAGTGCGGGGTGTTGTAAAACCTTCCGTGTTTGTGTGTTTTGATTTTGAAATTAAGCATAATTATGGATTTAAAAATTAATTATGCTTGATGCTCGCTTCGCTCACATATTTTTTTCGGAACAAAAGAAAAAACAAAAAAAAGAAAGCCGAATCATTGGGGGCGTGGCTGCGCTGTCAAGGTTTTTGGAAAAAATACTACCCGGGGTGGTAGTGCTCAGTGGTCAGTGGCAGTTGGCAGTTTTTTTTAACTAAGAGAGGTTTTGAAAAATTACGGAACGAGGGTGGAGATTTTTTTCAAAACCGGAGGCTTGACCTTGACAGTGCTTTGGCGGCTGGTGGAGGGAGCCCACTAACTTTGCTTCCTTTTTATTTGTTTTCGGGAATATATTTTAAACTTTAATCTAGTGTATGTTGATTGTAAGCATGCGTTGCTGTGCTTTTTGATGAAGGAATAAATTGGTATTACAGCATTTGAATGACGAGATCCCCGCCTTCGCGAGGATTGGAGCCACTAACTTTGCTTCCTTTTTATTTGTTTTCGGGAAATTATTTCTATTCAATTTAATATTGAATTTTTATGGAACCATCCTAGTTGTTCAATTTGAACATGTAAATGATTTTATAAATAGTGGAGTTATAGAATTATTTTAACAGGAAATGGTCATGGTGGCCAAGGTGCTTTATTATCTGCATAGCAACATTAATTTGTAGACGTTGTACATGTATATGTTTTCATCGCTTAATGAGTTTTTTGGTTAGTAGTTTAGTCTTATTGTTGTATATACTCAAAAAATAGACGCCTCGTTGAAAGTTGAAGGTTTCCACTGGAAAATGTAATTGATCAATTGCAGAATAATAAACTTCCTTGCCCAAAATATCCACTATTTTAAAAGAAAGGTCTTGATAAGAATGTTCAGGCAGTTGGACATTTAATCTATTTTGAACCGGATTAGGATAAATTTTTATCTCTTGAATAAAAAAATCATTAAACCCCAAGGCATCACATTCTTCCTGGGTTTCTACAAAGGTAGAAGCCTGGTCTATAAAAGGCCAGTTAGCCTGACTATAGACTGCATCATCTACAAATATACAGGTTAGGTTGGGGTTACCGTAAGAGGTAAAAGCAGTAATATTTACATTATTTCCATTTCTTATATCTAAATCAATAAGTTGATTATTACTTACAATAATTTCTATTAAATTACTATGATCTGTAAGGTTTAAGGAATTAAGCTGAGTATTGTCACTGTGTAGGTATTTCAATAAAACACAATCACTTATGTTTAATATAATAAGTGGGTTGTCAAAACACTCTATCCGTTCCAATAAAGTGTTTTGGCTTAAGTCCAATTCGGTTAACTGATTCTGCCATACTTGTAACTCTGTTATATTTACAAAAGCTTCAATACCTGTCAAATCATGAATATCAATAAATTGCCCATTTACATCCAAAAGTCCTGTTAAAGCTTCTGCTTCACTCACCTGTATCTCTCCATCTTGGTTGGTGTCAATTTCAGGGCTATGGTCAAGTAACGCTTGTTTAAAAACTGGATCGGGTATGTTGACAATTTGGGCGTTTGTATAATGTACTACACACATTAATAGAAGGACCTGGAGTAAAGTTTTCATTATAACGTTTCTTTTTAGAGCTGTGGCGATGGTTTTAGCAACTAATTTAGCAAACAAAATTCAAATCTGAAAAAAACCATTAAGGATTTTAGAGGTAGCTTGTAGAAACCATAGATTTTGCTGGTATTAACTGTTTTTCTAATTTGATTAATCTACTAATAATTTTTTTGCTTTCAGATTTGGGAATTTTATTTACTTAACGTTTTAAGCTATTCGCAATAGAATTTAGTTTAGTGTTATTTCTATATAATTGAACTCGTTTTCTGCTTCGGAAGTTTTCATAACAAATGTGTCTTCTTCGTCAGTGAGATATAATTCATAAATAGACCAATCTTCCGATTTTATGTGACCGACATATTCAAACCGTTCTTTTAAAGGTTTGTCAGAGGGTAATATTTGATAAACTCCTAAGTAGGATTGTACACCGTCATAATATTGTTTTCCATAATCATCTGTTGAACCCCAAACGATCATATAGTTTGATGTAAAATGAGCTGAAGAGCCACCGTCAAAAATTTCGGGTAAATAAATAGCATCTCCATTTTTAGCGTCCATTAAGATGGTTACACAAACATCGCCACATCTTTTAAGAATATGTCCTTCAACTCTATCAAAATATCCAATATAAGTAACGCACTTTTCAGGGATACTGTTTCTACATTTAAAAGTAATGGTTTTAGAATCCCAGGTTTTTAATTCAAAATTTTGTTTGTCACCATCAAAAGAAGTTAATGCTGATTTTCTTGAATTTTGTTCAAAATATAATGCGTCAATAACCCTGAAATCGAAGTCTAAACCTTTAGGATTGTAATTCATTCCAGAAATATTCTCTTTTTTAATTTCGTTAAAATCAATTACAGTCGAATCCTTCTCATTTTGAGAAATAAGATTAAAATGACTCAATAGAAGTAGTGATATTGCAATGTGTTTTTTCATATAATACCCAATTGTGCATTCCTATTTTTTAATGCCTGTTATCACATAGAATTGGTATGATTAGTTCTCTTTTATCAATAAATTCAATAACCGGGCAATCAAAAGAATGGATTGTAAACCCATATATAATTGGCGGTTTATTTTTAAATATTGCTCCTGTATATTGTGATTGTATTTCGTGATTATTTAAATGGTTTAAAGATATTCCTTCACTGCTGTAATAATGTTTTTCAAAAACTATGGTATCCAGCGTTTTGTCAAATACTGCTAAGTGATAGTAATCATTTTTTTCTTTTGGTTTTTGTAGAAAGTATTGAAAATTGTTTAGCGAATATAAAAATGTGCTGCGTATTGTGCCATTGTCGTTATTTGAACTGATAGGGAATCTTCCATCTTCTACCTCTTGCCATTCAATTAATTTTCTTTTCCCTAATTGAAAAGGGTTTTGTTTTCCTATATATACTAAATTGTCATAACTACCCGTATAGCTTTTGCCCAAATCAAATCCAAATTCGTAATCATATTCGTTTTTTTCGTAACCACGGCCATTAAAGTAAATATTTATACAAGCAATAAGCGGCAAGTCTTGAATTCTATAGGTATGGACAGTATCTTTTTCTAACTCGTAAATAAAAATTTTACTAGAATCATTGACATTTACTTTTTCAAGAAATTTATTTCTTTGTTCTGAATTCAATCGTATGGTGTCGTTTTTTAAATCATTATCAAGAAGGATTAATTTTCTTTCCCAATCGCGAGTTTCAGTATATGTGTTTTGGAAAAAAGTATCGGATAAATTCAAAAAAGAGGTACGTGTATCACCATTTTGTTCTTTGTAATAAGGTCTTGTGTAATAAAGCTTTATATCAGAATAAGTAAATGAATAAGATAAAAAAGTGTTGAGTACATAAACCGTATCTTGATCTTTTTCTACACCAAGCCATTTTCCATCTACGTTTTTACCATCGATTTTAGAAGAATCTGTAAGACCTGTGTTATCAAGTACTTTTAGATGGGTATTTAAGGGAAACTCACCTATAATCTTACCCTTTGGTTTGTCTCTGTACTTTATACCTGATTTAGAACTCACATAATAATGTTCATTATGTTTTGGTGGGGCTGTTGACTTTTTGTTGATTAATGAATCTTTAGTTTTGGCCAGTTGTTTGGGCACTTCAATTTGTGGTTCAGTTGTCTCACCCTTTTTTTTAGATGCTTCTTTACAGCTAAATAGAATAAGTAACGTAAACAGTATTATTATATGTAGAGAAATTTTCATTTAAGTATTTTTTTTCATAGTATAAAGCCAGTACTTTTTACGTTCACTAATATTTTATTGTGTCAGTTTTAGTTTCTATGATTTCTCCGTTGATGATTTTTCTATAATCAATTATATCAAAAAACCTATCTGATATTTCTTTGGAACTTTCAGTAACATATTCAGATAATTTGATTTTTCCATTTTTGTCAAAATGCTGTCTTCTTTCGTAAACTCTTTCCATATCAAAACTCCTCGTTACTAATATTCTATTAATGCTATCTACTTTTGCTATATAGTTATCTGACAAATCTTCTCCAGCAGCATCTTTTACACTGTCAAAAGTTTTAGTTTGGTTATTGAATATATAAATCGCTGTCCAATTTGTCATACCCATACTTCCAGAACTAAAATTCACAAAATCTTTATAACAGTCAAAATTTACATCTTTAAAGTATCTTTTGTTTATTTCATCAAAATAATTTTCAGATTTATATTTAAAATCGCCTTCATATTTTACATAATTTGCACTTTCAAAAATCACCTTGTCTGTTTTGTAATCTTTTAATTTCATTTCAACCCCGTGTAAATTATCATTATTTAGAATAAAAGAATGCTCCCAATAATAAAAAATTGTATTCAACTCGAATGGTTCGCTTATTTTAATGATTGTTTCTGTTTTAATTTCGATAATTTCTTCTTCAATTATCGCTTTAGAAATCGTATCAGATTTAATTTCTTCTACATCAGGATTGTTTTTCGAGTTTTTACAACTAACAACAAGTACAATCAGAAACGATATGTAGAATAGGTTTTTCATTGATTGTCAGTTGGTGTGATTTCAGTACTGATACTTTTTAAAACAAACTGGCCGTTAACTTTTATCATTTTATGCTCTCTTTCAAAATAAAAACTTCTATTCTCAGAACGCAAGATACCTCCTGATTTAAATGTATTATCTGCTTCCTTTGTTATACCATATCCTTTGTGGACTTGCAAACTATCGGTAAATTTGTAATTGTCGAAGTCTTGTTCTACTTTTTTCAAAGTCATTTTTCTAGTATCTATAGCAAAAAAATAACTATAAGAATTTCCCGAAGTCTCCATCATTTCGATATAAATAAAATGATTTTTATATAACGTAAACAATTCTATCAAATCTATGTAAGCGCCCCCAGTTTCAATGGTTTCCAACTTGGTTCTTGTATTATTATTTTTCGAATAAATGGTTATTGTTTCGGGTAAGTTTCCAAAATTAGGAACATAGGAAATGCCAGTAAGAAACTCCGTAGTCTGTATTGTCCCTAAAGAGCTCATTTGTTCCAATAGAGTATCTCGCTTTCCTGTTTCCGGATTTGTTGTAATTTCTTTATACCACCTATAAGAATAATCTATGTCTTTTGTAAAATCCAAACGGCTGTTGTACTTATAAAACGTAATAAGGGAATCTATATAATATGCTGTTGAGTACTGTTCGTCTTTTACTGTTTGAATATCGGCTTTAGACTCTTTAAACCTAAAATCATTTCTAAACTCTGTGGAAAGCGTGGAACCATCCATACCATTACTGTACTGTCCTGAAAGGATTATGTCAAAAACAGTATCTGGTCTTTGTACCCGAAGGATTTTTTCCAGCTGATTGCCGTAAAAATGTTTGTAATAAATTTGGAATGAAAGTCCCTCAATGTCCTCCTTTAAAAACTCTTGCCCTGATAAAAAATAATATTCGTTGGCAGAAATAGTATCGGGGTCAAGGTTTAATGCTTTAAGTTCTTTTTCAGTATAATTACTAGAGAAATCAAGGTCTTTTGGTAAGTTATGGGCAGTTTCTTTTTTGTTTTTTATCAAGTTAAAAAGATCCTCTCTTCTGTAAGAGTCCAAACTTTGAACAACAGCTAAAATATAATATTTATAATATGGTTCTGTTTCGTTATCTGTTTTAATCGAAATCAATCTTTTTTGTGAACCATTCAGGTTGTCAGTTAAAAATTCTACATTTATAGTTGCACTTTCTTTAGACTTAAGGTTTTTTTTGTCTATAAATACGTTGACTTGAGGTGATGAAGCAAAAATTTCTTCAATATTTAAATTTTTATCTAATTCGTTTCTTAACTGGAATATTGTTATAAGCGTATCACCTTGTTTCACTCTTCCAAAATCATATGTATTTTCAATTACCAAGCTATTATTTTCTTCAGAACCTTGTTTCTCTTGAGAATTTTGGCAACTCAAAAGTAGTAGAGCAAAAAAGGGTATGTAAAGTACTTTTTTCAATGTTCATTATTTTTATAATGCGTCTTTATTTTTTCATAGTCCAATCGTATTAACTCCAATTGATCAAGCCAAGGTTGTACAGATTCTTCTGTTAATCGTATGGCAATTTCACTTAAAAATCTCGTAAAACGGAATCGAGACCTTGTATACTTCTAACACTAATCTAAATAAGAGTTTAGCATTTGAATCCTTTCATCTTTTGATAAGTCATAATTAGTTTGATCAAGCAAGGTGTTATTTGAATCCAAAATAAAAAAACCGGAATATCCTGTTATCCTGTGATTACAATCAGGACATAATTTATTGAATATGGACCTATAGGAATTTCTACCAATCATATAAACTGGAAAATAATACCCTTCATAAAATAAATAATTATAAAGAGATTCTTTATTTTTTTTATTCACTCTTGATATTACAAACAAGTCAAATTTTTCTATATGCTTCAGATAAACTTCATTTATTGCAGGGTTCATTTGTTGAGATGCATTGCAGGTATTGCTATTGCGATAAAAATATATAACTTTAACCCGTTGTGCATTATGATTTAAAAGAAAAAAGTTGTTCATTTCACTGATAATCAGTAACTTGTTTTAGCTATA